>Ga0247778_1000602_pt1 | contig 37630 bp, 36 predicted proteins | sample UWRJL049202B5_FD_179939 | JGI IMG/M metagenome (GOLD analysis project Ga0247778, IMG submission 179939) | Plant litter microbial communities from Arlington Agricultural Research Station in Wisconsin, United States - UWRJ-L049-202B-5 | ecosystem: Environmental > Terrestrial > Plant litter >...
TTTTCGACTTGAGAGAAAGGGAGGGAAGGGTTGCTGATGAGTATGGGTAGATTACGGCTATTACTCTTGTTGGGGGGATTATCTGTACTATTCCCCGCTTTCGAGCCCCGAAATGGCGGTTCGTGAGAGCTGTTTTGTTTGGGTTGATTCTGCTTTCTGGAGCAGCGCCTATGACGCATGCAGCGAATACGTTTGGGCGTGAGCAGGCGGCGAAGCAGATGGGGTGGTGGTGGTTGGTTGTAGAGGCTTGTATGTATGTTATTGGGGCGTTAATCTATGCTGTAAGTTCGGTCTCGATGCAGCTTTGGGGGTTGCTGACAACGTGTAGACGAGGTTCCCGGAGTGTTTGAAGCCTGGTGCCTTTGATATCTGGGGAAACTCTCACCAGGTTTTTCATATTTTTGCTGTGTTGGGCGCGGGGTTTCATTTGGTTGGCATGATTAAGGCGTTTGATTGCAATCATAATCCTGCTACTAGGAGGTGTTGACCCGCCTCCGTTGTTTTGGATAAGTATTTCTGTTTAGATTGTACATTGGCGTAGAATAGAAGGTGGTGCATAGATCAAGGGCGTCTTTTGCATGAGAAAGTTAGAAAATGCCTCGTTGGCTTGGAGATAACATTCGAAATGAGGGAAACACTCACGTCGTCTCGAGACTTTTGTGAGTCAACGACTTGTGCGGTACACTTGTACATAGGAGAGAAAACTTGAAACTCGGTCCCACGATGCCACACAATTTGTACAAAAGACACTGAGACCTGAGAGCTACACAAAGGGTTTCGTGACCTATTTTAAGCAAGCCTCGATATTCTGCGTAACCAGTAGCGCCACTTGGTGGAACGTAGGCAATACAACAGACACACGTGACAATCCCCCCTTTCAATCGAAGCCCTTGCTTGCTTGCTAAAATCTCACTTTTGGGTATTTTTGTAGTCTACTCATTCATATCATCTAAATCATCAATCCTCTACCTTCAACTTTTTCAGTGTCTCCTCAGCACTACCTCCGACATTTACTTGATGCGCATCGGGTCCTTCCACATGTCCATCAGGTTGTGCTACCACTGCTTTCCGAGCTGCAGCGGCTGCTGCACGCTTAGCTGGGTCTCCCTTATCTTTGACTTTCTTGACTTTGACGGCGGCTTTTTCGGGTGGGTAGGCTGCTTGCTCGATTTCTTGCCAGTCTTTGTCGGCAGCGAATTCGGCGCGGATGGGGGCTAGAAGTTCGTTGAGGTGGTGTGTTAAGGCGGCTTTGAGAAGTTGAGGTGTGAGCTGAAGTGTTTTACATTAGTACTGTAGGTGCATCGTAGAGGAGGAACTTACAATGTCAGCGGCGTAGTCTTCCTTGAGCTTCGCTGCTGTCTCGTAGACGAGAGGCTCTTGGTCCTTCCGTTGTACCACGAAATTTGAATCCCGATCAATTTTCAGTGCAATAGCTCTCATGATAACATGCTCCACGAATGCAATGACACCGTTGCCTTCCACTTCCTTGGGTACACAGACTGCTTTCCGTAGCTTCTTCTCCACAGCCTCTGGGCCGTCAAGAAGATCTATCTTCGAGTCCGGTTCACTGGCGCTCATCTTTCCACCTGCTCCTAATCCCGGAATCATGTTGTTCATGAGATGTGCTCTGACCTTGTAATTCAACTTGGGCAGGTTCTCCATCGCGAATGTGAAGATCTTCCGTTGATCGACGCCTCCAAACTGGCAATCGACATCCAAGTACTGCTCATCCAAAGCCTGCATCAGGGGGTAAACCAGACCTCCGAGGTAGGGATCATTATCTTGCTTCACGACCTCCGCTCCCGCCTTCTGCGCAACACTGATTCTTGTCATTCCCTCGAGCTTGAAGCGATCCATTGTGTACTCCTTGCTCAATTGGTAAGAGCTCCCCTGCACAAACTCCAACCTCGAGATATCGACCCCCACAGCCCTCAACAGCGCCTTCACCATCTTCGCATAGTACTTCGCGCGGAACTCCACCAATTCGAAAGGCGCCTTCATATTATCCAGGTAGCCGTGCAAGTCTGCAAGTAGGATTTTGATGTGGCAGCCTGCCTTCAGCAGCTCTGCAATCTTCATCATGGGTACAAAGTAGGCGCAGTGCGGTTTTCCCGTGGTTGCGGTGCCCCAGTAGACTTTGAGGGGTCGTTTTTGATTGAGGATTACATCGTCGATGAGTTCGGGGTTGAGGACTTCGGCGAGGTTGGATTTTATGAGGGCAATTGACTCCTCGGGGCCCATTGTGGAAGCCATTGCGAGAGATTGGTGTGCGGGAGAGGAGGAGAAAGGGGAGGTCGATATTGGTATTTGTATTCGTTTGTTTTGGAGTCACCGAATTTGAGTCACTGTCAAGCGATATTGGTGGTGGGGTTACACGCTTACGTAAACCCCTCTTCACTTCATTTGAAACGTATCTTCTTTCTTGCAACGGAACACAACATATTCTCTAACTCATTTTGGCTGCCATATTGTTGCAATTATTGAAAGGCTTGCGACATGGCTTGGTAATCGTGAAAATGGACCACAAATGAGTCGAATTTCTTGAAGAGACATTCAGCGACCCACTATACGAGCTATTCAGGAGCATCATCGACCCTGCTAGGGTGACATACGCATCGTCGCGGACAGCAGGCTCGCTCCGGAGCGAGAAAAGTGGAATGAGACTTGCACTACAGTATAATTGATGGATGTCATTCTCGCGGCGGCGCCTTAGGGCTCGGTGATGCGTGCTAGGTGCTCTACTTCAGTGGCAGCCAACTATCTACTCAACACAACATAGAGAACATGGAGCGTGATCAACAGCGTCTGCATTTGATGTTGAAAGCGCTGCTAGCAACTCTCCCTGTTCGATTCACTTCACGCTCTCGCTATTTTTCTAGTGTCAAATAGCTCAATTAATCATATCTTCTTGCTTGCTTCTATCCCTTTCAGCCCAGGTTTGCTTAATGAGCAGAAGAGTTTTGTTCTTAGGAAGTTCTCCCTTAACCTAGAATAGTTGCAGGTGGCAGCCATTTCCCATGGTTCCTAAAGCATACGAGATTTCATGTATTCCTCCGTCTCAGTCAGCGACAGGCGCACTGAGACTGGCGTTATCAAGTTTCTGATGACTGGGGACCACTTTTCTTCCAATTGTTGCCAATTGCCATCATCAGGAATGATGTATGTGCCGTACTCATCATCTATCTCTTTGAAGTTCAGATCGAAACTCTTGCTTACGTTCAGTGACCGAATGGTCTCTAACCAATCCCCTTTCCGACATAAAGCAAGACTTTTAAGCTGGTATGGGTAGATATCCATAGTCAAGGAAAGCGACTCCAATCGGAGAACTTTCGATGCGGTGTTCATCGTTCTGGCAAACTGGGCGGTTTCGCCGATGTCTTGTGCTAAGAAGTGTCTCTTGAGAGGGAATGAAATTCCTGCTAGGCACGCAGCTATCCATTCACGATTGTGTTCGAATCTCTCAAAGTCGAGATGCAGTCGAAGACTCAAATTCTTTATTCTAGCGGATGCCGCAGGCCTGTCCCACAAGAACGACTCCAGTGCAGCGATTTGCTGCCAAGTCGTACATTTCAAGTGCACGTACTTCCAAAGTTCTGAGCCGAACTCTTTTCGCAGCTTGCAGTTTGTATTCGATAAATTTCGGATCTGTTGGACGACTTCCCAGGTATCAAAGTCGAGTTTGATGTTTCCATCACGAACTAGCCTCAGTTCGTAATCCGAGCGACGTCCAGGATGTCGAGTAATACGTGACAAGCCCAATTGTCGAAATGCTTGGAGCTTAATTTCGATATACCTCCTCTTGCTCTTTTCACAATACTGGTAAATGGGCTCCAGGACCAACTGGTAAATTCGAAGTCGCACTTCTGGAGGCAGTTTGAAAAAGTCAAAAGTACCAGGCTTGAAATTGCTTGTGACACGAGATTTTTGTTCGGCAAGGTCCTGTTCGAATACGCCTTTACGTAGGATGAACACATAAGAGCGACTGTCGAAGCAGAAATCTCCGAATCCTGAATCGTATGGTACTTTTGCTTCGGTTGTGGCTGCAGGGCGTGGAAGCCCAACTGTCGTCGTCGAGTGGTCCATTCTCCGTTCTGTTTTCCGTTGCGAAGAGCTCGAACAAGTACGAGGGGATGTTGTAGAAGTTTCGAAGTTTTGAGCAATAAAAAAAGTATTGCAGATAAGGTAAGTGCGTCACTCCGCTACATAGTCCGCTGCTATTTTTGACACCGGTCATGTTAGCTTCCCGCAGTCTACGGGCGTGACGTCTGAAATAGACAGCACGGGTTTAAAATCTGCATATACTTAAGATGAGAACACAGAAAATGTTAAGTGTCTCAATTTTCAATGGCAAAGGATGAAGGTTTCCGGCGCGGTCGTTCTTCCGTCAAGATTGGCGCGCCACGCCCAAGAGTGGTTCAGTGCAGACTCTCTCCCCAAGTAATTTTTTTTTTTTTTAATACGGACATAGTAAGTTTTAGTTTGCCATAATCTCTCATGGGCCATCACAGGAAACGAGGCATTGAAGACTCTCGTAATCAACACCTACTCCGCGGCCTTCGAACCTTTCTCAGCCTTAATAATCGCCCCATCTTCCGCCACCATAGCTTCACCAATCCCCACCATCCCGGAGCTGATCTCACTCATATCCACCATAAACGACTCACCCAGTTTCGTAATCTCTTCCTTGCCAGCGATTTTCGCACTAGAAAACTGGCCTTTAACACCTGGAAATATACCCCAATACTCCTCCACGCGTCTCGTGCGGTCGAAATTACCCGCATGCGGATCCTCCCAATAAAAGTCCCAAATCAGATAGATACCATCAGCTTGTCCGGATGGAGCAATGCGGACAACGGCGCTGAAACCTATGTAGCCCCATGATTTAGTGGTTGAAGAGGAGGTCCCGAGGAAATGTTCGACTTGGCCAAGTTGGAAGCATGGGAATCCGGTTGAGGCAGTTTTGAGTTGGAGATTTCGAAGTTGGTCAGATAGATCAGCGCTGGAAGTAGTCGTCTGGGAGGATGATTTAGTGTTGATCCAAAGGAATGCATGAGGCAAAGCGTTCGCAGATTTGGATTGGTTGCCGCCTCCGTCGATGACCAGAGCATTGGTACGCGGTACGATCCGGAATTTACTTCCATCTCTGTTGCCTATAATGAACCTGCAATTTTTCAGCGTCAGTACTTTCTGATTCAAAAAGTGTCCGGAGAGTTCACCAGTATCGAAATCCCTTTGAAAATCTTAGGAGTTCTGAGACAATCAAAGGGGGTCTCTAAACTCGCGACATCTGTAGACGAGGAGGGAAAATACGGTAAGAATTTACATACGGAGTGCCTTTGACCGCACTTTCCACGATATTTCTCTCAGATTCGACATTGAAGTCGGTTTTGGTAATGAGAGTAAGGATTTCTGGGACTGGAGTTTCGGTGGAAGCTGGACGTGCTCGAGGCGCTTTCTGGCGGCTGGCCCACTGATAAAATTCTTGCTTTTGGGGTTCGGTAGGGTATACTGCAAATAATCGGAATCAGCATTGCTTTATTCAAGAATGAATCAACACATCGCGGTTGAAAAGCCTATTTTGAATGTTCCAGGAGATCTGGGACAACTAGAAAAGACGTTTAAACCTCGTTAAATATGTAAAAGAAAACTGCTACATACGCTTTTTTACCAACTCTAATCTCTCAGCGGAAGTCTTGCATGCCTTGATTGCTGCGAAAGACGCTTCAAACTCCTGTTCAGTCGGCATTTCGTCGATGCTTGTAGCCACAAACCTGTGGCTTGGGGTATGATGAATGCTTGTGATTTCCGTGGAAATTGCGCCTGTGGGTGCGAGATTTAATGTTCACTAGAAATCCAGAAGGTGAGGGCGACTTTTTATAAACAAATCCCGATGGTTTTAGATCTGCGCCTCAGTCGGTTTCAAAATTTACAGATTGAGTCATTCGCCGCGATTGTAGCCTAGCGAGCACTAGAATCAAGATAAAAGCCCACGAATATAAATTTCTTCTAAATAATGTTCGAACCCCCTAGCTACTTCTATACCTAAGAAATCATTAGCTCCGGCAAATTTCCACCTCAAAGAGAATCGGGAGCTCAGGGGCGACCTCGCTTAATTACTCCACTTACCCCGCGACTCAGGGGCAAGACCAAAATTTAATAAACCTTCCGGTTCCAGATGATAATGGATTTGCGATTTCACTTGAGTTTGGTGTTGAAATAATGATGTAGGATTGAAAACTGTATAGACTTAATTTGTATCATTAAGCACGGCCAACAAATCATAATCACCAAGGAATATATGGGAATTGAAACTTGTACAATGATTAAATGTGTTTGTTGATTTATGGAGAATTAGTGGCAGGTTATGAGTGTTGGGACAGCGGCCGCGCGATCCCCTGGCACGAATTGTATCAAACTCTTGATGTCCCACAAGATATGGAACTTCCAATCCCACGCCGTTGCTGTGACTGACTCGCTCTGCTCTTGTCTCCCACTACCCTGAATGCCAAGCAACACTACCACATAACCGTCTTCAGAGCTTCAACTCAATTTGTCGTATCTTTGGGAGGAAGTACCTGCTGGTGTGATCTCAGATAGTTCGTCTGTTCCGATTCGACCTCGGCTCTCAATGTATCTAGAAGCAATGACTCTCGCAAAAAGGGCTTCCATTCAGCTTCCAGACTGTCGGCATAGCTCGCTTCCGCCTGTTCGTCATCCGCATCATGGAACCAGTGATGGACGCCCCATGTGTTGATGTATAAGTATACATCAAAATGTTTGTTGACATGTAGCTTCCTAAGTCCCACCAAAGGAGAGAAGTCGCGCTCGGCAAAACTGAGCTGACGAATATCTTCTTCGTTGATCTTGAAATGGACGGAAAGGTTATCAAGATTCAAGGTTTGGGACAGGTAATGGCACCACGCTTCGAAACCCACACCTCCTTCCCAGGGCATTTCCTCAGTGAAGCTGAAGCTGATATCAAGGGATTTGATACTGGTATGGATCCCTGGCCTCTCTTTGAGGATCGGGGCTAGTTGCCAAAGTCGTGTGAATCTCGGTATATTGGCCCTGAGAGTTTTATATGAGTCCAAAATACATCGCCTAGTTCCTTCCGAAAGAGAGGGCTGACATTGGAGGCTTGACGGATCCATTCAATGAACTGATGATCTCTTTTTCGGGGATATTGACTTCCTTCCCTGTACGCAGTACTTTTAAAGTCGTACCGACTACTGCGTCCAGGGTGATTTGCAAGTTTATGTTGGTGGCACTCTTTTGCAATCTGCATGTCCTTCTTGAAGAATTCTCCATGGACGTCATCATCTTCATCATTCGAGTTCAGTCGCGATAGAGGAGTTTCATAATCTTCCACCAGTTGCCAGACAATGGAATCTTCCCTGTCCTTCTCCTCGAAAAATAATTGTACAAAGGAGACTTTTGAGGTGGAATCATAGATAAAGAATGGCCAAAGTAACAGACGATATATTTTGTGACGAAGTTCGACGGGTAGTTTGAAGAATTTGAAGGGGCCGGATCTGGGAACAGTTAATCGGTAGAACTGAGGGGGAGTCATCTTGATACAGTACCTTTGAAAATCGTCAAGTTCAGTAATAGGGGTGACATAGCTACCTCTGGTCAAGTCTTCGTCCCTCCAGCGATGGCGATCGATCAGACGGCCGAAGCAGAAGTCACCATAGCCAGTATTGTATGAAGTTCTTGCGAACTCGCTCGTGCTATGAAGGTTGCCATTCTCTCGATCATCCGCGACGCCACCAGCCCTAAGCCCCTGAGATTGAAAGTCGCTGATAGCATCGGGCTGGCTATCATGCTCAACCTGCGTGGGCATCTTGACGGCCCAAGGAAATTCCGTATCTGATTGTTCCAGTGAGTTTGGGAGATTGGAGACTCAGAGCTTAGGGAGAATTTAGAGCATTTCGAGAAAATTGAGTTGAAATGTGATCGGCTTCGAAAACGAGAAGTGAATCCTACGACTCTCACAAAGTGTGGGCGCAGGTTTCTAGTGCTTTCCATCTCCCGGTCAATCCCTGCTTGGCTTTTAATTCAATCCATTAGACTATTTCGGGATCTTACAGTGCTTTTTGGTGAATCTGACTTGCTGGTCGTGATTGAACGGGTAAATCTGTTTGCGCAGCTTCTAATCCTTTATCATTCCTTCAACACCAACTTCAATTGCGCGTATTAATCCCAATCTGGTATCTACTTCATATTCCAGTCATGGAGCCCCCTTCGGATGCCCGGGATTATCTGCAAGTCGATGGTCTCTGCCTCGCGGAGGAGGTCTCTCCCCAATCTACAATTCCCCTTCCTACTTCTGTGCGAAATGCAAGTGAAGATGGAGTCCAACCCGATACGCTGGAGAAGAGGAGTGACAGTGATCCTAAACCAACAGTCAAGACCTGCGTTGAAGCTGTTGGAGACAGCTCCTCGGACTCCTCACCCTCAAATACAAGACTGTCGTACAACAACGGATATGGCGACTTCTGTTTCGGCCGAGTAGCCGATCATCTGCCGCTATGGGGAGAGTCCGACAGGCCGCTGGATACAAAAGTTGGCAGTAATGGAGTCCCGGTGCCCGAAATTGGAGACTTCCTCAGGTAATAAAGTCACGACTCGGATGGTTCCAACAAAATACTGATAGCATCTTCAGAACCGGTCCATTCGAGTTTTTCAAGCTCCCATTTGAAATTCGCCGCAAGATTTACCGTCTCATACTTGCACCACTATACAGATACGACAGCGCGTCGAAGACTGACTACATACCTCTGTTCTTTAGAGATATTCGTACCAAGCCACCAAAGAGCTATTCAGAAATGCCCTTTCCCGATGAATCTGACCCCTCTCGAGAGTTCATCCTAAAAGTCAACGCATTTCTCGGCGGCCAATATCGCAAACGAGCGAAGCACCCGGATCGGACTTCCAAATACGAGATAATTGCTGACGCACGGTTGGATCTCGTCGAAGAGTCTGTTCCACGTACCGATTACGTACTGTTAGAATGGCTTCGCGAACTTTCGAACGTGAGCACGGTTTTGAGGAAAGAACTCGCAGATGAGTTTTGGACAAATGTGAGCCTGAGTATCCAAGCAGTAGGAACGAACTTTTGGCGCCTTCCGATCATGCTGGCGGAGAGGCCTGCTATTCACAGGGGTATTAAACGTATTGGGTTTCGCCTTCCTTTCGTCGACCAAAACCGCTTGCCGTTATATAGAGCAGAAAACATCATGAATCTCTGTGCCTCTCTATCAGAGAACCTGCAGTTGGATTATCTCAGCATTACCTTTGACGCTGATGAACGAGACCTTGGGTCGTTTAGTAGAGGTCTCGGAGGTACGTATACACTCAGAGAATTTTGTTCCAAAAGAGATTCTAAGAGGGCCAATGAACCAGCGGTCATTTTGGACACCCAGTCATCCCTATTGAACAAACAAAGCTAACTCCGAGGAACTGCAGACTATTCGCCATTGGCAGCGCTGCGTAGTCTACGTGTAACAAAAGCCCTCGATATCGACTGCTCCATTGACACCTGGAATGTCGAGCATGATTTCGATTCTGTTCTATATTCCAACGGAAAGTATGTGCCAGGAGCGCGAGAGGACTATGCACAGGCCCTTTGGGTTAAGTACAAGCCGCTGGTACGAGAATTGATCTTGCCAGACACGCTGCGGGCTGCGACTTCAACACAGTCTGAGATGGAGAAGTATTTGAGCTCTCGCCCGAAGGTCCCAAAAGCCTAAAAAGCAAGATGATAGCATACTACCCAACGAGAAGACCGCCAGCTCGTGAACCTTTTGACAACCTTCAATGGAGAGCCATTCACGGCTTCCCGGACATTCCCAATCTCACCCATGTTGGTCGACTTTATGGGAATAAGGATTAACATCTACATCACCTCTCGCCAAGAACGGATAACTCATTTCGATTTTCCTGTTGCCTCATGTCCACAATCTATTCCGTCGCAATGCTCAACAACATAGGGGTTTTTGTTGGGTCAGCCAGAGAAATGGGAGGAGATGTACAGGAAACCATTAAGCAGTCTAGTGAAATAAATGTATTTCCTTCCATAAATCATGTTATTTGATTCCAGTGATGGCTGTAGAAAGTCTTACTATTCATTAGCATCAATTTGGTGAATATCTCGAGCTTGACCTGGATTAAGCGAGCAAAGTGACTGACTACTTTCCTTACCATCGTCAACTCCGCAAACACCTTCAACCTCAAAGAATCAAAAAATCATTGACGTCGTCTTGTTCAAAATTTCGGAACTAGACCTGCTACCTGCCTCGACCATGACTTCTCCCTCGATAAGCGGCGCATTTCCGTTGACAGATGACAATACCCCATTGGTTCAATCCGCGACTTCATCATCTCCCGCCATGCAAGCCAACGCGGGCCTTTCACAGACCAGGCTATCTTACAACAATGGCTATGGAGACTTCTGTTTCGGCCGTTTAGTAGATCGTTACTATTGGTATCGGTATGATCGAGTCGGCCTCAAAAATCTGGATCTGACTCTAGGAAGTAATGGAGTTCTAGTAGTCGAAATGGGAAATTTTCAAAGGTAAAGTGAATTCCTACAGCTACGCATTGGTATTGATTGAATACTGACGAAGAATTAGAAATGGCAGTTTCAAGTTCTTCGAACTACCAATCGAAATACGCCGGAAGATATACCGTCTTTTACTTGACCCATTCTACAACTACAACTCCATACAAAGATATCGTCCATCAGTATCGACTTTCGGTTTAATATGTATTTCAGATATGATGTGCCACCTGACGAGGAATCCGAAGAGGAAAAGGCGGAACGCAAGCTGTGGGCAATGCGTCTCGATCATCATTTGAAACATCACCCAGACAGAACTTGCCCCTACGAACTTATCGCACATACTGCCAAAGAGATCGCAGCAGAACCTCTCCGGAATAATCGAGATTACTTGTTCATCGAATGGGTCCGCCAGGCTTCAAATATAAGCAACCTGTTCAGATCAGAACTCGGAGGCGAATTCTGGTCTAATATCAATTTAGTGGTAAGGGACATTAAGGGCCTTCCAGCTTTCTTGAAGGAAAGGCTTGCAATCCACAAGAGTATAAAGTCCCTTCACCTTGAGCTTGATTTTGAAGACGGCCACAGCCCCTGGGAAAGTGCGGCAAAATTTAAAGCCTGGCTTGCGTATGTGACCAAGGCTTTGAAGCTTGACCACCTCGATATTTGGTGCGGCGTGGGCGAGAAAGAAGTTGCCCAATTTGGATCCGGGAAAGGGCGCTTTTCGTTCCTGTCCTGTCCAAGTTCAGGAAGGTCCGCGTTATGAAAAGCTTCGACATCAGCTGTTATATCAATATAGCGGACTTGTTGGAGCATGATTTTAACTATTCTGACGACGATATTAGACAAGAATACGAAGAAAATCTCTGGAAGAAATGGAAGCCTTCGGTCTTGGAGTTGATGACGCCCGACACCCTGCGCGAAGTTTCCGTTCTCGATCCGTCTGAGATGGAGAAGTATTTGAGCAGTCGTTTACCACTTCCAGAACCTTCTTCTTCCAGATCGACATAGGTCGATCAAATATTCGTTGTCGATGACTAGTCCGGAATGAAAGCAAAAAAGCCGTCGAGTCCGCCGTTCAAGGAATCCGATCAAAAATCGATCTCCCTAATCTAGGAAATACGATTTCCCACAAGCCGCAAGGACTCTGATATCCAACCGACCTCGAGACGCAGCGATGGTGGCCACATGAGATGGACTTTGCATTTAACGATCTCGAATCTGCTACTGGATCCAACATGGAATGATTCCGGTACGGCTGGGGGTCTACCATTGCTACTTGAGGATTTCTCGGGCCAGAAATGGGGGTGAGGATCAGTCAATGGCCCAATGAGACTTATCTAGCTACGACATTTCCTTTCACAAATACCGATAAACTTTGGCCTCATACCGCACGGCCAGGTATCTAATTTCTTTTCCTTACAAAAAAAAACACCAAGCTTGCGAAAATCATGGAGGAATACAGGCCGCATCTTGCAATGCCCGAAACTTGAGGTAGTCTAATCAGCAAGCAGACAGAAACATTCCATACTTTCTTTGAACCAAGTTATGAGATTCAATAAATTGACGAAACCAAATAACAGCAATGCAGGTATCTGAGATATAATGCGTTGAGAGATTGAACCAAGATTTTCAGAATTTGAAGGGGCTCAGGATGTCGGTTTTGATTTGGAATACCTCAAGTGAGGGGTACATTGAGAAATTTTAACCCCTCCGAGTCGGAAACGTTCACCCTACCAGAAACATACTCCCGAATAGGAGGTCCACACTGTCAAGTGGCAATATCACTGCGGAGCAGGCTGATAGGTTAGTTCTTCGTCAAATTTTGTTTTTTGATTGACGTATTCTTTGCACCATTCTTTGGTGGCTTGGAAGCCCTTGAAATTGCTCGGCTACAAGTGACTAGATATGCACAAGAATTAGCCATGCCGCTGGTGACACAGCCACGCCGTTTTTCTTTGACCCTGTACAACTAAGTTTCCGCACCTGACCACGCGGAAGCCCGCATCAGTGATGGATGGCATGTACCACAGCACACAGCCCTTTACCGACTTTTGACTTGCTTGCAACAAGATCTTGGGACTGTAACTTGGCGAGGAGTCTCGGACGCAGAGACCCGCTGGAAGAGAAGGTTTGCCGATATCCCAGCAACATCTTCGTAGGAAGCTGCTTCGGAGGAAACAAAGGACAAAGGCAAGGGAGATCTTTCGGCAAAAGTTTGGGACAATGTGCCCCCCTTTTGCCCCGCATCACGTGTAATGAGGCTTGCCAGCAAGTGCAGCCCCATCCGGAGCGGAACAAACTCGGGCCTTTTCAAGGCGAGTTAAAAACGCCACATCTCGAGACACACGCTGGTTTCACCCCCTTTTTAAATATCCAAGATTTCCATGGTCACCTCCTCAATGACACCACGTTACCCTGATCCCTGGAGGTACTCAGGTACACGAGGGCCAAGTCTCCCGTGGCTCCGGGGAGCAAATACGATTGGCGCAGCCGGTTGATCATTCCACCAGTCAAAATCTCATGACCCCTGGCTTTCGCATAGATTAACTCGCCTTGCAGAACAGAACAGCTGCAGCTCCACAAGCCCCTCCAAATCTCCAACTCCAAGAGCCCAAGGTGAGGGGAAGCTCCAGGTAACGCGCCCAAGTAATCATCCCATGTCGACCTTGAGCTCTAGACGCGCTTTGGCAGACATCAAATGACTAGAACGCGATCCTCATCTCATCTTATGACGATCGTCCGGGCACCATCTCGGACCGAATACCGTGATGAGATGTTTTGGTTGGTCCCTTGGCAGCTTGAGCAAGCTAATCCCGGCAGATGACAGGCTACCCCAGACCCCTATCCCCACAATAACTCTGTTGACATCAGTTTTTTTCATCTGAAGAACCACCAGAATTCCGGGGAACCTTCACAGCTTCCCTGTTCAGCAAGCCCAAGTGCCCTGTCGACAGAGTGGATACTGCGCGAAGCCGTGCCCGACTCACACAAAAACAGATGAGAGTCAGAACAAGAGCTCCAAATGCATGAGCAATCAAACTTAAATGTCTTTGGGACCCGGACTATATAGGTCCGAGGGGCGCCCCTGGGTAATATTTTTCTGTTCTTCTCTCGTGTACCCGCGTTTCTGCTTCTCACACCTCAATTGAAACATCTTGGACTCCAGCAAAGATGTGGATTTCTTCTGTGGCACCTATTGCGGCACTGGCAGCTTTAGCCAGTGCTCAGCTCGACAATGCCTTCTCTCCTCCAAGTTATCCTTCTCCTTGGATGCGTGGTGGTAATGGCTGGCAAGACGCCTATGCCAAAGCCAAGGACTTCGTCAGTCAATTAACTTTGCTCGAGAAGGTCAATCTCACTACTGGCGTTGGCTGGGAGGGTGAAGCCTGTGTGGGGAATACGGGGTCAATTCCTCGATTGAACTTCCGGGGCCTTTGCATGCAAGACAGCCCACTTGGAATTCGATTCAGTAAGTCTTCAATACTTAACCTTGATACCGTGGTTTCTAATTGTCTGATTAGCGGATCAAAATTCTGCCTTCCCATCGGGCATGAACACTGCCGCAACATGGACAACACGACTCTTCAAGAGCCGGGGCAATGCAATGGGTTCAGAACACCGCGACAAGGGTATTGATGCACAATTGGGACCTGTTGCAGGACCAATTGGTCGAGTTCCCGCGGGAGGCAGAAACTGGGAAGGTATTTGATACCCTGCAAACGCTACGATTGGAGCTGACACTTTCCACAAGGCTTCAGCCCGGATCCAGTTCTCACTGGCGTTGCCATGGCCGAGACGATCAAAGGAATTCAAGATGCCGGCGTGATTGCTACCGCAAAGCATTACATCGGCAACGAGCAGGAGCATAACAGAGAAAACCAAGGACCTGTTTTGGCCTACTCAGCCAACATTGATGACAAGGCAATGCACGAGCTATACCTTTGGTGAGCATAATCCGTCACAATTCCCTGTCATCTTTTAACCGGTATGTAGGCCATTCGCAGACTCTGTACGCGCCGGTGTAGGCTCAATAATGTGCTCTTACAACCGAATCAATAACAGCTTTGGATCGGAGAACGCCTACACCCTGAACTACTTGCTCAAGAATGAATTAGACTTTCAAGGCTTTGGTATGATGATTCTGATCCCTGCCCAATCATAAGCTAATAGTCTGGCAGTAATGAGCGATTGGTGGGCCCAGCATTCTGGTGTATCCTCTGCTCTCGCTGGACTTGATATGACAATGGCGGGAGATCAAGGCCTTGCATCTGGAAACACCTATTGGGGAGGTAACCTTACCGCGGCTGTCCTTAACGGCACTATTCCACAATGGAGACTTGACGATATGGTTACGAGAATCATGTCTGTAAGTGCATCTTGTTCCTAGACTCATCGATATCAAAAGATCTTTTCTGGGCTTCGACTAACCTAAACAAGGCGTACTTCAAGGTCGGTAGAGACACCGCCAGGGTGCCGATCAATTTCAACTCTTGGTCTTTGGAAACCTACGGATACATCCACCCACAAGCAAACGAGGGTTATCAACAAATTAACCAACATGTTAACGTTCAAGGCGATCATGCTCGTCTCATTCGAGAAATTGGTGGCGCCTCTACGGTTCTTCTGAAGAACACCAATAATGCTCTTCCGTTGCAAAAGCCGAAGGCCATTGCAGTTATCGGTGAAGATGCCCATGACAACCCCGCCGGTGTGAACTCTTGCTCAGACCGAGGCTGCAATATTGGAACATTAGCGATGGGATGGGGATCCGGAACCGCAAACTTCCCATACTTAATTTCACCCGTCACTGCCCTCAAAGCTCGAGCTGCGAGAGATCAGACGACTGTTGCAAACGTCAGCAACAACTATGACTTCGATGCAGTCACCAAAGCCGTCACTGGCGCCGATGTGGCGATCGTTTTCGGAAACGCCAACGCGGGCGAGGCTTACATTACAGTTGATGGGAACGCGGGAGACAGAAACAACCTCACACTGTGGGGAAATGCCGATGCTCTGATTCAACACGTTGCATCAATCCATCCCAACACCGTTATAGTCCTTCACACGGTCGGCCCTGTCATCGTAGAAGACTACAAAAATCACCCCAACGTCACTGCCATTCTATGGGCAGGTCTTCCGGGTCAAGAATCCGGCAACGCAATCACGGATATTCTCTACGGCGCTCGTAACCCCTCAGCGAAGAATGTCTTCACCTGGGGCAAGAAGCGCGAAGACTGGGGCGTAGACGTTATTTACACACCCGGCTCCAACAACCCACAAATCAGCTTCAACGAAGGCTCTTTCATTGACTACCGCTACTTCGACGCAAACAACATCGAGCCATCCTACGAATTTGGCTTCGGTCTTTCCTACACAAACTTCAGCTACACCAACCTCCAGATCTCCAAGCAAGATCCTGGTCCATACGAGCCTACCACTGGCAAGACGAGCCCTGCTCCTACTTTCGGAACAATTGACAGGGATCCAAAGAACGCAGAGTTCCCACCTGGATTCCACGCAGTTAACAAATATATCTACCCATACATCGATGGACCTATCCCAAGGAACCAGAGCACGAACTTGCCCAAGGGCGCAACAGACGGCTCCGCGCAGCCGAAATTGCCAGCCGGAGGTTCAGGTGGTGGAAACCGACAGCTGTGGGACGTGATGTACACTGTCTCAGCAACTGTTACCAACACCGGCTCGGTGAAGGGAACCGAAATCCCACAATTGGTAAGTTCCATATTTATCCTCCCATCCTTTACATGTGCTAATTTTGATCAATAGTACCTCAACCTCGGTGGTCCTGAAGATCCCAAGGTCGTCCTCAGAGGCTTCGATGATCTCATCCTCGACCCCAACGAGTCGAACACATTCACATACAAGATCACAAGGAGAGATATCTCGAACTGGGATACTGTGTCTCAAAATTGGGTTGTTAGCAGCTACCCGAAGACTGTGTATGTGGGAAGCAGCTCGAGGAACTTGCCGCTCAAGGGCACTTTGAGTTAAGCAGATCGATGTATAAAAATTACACGAAATTATTAATTTGAAAAACATGCATTTCATGCTTTTAGACCCTCGTCTCAAGTGAGTGATCAAACCTAAACCTGACATTGGATTTCGTATCTTTGAGTTCTGGAAAATTGCTTGAGTTAAAGTTCAGTCTTCAATTTTACTCCCCCTTGCCAATCTTATTCTTATTTTGGCTTTCAAAACGAATGTATCGATTTGCCGAGTACCGAAATGCCCCTTCCCCCATGGAGACCCCTGAGGCAGGGGAGAGGGAGGTTCAGCACATCACGGGCCACGATCACTCCTACAGCTGAAACCTAGACTAGGCTGTTGGTTGCTATCGTCAACCCTGACTGCGCATTTGGCAATTGCCTTAACCTTCCACAAAGAACATCATCATTATTCTGGACGCCCTATGAGAGGTTATAACTATCTTCATTAGGCAGTCGCCAAGAATTATAGGCCAGCGCCACCCACGTGAGAAGGTGGTAAGTTACCTGCACAGCCCCAACCCCGCACTCTCAACTTCAAGACTGATAGAAAAAATCATAAGATTTCTCCTGCGAAATGTAGAATAATATTCTTACGAAGCCGGAAAATACAAGTGGTAATTGAGCGGGAAGTAATTGAGAATCATAGCCGAAGTTGTAGCACTGAAACCTCCTCCATTGGCCTTATCTTCGAGGGCTGTCTTCCCGGTGCTGTCCGCCATGACGAGCAATCCAAGGCTTGTGAGTACTCAATGAATATGTGTCTCACATCAAGAAGACTGATCCACCTTCCCAGTCCATCGAAGAGCAGCCGCCACCCTACACAGAAGTGACTTCCTCACCTGACAACCAGAAAGCGCCTTCCGTTGTCGAGTCACTGCCAGAATATGCCGCTCTTCCAGCTAGAGCCGATAAGAAACCAAAGACTTCTTCTCGTTCGAAGAAGTGTTGTCGATGGGCGATTTACTCGATTTTCGCCCTAGCCTGTGTTGTTGCAGGAACAGTCGTGGGAATTGTCGTAACCAAAGCCCACAGGTCAAAAGGAGACTCATCATCGAACCCGGACAACACCGTTAACCCGCCTGATGTAGCCCATCAAATTCCAAAGATAGCAGCACTAGCCGCAACGGAATGCGATGCTGCAACAATAGTTGTATTCCAGGATAATACGGGTGACGTGTATCTTCAGGGGAGCTTGAGAAACCAGACTTGGAATGCAACTGAATCCCCGTCTATCCCTCCATCTAAGATTCTCTCGAATAACGACAATGGGCTGAAGGTCGAAACCAATCTTAGTGTTGTGTGTTATGGTGGCACCAATACCTCTTATATCACTCCTTTGGTAAGTCTTGTCGCAAAAGCTAGATTGACTGCAGACATTCATACTAACATCTCAAAGACAATCTCAGTGTTCTACCTCAATAATATAAGTCGAAGCAGAGGTAACGGCATCTGGTCCTCCACCTTCCAAGTATTCTACGACACAGTTTCGAATCCGCGGCCTACCCGTTCCCTTGTTCTTCAGAGCCACCATGAGGTTGTGAAGGTTGGGTCGCAGACATCTATATCGGCCGTCTCGTTGGCTGAGGAGATCTGCCTCTTCTACCTGTGGGATTGGGTCCCTGCCACGCTGGTAGAGATGAGGGCGCCATTCACGAATAACACTGTTTGGACAGGACCATTTTCGCTGAATGCCACAGCGTATGACTCAAGCGCTGCGCTTGCCGCCTCTGTAAACTCGATGGGTGAGACCGGTATCTTTTTCATGGATCAGGATCGGCAACTTGCGAAATATGATTGGAGTGGCATGGGTCCTGGTTCGTTCATTCCTTCTCACTCATCGCACCTTCTCCACATCGAAGCCATCTAACTTAAGTCTCCACAACTTCAGCAAAAAAGATCCTCACGTATCCTGCCAAACCCATCACCAACATAACCCGCCTCGCAGCCGCAGCCGTCTTCACCTACAGTCACATCAACATACAGCAACGCCTCTTTTATCTACAAAACGGCCGTCCGCAAGAAAGAGTCATCTTAGAAGATGCGTTGAATTCGACCTTCAAGACCGAGACGACGTGGCGACAAGAATGGGCGGACGGAGTTCAGGAGCCGGGGTTAATTGCTGCTGCTGGGAGGGCGACGGTTGATGGGCAGAGGGTGCAGGTGTTTTATGTTGGGGGCAGTGATAATAGGACGATTGTTAACCAGACGTTTGTGACGTATGGGAGTTAATTTTGCGTCTTTTTGAGATATTAAGATGAATTTAATGACGGGGAGGATGAGTAATGAGGTGGGATGACGAAACTTCTCTTGATATTACATTGATGAAAGTAATGTTTAACTCGTAAATTGTAATAGTAATAATATCGGTAGTAATAATAATGGATAATACATTCGCTGAAAATTGGAACGTCGTCTGTCTCAAATTAGGTCCAGGAACGGTTCACCCCATACTACTTCGTAAGGGACGACCAAACGATACTCTAATTCTATTTTTTCTTTGCAGAGTAAACATTAAAATGAACTCATAGAGCGAAGTAGTAATTGGGACCCGGGAATCTCTGTTCGAACTGCATCGCCTCTCAAACATCCGTCCAGACGAAAAGAAAAGGGGAGAAGGGAAGAGAGACGGTGAACTGAACGTCATCACTTCCAAATCCTAAGCAAACCCCTGAAATTCTAGCATCCTCTTGCCAGTGAACTGCAAAAATTAGATACGTCAATAAAGCAACTTGGCCGCTATCAAAATGATTCAAATCAAAATTGCATGCCAACCCCCTCTCCCCGTTTTTCAAGCAGGCTAGGACCCATTTCGACTGATCCTTGTAAGGCCGTGACTCGTCTGTTTTTGCTCAGCATTAGAATTAGAGAAGAATTTATTTAAATCTTGAGAATGATTTTAGACATGGAGACGGAGTGAGGACGGGGTGGGGGTGGTGTATGGAAGCTGCGGCTCGATTGAGATTCAGATCTGTTCAATTTGATTGGAAGCAAAATGCGTGATCAACTTCACGAATAAACTCATAGCACAAACATAACGTAGCCCATCCAGACAAGAATCCCTCACTGTAGCCAGGTATTTTTTAGCATTGAAGAAGGATGATTGCACCACTCGCTGCATAGCTTCGAACCCTCACACCAATAACAACACCAATAACAAGCCCAAACAGAACCAACAAAACCAAAAAGAAAACACTTGCGGACATCTTGAATTCCTCTTCCTATATTCTAGCTCTAGCAGCCAAAGCTCTATCTAGCAATCCATATTATACTCAAACTCCACTATGTATCCAGCGGGACTTTTGAAAAACAAAGTCCCAAATATGTAAACGCCTCCAATGTATGCATCATAAAATCCAGGCATTGATCCTCAGCGCTCGCTAACTTTTTGTCCGTCCTTTTCCATATAAAACAGATCTCTCCTTCCCATCCCGAAATGTACCAAACTCCCAATCAGCCAAGAGCCCAAACGCCTATTAAAGCCCAAAAGGTGAAATCATTCATCATCATCTTCAGTCGCAGTATCCTCCTCAATCTCCCCATCCCCATCTCCTTCATCCTCCCCGTCCTCAGAGTCTTCAGATTCTTCGTCCACCTCGTCCACTAACCCAGGTACCCCCCTCCAAACCACATAATCGCCCTCAAGCCAACGCTTACTAACCGGCAACTGATACGGATCAAACGGGAAATAGGACTCCAACTGATGCCAACTCTCGCTATTGCCCCCATTCCCTGTATCCCTCAACGCGCCCGCACCACTCGTCGAGAATTGAGACAATCTAATCCTCTTATTCGTCTCCAGTAACGGATACACGAATAGAAAGCGTAAATGGTTTGCTGTTTTCGCAAACTCATTGACGATGATGGGCGTGCAGATTTTCAGGGGGTTGAGTTTACTGTAGATGGCGCGGGAGAGCGTGTCTTTTATACCCGGAGCCCAGTCGAGATCTTGTTCGAGGAAGCCGAGGGGGTCATCGTCTTCGCTTATGGAGGAGGAGAGGATGAGGTCGCGCCAGCGGAAGCAGAAGATGTAGAGGAGCGCTTGCGTCATGGCGTAGAACGTGCCGTAGCGTTTTAGGTCGGGGCCGCGGCATGTGAGTTCGTTTTCGATGCGCATATTGTCGAGGTGGCTGCCGATGAGTTCGAAAACTGTGCGGATTACGTGGGGTTCGACGTGTGTCCCTCTTGCGACGAAACTGGCTAGGTAGGAGGCGGCTGATTGTTTGAGCACGGCTGGTTGGCCAGGGCGGAAGGCTAGGTCGACGCATGTTCCGGCGAATCGGTCGACGAAATGGTCGGCTGTTTGGGCGAAGTGAAAGAGGAGGAATTGTGTATGTCGGGCGTGCCGTACTGGTAAGATGATGTTTGTGAAATGCGCCAGTAAAGTTTCGAACATCGAAGTAGCTTCGATGCTATTTGGATCTGCAAAATAGGGTTCGTAAATCGTGAATAGTAAATCGAGTATAGCATCCATCTTTTCGATATTCCCAGAGACCTCCTTCACTCGTCTTGCGTCGCTGTTGAGATCTTCGTCGCTGGTAATCGAGTCCGCATCGCTGTCCGAATCATCCCCCTCGTCCTCTTCGGGCTCCTGGGTGGTTGTCATAACCACCTTCGCAACCGCAGCCGTAACTTCGTCATCAAGATCATCAAGATCCATTTGCATCTGGACGTCGATCTTGACCAGGTTATCGGTAATGAGAGCCAGAACATCAGATTTGAGCTCAGGCGCATATCCAGCAAGACGAATGAGATTTTTGATATATGTGATATGTACGGCCTTCGATTCATCCGAGGAAGGAAATTTGCGCGTCAAGATCGTCGATAACGTGCTACTCGCAGACGGTATAAGTTGAAGCAGCCACTTCAGCGCACCATGTATCCTCGACGCCAGCTCATCTCGATTTACATCCGGACATCCTTCTAAACGACCACTTGATAACCGCACTATACCAAAAGTCAGTTCTCGTCTCCAAGACATGGAAGGGAAAGTCTTCTCACCACCATGAAAATGCTCAACCAGCATCCCCAAAACAACCCCAACATACATCCCCTGCGCACTCGCCAAACTCCCCAAAAACCTCACAAAAACATCCACAAACCCCTCCTCCCTCCCCATCCACTCACACCCCACAACCGCCCTCACAAGCCCCCCACAATGCCTCCCCAAACTCGCCGTCAACCCCGTAAGCGCCAGCAAATACCCCTTCATATCGACCCTCCTCTCCTCCTCCTCCTCCCCCACCTCATCACCCCTCCTCCTCGGCGAAAACACTTCCTTAATAGTATCATAAGTTTCACTATCACCCCTAACATGCGCCTCAATCGCCGCCCTGGTCTCCGCTCTTATGACCTTCAGACTGCGGCCCTTAACAGCATATTCATCCATGATCTTCTCCTCGACTTCCTCTTTAAATGTAACTCTAGTTTTTTTACTCGGGCTTGCGGGGGAAGAGAGGTCCGCATCGTCGCTTTTGCGGATTGTGCCTGAGAGGGTGGCGCGGCGGAGGGGTTTGGTGAGTGTTGGCGCTGGGTGCGGGGGCACGAGGGATACCATGGGTGCGGATGCGACTGCGATGTGTCGCTTGATTTAGGGAAAGCAGGAGGTTATCATGGGATCTAGGTTTTCAATAATCGAGGGCGTGGAGGACGTGGTGGTGTTGTGTGAGGCTGCTGCGGTGAGGGGATCGTCGATGTCGTGTGCGAGGGTCAAAAATATCAAATTTTGGTGGAGAGGTGCACGGACATATCCTGCAGCGCTAAACTTAAAAAGGATCTCCACCTGGGATTTTGAGACGAACGGACTTCAGATGATCGTGAGCACTGATGTTTTTCTTAAATGCTTCAACGGTATGAATGAGTATATATGAGACGATTTTCAAACCTGAAAAAGAAGAATTATTGATGCTTTTAATTCCATGTTAATGGGCCGAGCTTCCGACAGGGATATCGTGACTCAAAGAGTGAAGACTCATCTCATCCAGGCTTCAACTCGGCAGAACAAGATATTTTATAAGATGTATGATACTATTATTGACAATTGTTGTTGGACTGTTTATCCTACATCTGTTGCTACTGCTCAGGCGATCATTCAGATCTTGAGAGCGATTCTCAGGTGACTGAATATTGCTCAAAAGAGCAAAGAAATCTAAAAGCAAGACGCACCCCCAAAATTACTTTTGGACCTGTGTGTTCTCATGTACAGCTCCCAGGTCAAGAGCCAGTTCCCCCCTTTCCCATCCACATTCACGTCCAGCCCAGCCCCAGCCCCAGTCCCACACATAACCTGTAGTCAATACAACTCAAAGAAGGTAATTCATGCCCATGCCCGTATCAATCCAATCATATACCATCACCGTAACACCATCATACGCCTATGCCTTTGCTCAAATTGTCCCCAGACCCTCAATACCCTCCATCGCCACCAGTTGCGCCGTTATGCCCGGAAGCACTGTACATTCCTGAATAAGCAGGGTCGTGCTCGCCACCTTCCGTAGCTTGACCGCCGAGGATATTATTAGTACCCTCAGCCCCGCCTTGGAACGTCGTTGGAGCGGTCGCATTTGGGGCCCCAGCACCTGCGGCACCTTGTGCTGTTGACCCATAACCTTGACTGCCGGGTCTATTCTCGCCTCTCGTGGATTGAGTCTATTCAGCGAATTAGCTCCGATCCGCCACTTTCATTGGACGAAAATTTCGTGGTAATAGATGGGTCGTGTACAACACCTACCTCGCGATACTTAGACAAGTATATCTTCAGCGCTTCGGCGTAATTCTCAAACCCAAGTGAGGTCATCGCAAAAAGAATATCTTCGCCATTGACCGTCTTCCGCTTCTCCTGGTGGCATTTCTCGGAAGCTATGATAGGACAATCAGCGCTTGCAAACAGACGGTTTCATAATTCGGGACGGGACGGACCTTCACTAGTAATGAACGAGATGAACTCGCTCACGCATTCTTGCATGCACTCTTTCGCTTCCTTTGCAATTTTGGCGTTCTCTGGAAGTGCCGTCTTCATGATTCTGGCAACTGGTGCAAAGTTTCTTATGTTAGCATCTGAGTACTCATTTCTCCCGGCTTTGGAAGCGCGGGGCGCCTCGGGGGATGACGACGAGGAAGCGTGGGACATGATGAATGGTGTGACGGGTGTGGCACAGTAGGAGGTCAAGCGTTTGCGCTTCGAGCTCAATGACTGGCCAAGTTGTAGAACACACGCGGGTTGTTGGTACAAAAATGAAGCGATGCCACACACGGCCAGCTTCACAGCACGGAGAATATCTTTTGCGCTCAAATCAGGAAGGGACTTTTAAGACTAACCATTTGCTATGGGGAGCCATCGATCCTAGACACAATTCGTTAACATTGGACTTTGGGGGGTATCTTGTGATACTACTTACTTGCTCCTTGACTACATTGCAGCGAGGGACATTAGCTTTGAGTACACCAGCAGCAGGTTACCGTGGGATGTCTACCTTCAAACTCATATCTTCAAGCAGGACAAACGTTAGCCTCAAGTACTCGAGCAGCAAGTAGCCGTGGGTTGTGGGCTTGTGGACTCACCCGCCAGGTATGCCTTCCATGTTTTCGTCCGCTGGAGAGTGTTCCCCACCTTCGTTCTGTCCGACGATGGCATCTGCATCTTTAGGAGGAGACGGCGAAGACATTTTATTTAGTCGGAAAGGTGCAGTGGTGCAGTACCGGATGGCGGCGTTCTCTCAATTCCTTGGTTGCCACGCTGGCAGTATCTGCAGGAGGAAGATCCGCCTTACGCCCACTATCCAGATGTGGGTGAAGCCGATGAAGGGGTAAGCTAACACTGCGCGGGTTACTTTGTGCTCGTGGGTGCTGGGGTAGGAGGAGGGATTTGCACCCACGCTGCAGGTATCCTGCATATACGTCAATATCTCCAAATAAATCGCAAACACACGGCGAGCGCGCTGACCTGTCGGGGAATTCTCGTGCTGAGGCGAGTACTGTGTGTACGGCGCGCCCTGGAATTGGGGCAATTGGGGTCGCAGGCAGGCCGCAGAAACGAGACGTGGGATTCTGTAGAGTGACGCTGGCGGTTTTGCTTTACTTTACTTGGGGGGAGGTAGTGTAGAATCAATCGGTGGGGTTGCGCGCGACAACAGTCAACAACCGCGAAGCTTCAGTATCAACAGAGGGCAATGCAGCTGAGCACTGAGCAGGGCGGAGCTGCGCGGGCCAGTAATTGGATTGGCAGCGGTGAGAGGCTCCCTAGAGGATCCTAGTATGGCTAGTAGTAGCTAGGACGTGAGTAGCAAACAAGAGACTTGCGGGCGCGTTCTTCTCTAGTGCAAAGCAAAGCGCAAGCCTTGTGGTGTCACAGCACCGTCTACGGAACGGCAGGCTGCGATTTCGCGAAGGGCACAAGCAGCGGTGAGGCGAGTATGATTGGCGTGCCTTGTGCCTGGCAAGATTAGATTTCGGGGTGCAGCGCCAGTCGAGTCCAGTCAAAGTGTCCGGTCGCCAGGCGATGCAATCGAAACGAATAGCCTTGGGGATGAGATCGATCGCCTTAGGTTATTCTCGTCGTAGAGCGAATGAAAAATGGTACAAAGGACGGCCTTGCTGTTGGTGGAGAGGAGAGGGAAGGAAGCAGCACCGCAATGTTGCAATGAATCAGAGTGCTCGCCCTCCATCGTATTTTGCCGACAGCTTTTAGGCGGCAGCCAGTGAGAAGCCTGCATTGGATAAATGCACGCAGGGGGCTAAACCTGTCTGGGCTGTATATTTTACTATTTTTATGTTATTTTTGTGACTACATCCTGATACCTTTTCCTTTTGCTTTTTCCTGCATTGCTGGCAGACATACGATAAAGAGCTGAAGGGTTCGGGTTGTATAACGGTCTTCAGTCGTTTACTGCGGAGCTACGATAAATCTTCAGCCCTGCCTGCCTGCACCTGCGTCACTTCTCCCCGAGTTTCAAGGATGCATGGCATGCAATGGATTCAAACACCAATAACGGCAATACTGTCACCATTGAAAGAAAACTGATTTGGCTATTTCCCTTGTTCCCCTCTTCAATCAGACCCCACTCACGAAGGAATTTACAACCAAAAAACCCCCACAGCTAAATCCACTTCGACGATGGGTGGCTGCTCCTCGACCTAGTGCACATGCAATGCAAGGTCTCGTCAGCCTGAGAAAAAAGGTGTGGGTGAACAGCAAAGAGGCGCTTGAACAGTCCATATTCCCGATGGCCCTTTGGCCGGCCTGCCCGCATCTCTTTGGGCAGCAGTGAGGCTGCCTTCATTTGATTTGTTCGCGTCTATTTTGCAAGTTTAGATGCCCAACGAGAGGAGGCTGCAGACGCGAGCCTCGTGTTGTCTGACGATGGAAACAGTATCGTCATACAAGAACACCGATGATGTGACAAGATCGGGACGATTGCCCTGGAATCTATTTTGGAAGAGAAGTTTCTTTCCGGGGTGCCAGGTCTCACTTCCCCGGGTGACAGCGTAGCATACGGCAGATACCATGGCAGTCTACGGATTCCGGATGTACTCGTAACATCGTTCGATTTGACCGCCTCGTGCTCCAAACTCCAGACTTTTCCTAAGCCCTACCGTTGACGTAACACCAAGACTCCAAAATGAGATGCAGTAGCTGGTCAACCATGCAAAGAGATCCATGGGAGACCGAAGCCCGAAGCCTACAGTATCAATTCCCGTGACCGCAGCGTCTCATTGCGAGACGACTTGTATATTGTTCTTCTTCTGTACGGCAGCAGCAGTCAGCTTACCATATCTCCTTCGGCCCATGAGATAGTAGATAATGCAACATACCTTCCAGCTCTCCATTTCTGTCTGTTTGGTCCGGTATTGCTTCATAAGCTCTTCCAGCACCTTCTTCAGCCCCTCCGAGTTGGTCTTGAGAGCCGGCACCACGTCCTTCACCGTCCGCTCGACTAGCACGCCGTTTATCATTCGGAAGCACTTCCTGTCTACCGGGAGGGGTTCCAGAGTTTCAAGCACAAGTCTGTGTACATGAGCGGTCAGCAAGGCGTTCCGGCGGTGAGGTAGAAGCTTAAAAGTTGCATGGAAGGTTGGATAGTGGAAACTTTGGCTTCTGTGCCGTTCCCAAGACCGAGATCGGGGATTTCTTAGACTGCAGTAGAGCAAAATAAATCTTGGGACGAACCTGTGTTCCTCTGCCTCCGTTTCGACGTCACCGATCTTTGAGGCTATCTGTTGAAGGCCATTCTTGTAGATCTCGTATTGTTGCTGCAGCTCTGTGAAAGTAAATTAGCTTGTGAACTCACGAGTATTCAGGAGAGTCTAGAACAATCTAACCTTGCTGTTTTCTCTGCGAAACTTGTTGCGCCATGGTTGTGTCGTGGAGCTTGTTGTGGAGTTGTCACAAGAGCTTCAAGAGCTTCAAAAAATAATGCGGGAATCTCCGCTTGGCGAAGACCTGCAAAAAATCCAGCCACTCAAACTCCAGACCCAACATCTTCCAAAACCCACACCTCCAAAGTCAAGCTGAAGTCGCCTTCAATACCTCAAAATGCATCCGCATCTGCACACAAAAGACAACAGAGGTCAGCATCTACCCAAATTGTGAGGGGCAACGAGCAAAGGCTAACTCGCCACAGCATGCGAAGAAGTCATGGCCGCCCTCGACGAATGCCACGCGCGCGGCTTCCTCTGGAAATCAATTGGCATGTGCAACGATGCGAAGACGGCAGTCAATAAGTGCCTGCGCGCGCAGCGACTCGACCGGACGAAGGCGAATCGGGAGGCTGCGAAGGCGAAGAATGAACAGATTAGATCGAAGTGGGCTGAGATTGATGAGAACTCTTGAATTGATGGGGATGTCAAATAGCGCGTAGGGATTTATAAATGGGACTAAATGGATCTTTTGGAGGAGTTACACTGGCATTGGGCATATTTGGGCGGAGTTATGGATTGCGGATCTGACGCCACACATCAAGCAAGATGCTTGAAATGTACAATATGGAGGCGTATTACAGGCCCTGATAGGGAGTCTCACATCAGACAAGAGCTGTACTCCAATTGCAAATCAATTGATCATCCAGTCCTATCTGCGCTTTTACCTGGGGGCTGGAAGTCCAACACAGACCCGAACCTGAGGAACCATGTCAACCAGAGCAACCACACCCAGTCCTCCACAAGAAGCCAACCCATCCATCAACTCAAGCCCCACACCCAATTCCTATCCACGCATCCTTACTTCCTGGCAAAAGCGCTGCCATACGTATACAAGCCATACAGCGCCAACAAACTCAGTCCAGTCGGCAATGGCTTCTGGCTTCTAATCGCTCTCGGGATGGAAGAACCGGCAAGAACAATGGAAGCCAGGAGGGCGAGTTCAACACCATATGATTGTCGCTGTTGGATGCGGTAGCCGCCGAGCAGGTACTTGTAGATATTAGCTATATCCGGGATCTCTAAGCACAAGAGTATAGGAAGAAAGAGGGACTCACCAAAGCACCAACAGTTACACCAGCAGCAACAGAAGGAATTGATCCCGTCTTGATGTATCCAAAGGTTCCACCTCCCGCGGTCAGCGCGCCGAGGATGTATGCTGGTGTTTCGATGCCCTGGTGATGCGATTAGCTCACTGTCTGTCACGAGAGCACCAGAAACAGTTCGATAAATGTCCCATATACAACTGACCATTTTGACGATTGGGAATAACTTCTTTCAAATAACTGTGTAAACGTTCAATAGACTTGTATTTTGTAAAGAAGAGATGGCGGGTTTACATCTCACGTCGTCGCACAACTTAACCTCAAGCTACCAAATAACCCCTCGGCTTCCGAGCTTCCACAGCGGCCCCAGTCTTGGCGCGGCCGCATCACCATCGCGCACCCCTGCATGAAGCTTCGTGGCCTTCCCTCAGAGTATCCAAACCACAACCTCAATACCCATTCCTACTCAACACCATCCCCAATCCGCAAAAATGGCGCCCAAACGCACCTCCGCTCGCGAGCCAACTCCCTCATCAACCTCCACAACCCAAATTTCCACCACCGGTGCAGGATCAACTCCAGTGCCTACCAAGAAGACAAGTGCAACAGCAAACCAAAGTCCGCAAGAGATAGCCCTAGGAATATGGCAGAAATACCTGGATGAGACGCCGCAGCGCACGAAGCTGATTGATGTGTTTATGGGGTTCTTGGTTGTGGTGGGGGTGTTGCAGTTTGTTTATTGTGTTATTGCTGGGAATTATGTAAGTGGGAAGGGATTTTGGGGAGAAGAGAGGAATGATTGCTGATGATGATATTGTAGCCGTTCAATGCGTTTTTGAGTGGGTTTTCGGCGACGGTGGGACAGTTTGTTTTGACTGGTGAGTTTGTGAGGACTGGGAAAGGGGAGAGGAGATGGCTAATGTGTGATGGGAATAGCGAGTTTGAGGATACAGACGAATGCTGAAAATAAGGCTGAGTTTGGGGAGGTTTCTCCTGAGAGGTAAGGAATTGGTTTTAGATGATTGATTGGGATGTCTGCTAATTGGTGATATATAGAGCGTTTGCGGACTATGTTTTTGGCAGCTTGATCCTGCATTTCTTCTGCGTCAACTTCATTAACTAGATATGCGTGTATACCATTGAGGGAGGCTCTACGGGACAATGTATGAATAAATCAAAAGTTCATCGAATGGCATTTTGCAGGAATCAAAGAAGACTTTAATATCAGCTTGTGATTTTCAATCTATTTCAGAAACATGGGTATTCTAAAAGTACATCCTAATCTACATCATCATCAGCAGCAGCATCTTTCGTCTCCTCAACAGCAGCTGCTTTAGGAGGTCCCCCAGCCTTCGGCGGCCCGCCCATTGGTGGCCCCGCAGCCTTAGGAGGCGGAGGAGGCGGCGTGCTCTTCGCACTCGGCGCATAATCCAACTCCCTACTCTTCTTCTCCCCCTCCATAAAATAATCATCCAGCACCTTATTCCCAGGACTATGTCCATGCTTCTTCTCCTTCTTCCTAGTCGGCGTGACTCCCTGCGGAGGCCCAGCCGCCAATTGTGCAGGAACCAGAAAGTCGCCAGGCTCAGAAGTAGCTGCCGGGACGAAGAATTGGCTGTCCCCTCCAGCTCCAGAGAGAGGTCTGATTTCTTCATTTGAGAAACGCGCGTTCTCGGTCTCGAATAACGTCTCTCCTGGCCCGGCAAGGGGCTCGCTGAGTGGTGCTGGGAGTCTGTGTAGAGCTCCATATCCTAATACGCATCCCAAGGCTCCCTCTCCGCCCCAGTCTCTGCTTGGATGAATTGTAATCTCTCGCGTGACATTGTATTCGTTGTTGTAGACGTATAAGCGTAGTGGTCGTCCGATGTGATCTTCAACTAGCTCCCCCAGACCGCTCTCCCCATGTAAGACTCCCTCTGGCGTGCCTAAGATGTAATCGCTGTAGGGCAGGAGACCGGCAAGATCTGCTGGGCAGTTCGCGGGAACGTCGAGGATGTGCCAGATGTTTGTTACGGCGGAGAGTGAAGTCCATTGGAGAGCGAGACCGAGGGATGGCTGGTCGGCAGGAACTGGGATGTGAAGGGTTCGAGTTTTCTGGCCCTATCTATAGTATCAGCATAGGGCTCCGAGGCTGAGAGCAGTGCCAGCTTGCCTTTGCGCTCCAGATGCCGAGTGTTACTGTACTACCAGCGCAATTGCGAACTTCTTGAGCAAACAATGTCGGGTCCGAGTCATCCTATACACGTTAATATACAGTTTCCAGAGAGATCAGTCTTCATACAATCATGCGCCCATTGATCCCAACAATAAAGTCAAACCATGGTTCAATCCCAAGCTCTGGGGACTTGTTCCGTAGTACCTGAAATCCAAAAGCTCCATGGGTTGAGTTCTGCGCTGGAGAATCCGAGTCCAGGCGGGATATAAATCGATTGAGAGCGTTGAACATTGTGACAACAAGCTAGAGCAAGATAATGAAAATGCTGTTTCTGCTAGAGATTGAGGAGGAATGGTGTTGTTGAAGTGAGGCAATCTGGCCATCATCAGCCTTGTGGTCAAAGCTCCAACCGACACGTGAGATAAATTTCCATCCAACATTCATAAATTTCTAACACCATCGAAAAAAAGGAAAGGGATTGACTTTCATGGGAAGCTGATGGGACTGGTAGGTTATGACCATCTACCCAATTTGTGGATTGTTTGAGACATTTCGACTGACTTCTTAAAGCAGAGAGCTGTGCAGCCTCGAGGCAACTGAGAGCAGGCTTCCCTCAGTCATCGAATCTCAAGACCCTATCGAAGCTGAAAACTTGAAGCTATTAGATCTAAGCTTCGGAATTATTTTCACTTTGACCTTGCCTTCTTTCATATCTCTTGCTCTCTAAATCCATGAGAACCAGGTCATCATTTGCACAAATTTTGGAACAACGCAAACGCAAAGCTCAACGTCAAAAACGAGAATTAGAGCTACTGTTGGACGCCGCTGGTATTGATAGACCAGATATTACCGCTTTCGAGAATTCGTCTGTCAGGACAACTCGTCAAGCTTCTGCTAGTCAAACATCAGAGCCACCACCCAGGTCGTCCGAAATTCAAGTCGTCATCAAGTCAGATGCATCTCTTCTAAGCAAGAAACTCCATCTTCAAGCCAGCAGCCGTAAAGTTAAGGAGCCACCGGATAAGACATCCAAGCCGAAAAGGGTAGATATATTCGAGGAAGATAAGTCAAGTGCAACCGCCACGAGCGAGGTCGATTTTCTGATATCTGCGGAAAGTAAAGGTGGTTCCTCAACTTCCGAAACCTGTGGCAAGCTGGTTCCTCATTTGAAGAAGCCGGGAACCTTTCTCCGTTGGAGTTTGCCATCAGGCTTGCGAAGGCGAAAACAGCATAACCTCATCCGCAAATCGATCAGCCAAAGCATTCTGAAGAGTGCAAGCAGATTAAGAACCCGCCGATTGCGCGAGCTTGAAAAGACTTTAAATAAGCCAGAGCCCGCGCGACACGTTTCTCGGATCCAATCGTCGAGTTGGCAGCAGTTTACAGCGCCGGTCCCGTCAAAAATATCAGACATATCTCGAGCCCTCCACAAGCAGATATCCCCGCCTCGATCGTACATTGCGACCGAGAAGGGAGTCAAATCTCTACAATCAATCGTCGCCGCAGAGGAGAAATCAAGTGGATTGGTTCTTTCTGCTCACTCTGTAACGCCGAAAGATACACTCCCAACGAAAATATCAAGTATGTCAGGTCAGGCTCAAGAAGATCACGAAATGGGCGGCGTAGATGACAACCCAGTTGCTGATCCAAAGACTTATCCTCTTACCGACGAATGCCAACATTATGAGCGTCGAGATGAGGTTCCCTGGGATATTCAGAAGTACGTACAAATACGGTCACCGTTGTACGAGGCTAATTTTGGTTTCAGGTATTGGTCACAAAGATACAGCATATTTTCTATGTATGATGAGGGAATATACATGACAGATGATGCTTGGTTTGGCGTCACCCCCGAGCCTGTTGCGAAGTAAGTCTACACTCCACAATCTCCTCCCCATTCTAACACTCATTAGCAAAGTAGCCAGTGATCTCGCAGCCAGTACCCCTTCGTCAAAGACAGTTGTGATCGACATATTTGCCGGCGCGGGTGGTAATGCGATTGCCTTTGCTCTATCAGACCGATGGACGACCGTCATTGCCATTGAGAAAAATCCTTCTGTCATCGCATGTGCACAGCATAATGCACGAATCTACGGTGTTACCGACCGAATTACCTGGATCAACGATGATTGCTTCTCATACCTCAAATCCAACCAATCCTCCATTGAGCCGGCCAAGACCGTCATATTCGCATCGCCTCCGTGGGGCGGACCTGGCTACTCTTCCGACGCTGTATTCAATTTGAAGACAATGTTACCATACTCCGCCAAAGATATCCATCAAGCCTGCAAGGGCATGTCCTCTGCGCTCTATCTCCCCAGAACCAGCGACCTGAAGCAGATCGCGCGATTAGCGCCAGCGGGCAAGAAAGTGGAGGTAGTCCAGTACTGCATGGAGGGTGCCAGTAAAGCTCTCGTGGCTTACATTCCCGCTGCAGCTTGAAGAAAGGACCCCGAACATTGGCTTTTGCATGCATGGTGGGATGTGGAGAAGTGGGGACGGGACCTGCCTTGAAGCCTCAGGAGGAAAGAAAAAATGTCGAGCTCAGACCTGGAAACTTTTGTTGCACATCGATGCTTCTTCGTCCTCAGGCATAACGGCATTAGCTGCAAAATTGGCAGAACACCACAATTTGAGGAGCCGTCGATAATAAGCCGGAGCAGAAATATTAGCTGATTCAGCACTCACGCATGCCAAATTGATTGTTGTTTTGTTTTTTGTGTCAATTGCTGCTGAAGGTCAAATTACAATATATTATTTTGACGAAAGAATAGTAGGACAGCGGTGGAAGCGATTCGCGAAGACTGCGCCGTTACGACTGCTTCTTTGCTTGCATAGGTAGTCTCCAAAGAAAATGGAAATTGTCAATTGCTTAGTTGGCAGGCAAGAGTTCCCTTCAACTCCATTGAGCTTTCCAAGTGAACCTTCCGTCTCTCGAGAAATATATCATTTAACGCGCTAGGCGCATCAATACTCAAAAGTGCAAAACACTGAGCTGACCGCCGGCGAGTAGTACTTGGAATTCAGTGAAACACCCTTATCTTCCTCCTTTTTTTTTTTTTTTCTTTTTGGGATTCGAGACGGAATTCTTGATTTCTAAACCAAGTTCTCTTGTTTTTATTTTTTTAGACCGCCTCAAGAGGATTTTTTTGATTACAATGGGTAATCGAGTCGCCGTTACAGCTTCCATACTCCCAGGACACCTTCGAGCCTAGTACTTGGGTATACTACTCGATTACGGAGGAGTTTTTGCTTATTTTCGTATATATCTATCATGGGTTTCGGGCCCGGAGATTTGCCTGTAGGCCAATCGTTGTGCGTTGTTGCTTGGTACGATTCTTAATTTACTTGGGAGCGTAACCATGTTCAATTCAATCGGTGTTGAGGACTGTGGCCTGGGCATTCGTTAATTGCATTTTTAGGAGAACAGAGCAAAAGCGACCAGCAATGCCGGCGAGTGAGTTATCTAATTGTATGTCATCTTGAAAGGGACAGGTAGGCACAACTGGTTGGAGATAGATATTCGATTGTATCGGGTGCGACTGTCCTTGAACTTGAGTTTGCTAGATATACTGGTTGGTGAATGCCCCCCATGTCATTTCAAGGTTGGAGCTGAACCTATTACTGAATGTCTCTCGAAGAAGCAATACTGACACCGAACACTTGCAGGCTTACCAACAACATAAATGTAGCATAACAAGCTGTAGGCCCCCACTTCGCCAAAATGATATTCCTGACCTCCTTGCTGCTGGCCCAGATTCCCACACCCGTGACGGATGCGGAAATACAGCTTTGCACCACCTAGCTATTGGACTAGTGGATAAGTTCACTGATGAGCAGAGACGTCTGTTCCGTCTCTTCTTGGATCGGGGTGTGGATGTCAATTTACGAAACAAGGACGGCTGGACCGCTGTGTCTATTTTCCTTGATAGCGAATGTCCTATCACCAAGAAACAACATGGAAATATCTCGGATCAACTCGATAATGAAGTTTTGGGATGGTTTGAGGGTGCTGGTACGGATTGGAATGTCAAGGATCCAAAGGGTAGAACACTGCTGCATATCGTTGCGGGACATCACAATTCCAGGACGGTTGAGAGAGCCAAGTTCTTGTTGAGGAAAGGAGTAAGCGCAGTAGAGGAAGATGGAGAAAAGAGAACTGCTTGGGATGTTGCTGCGGCCTCTGGGAATGATGAGCTGCCGAAGCTGCGTGATGAGGAATAATGAGAGGCGGAGCCAATGTACAAGAAATCTGGCGCCGACCTTGCACCAGGTGAAGACATATTGATGCCTAGTAGGGATCATAGTATTGGGAACTAAGTATATCATGGAGAATATGATGCGGACATTCGGAATTCATCTGCAAAGTAGACGACGCCGCTGTGGTACATATGGGCGGGTCCTCGAGGGTAGAACCCACATATGATCATGAGCTGACCGAAATTAAACATAGTTACTTGAGGAAAATACATTTTTTCTTTCAAAGGGTCTTTCCACATATTCTGAACACGTTTGGGGCATTTTTCAGAAATATTTGTCACATCTCTTTACAATATGAAGATTTCTGAAAGCCTCAAATACTATTACAACAGAAATCCAAGTGATTTTGGCTACATTTACGGCTTCACATGTTGCTGTATATGAGCATCAACTTGGAGAATCTCTTCAGAATTTCCTTTCTGTTTCTCTCTTGCAGGATTCAGTTTCCAAAATATACGTCGGCTGTTGATACGCTATTAGCTCCAAAGACCATGTTTTTCCAACCTATTTGAGCTTTACGAGACTTACTAGCACTAAAAGATACCATATCATGCGATTCTCAAAATGACGGTGAAGCTAGTGGGATACAGGAGATTAGATTTTATGCAGGCCAGGGTAGCATGAGAGGAGCGCATGTCATATGACAAGCCCCCATATTTTAATATGCTGGTTCTAATGGGCCCCTGGCGTGGGTCGACCCATGGTTCCCCAGGATCTGAGGACCCATCTCAACGGTCCATGGGAGCTCTGGAACTACTCCATTTGGCAAGTCTTGGGCAGATCGTCTGCATTTATCCCCCAATGACATTTGGCATCCGAAAGATATCTCTAGTCACACAAAGGACAAAACATCTCTCACTGGAATAGAAAGAGAAACCACGGTTGATTAAGGTCATTAAATTAATGGGGTTATAGGTAAGCAAGTTGAGACCCTTTCCACGAGTACGTCGAATAGAAACCTCAAAATATCCCCATGAAAGATTCGGACAGTCTTGCACAGGCGTGACTTGGATTTAAAAGGCATACACAATCCCCAAGATCCGAACATCCCGCAATGTTGACCCAGAATGATGCTTTAATCAGCTGTTGGGACATCCATAAACACAATGGGTCTTCATGCCCACAGTCTCGAAACTACATGGGCCTACACCCTTACAGTCTCCTCCGCACTGTTGATTCGTGTCAGCCGATCTCGCAGGTCAAATTGAGGAAAAATAGGTACTCACTCCTCCATAATCGCAAGAGTAAACGAGCCCGCTGCCAAAAAGCTTGCAGCCTCTGCCATTCGGATCACAGTCACCCTGGATCTCGCCTTCGACGCCATTTTCTTCTGGCAAAGCGCTGCCCATGACAATTGATGAGAGGCCGAGAAGGCAGGTAACGAGGAGGGACTTGACGAGCATTTTGGCGATGATGTGTTTTGCTTGACTGGTATCAAAGTGAAATGTGAGGAAGGTAATGGAGATGGAAAAAAAAGAGCTTTGATCTGAATATCGCCTGACTTAAATACTTCAACTTTGAGTACTTCGTCATAAGCCAAGAAACCTTTGCCCGCGAAGCTATTCGCGGCACAGTCTTATCATTCACAAACTATTGTTTGGATTCCACTGAAACGATTCCAGTGGAGAATCTGATGGTCTGGGGGTCTATTGTGCCGCAGGAGAGAAGTCTACCGAAGCTTTTTGAGGGAAAGCTTAAGAGAAAAGGACTCCATATAAACGGGACGAGCGGGGAAAGAAATGTACGTGATACCCCCCGTAGGATTGAACGAGCAGAGCAAGTGGGATTGTAGTTACGAGCCAGCCAAAGAGTGGAGAGTATCTCATGGATGATAAAGGCTTACAATGAAAGTACGAGGTGTTTTACACGGATACGCGAGGCATAGGCGGTCAACTTGTCAATTGCTATTGTCGATCACTTCTGACTGCGGCCTTTCGTAATCCTAAGATGGAAGGTAACGGACATTGACATGTCCTAGTAAGATTGCCAAGAGGCTATCAAGGTTATAGAGCGGGGTGCAATACTATTGGTACGGATTTGGCTTCAGCCTCCGTTATCAAAATATCATTCTAGAACTTCGAGATAAGATTTACGATTTAGCCTGCTATGTAAATCTTCTTACATGCAATTTCAAAGCCGCTTTGCTAATTACTAGAAGGGTCATTTGATCACGTGCGATCAGTCACATGATAGCCCAATGTTCCAAAGCTTTTACTACCATCAGAGAGAGGTATGAAACATCGTTTGGACAAATGCATATTCGGATATTCCAATGCTCCAGATAAGATAAAATATAGAAGCTGTAAAATTAGGTAGACAAAAGCAACATCGTGACAAGCGAGCAACGTTTTAAATTTGCAGCTGTGCGCACAATCAATAACTCATCGATGACCAAATTTTATGAACTTACAAGACAACCCAAAAATTGCTGTGTGAGGCAATAAACTTTCCACGTATGTTATGTTTCCTCTCAAACTGCATTTGAGATGCTCCTGTTGCCCGAAAGCTCACAGTTAGTGCTGTGACCAGGGAATTGCAAGTTGCAAACGCCCATGACGATACAGCACCAAGCCTCTTATGAACCGGCTAGTGCTTGCTATAATTATACATTGAACCCAAACTTCTCTATGCCATTCCATCTACATGACTGACGCTCTCGAGGTCCGCATCCACATCACCACGTGATACGCAGTTCAGAAGTTTCGGGCTTCACTCTATAAGTCTACAAGTCTACGATGGCAAAAGATAAGAAAGGAAAGAGCGAAGGCAAAAAAGCCAAACTCGCCGAAAAGAAAGCCAAGCAAGAAAAAAAAGGCGAAAAGAAAGAAAAAGCCAAAGCCTCCAAATCCGCCGACTCCGACGCTGAAGACATTGACCTAGACGCCGTCCTCGCCGAATACGCCCGCAAGCAAGAGCAATTTCTCAAAGTCACAGAAGCGCCCTGTGATCCTCCTAGAGCTAGGGCTTCAGCGACATTGATTGCTTCGCCTGCAAATGAGAATGAGTTGTTTTTGTTTGGGGGCGAGTATTTTAATGGGGCGTTGGCGACGTTCTTTAATGATTTGTATGTGTATGTGGTTAATAGGGATGAGTGGCGGCTGGTGACGAGCCCGAATACGCCGTTGCCTAGGAGTGGGCATGCGTGGTGTAGGGGTGGTAATGCGGGGGGGAAATAATGGTTGGGGGG
>Ga0247778_1000603_pt1 | contig 37494 bp, 39 predicted proteins | sample UWRJL049202B5_FD_179939 | JGI IMG/M metagenome (GOLD analysis project Ga0247778, IMG submission 179939) | Plant litter microbial communities from Arlington Agricultural Research Station in Wisconsin, United States - UWRJ-L049-202B-5 | ecosystem: Environmental > Terrestrial > Plant litter >...
TAGAAATTTGATATATAAAAACAAAAAAAAGATGGCTGATTTTATTGGCCGTGCACAAGGCCATTTTTTATTCCAACTTAATCAAAGAATATTAGAAAACAGAAATTTTCCGGAAGAGGTACGTGCAGTCACACCCCTAGGCAGCCATAGATTTTACTAGAATTTTACCGACATTACTATAACTACACCGCGATCCTTGATCACTTGTTGGAAAAGATATCAGTTTATATGGTAATGGCATATATCATAACATACTTTAATTATTATAATATTAAGAAAAAATTTTTTATATTATAATAAAACTCAAAAATCTATATTTAATTATTTTATTATTTTAAAAAATGAAAAAAGTCTAGTAATAATACTATAGGTTAAAGAATTTTATTAGATTATAAAAAAAAAAATTTATAATTTAAATAGATAGCAATAATATAATTAAAATTTTTAGAATTAATAAATTAGGAATTTTTAGGAGAAATATATAATATAATTAAAATAAAAATATAAACAGATTTTAATATATTCAAAAATTTAAAATCATTTGAATTCGAAATATCTATGATTTGTCTCGTTATAAGATATCTCTCGCTACGTAGGGAGAGATGTTAGTTCTAGACTTGGTCGTTGTAGGAAGTAATAAAAGCCGGAAAACAGAGCTTGAATCGAGTATGAAGTATACCCGTTTATACCATTTTATAAATGAGCCAAATGAGGCTTGTGCTAAAACTTCCAATCGATCTAATTTTAAAAACAAACGAAGCATATAAGATTGAAACTGCTGTAAGGGCAGATATACAACCATATATATAAAGAGAGTTCAATTGATGTAGAATTGACTAAAAAATAAAAGTTTAATTATAGGAAAATATTTTATATATATATAGTTATATATCTACGAACCACGTGCTATATCTCCTTTTCACCATTATTATATTCATTTATTACTACTAAATACTTGTTTTTTGAATATTATAAATATATCTTCAAATATTATATTACTAATTCTTTTTATAGATATTCTATCTAGTTTCGCCTAATATTATTAATAGTCTTTTTATAAACTCTCATATTCGGTTAATATTATAATTATTTTAATTAGATAATATCGAAATATATAATTTATAAATATTATAAAAGAAATAGGAAATAATAAGATTTGTATAAACAAAATTTAAAATATTATAAAAATTTTCCCGAATCCGACTCGAATAAAAAAAAATTTATATTTAAATCAAAAAAATTAGGAAATTAAAAAAATTAAATATAAAAAATTTTCGATTATATAAATAAAATTTAAAATATAAAAATTTCTTAAATTCAATTCAAATAAAAAAAAGGTTATATAAATATATAATAACAACGACAACAATAATAATAATAATATTTGCAAAACTAGAGATATATAAGAATAAAGTTTTAATTGTTTCTCCTTGTGTAAATTATTATTATAAGAGCAGATATATAATTATATATATGGAAGAAGTTTAATTGGTGTAGAATTGACTAAAGAACAAGAGCTTAGCTACAGGAAAACGCCTTATATGTATGTGGTCACGTGTCTGCGAACCACGTGCCACACCCCCTTTTCACCACTGCTACACCAAAAAGATTCTTTACCGCGAAAATAGAAATTAAATTGTTGTTAGTCTCGGCACGCATGCAAGTAGAGGATCGTTCCGGATTGGGAAATTTTCGTGCCACGTGATGTCCCTATAGATGGGCTTTAGATGTGGACAAATGAGAAAAAGCCGAGGCTTACATTACGAAGATGTTCTCTTTCATCAATCATTGATCAAGCATCGAGTGCAGTATCTGCCCAAACAAGGCTAACCTCCGGAGGCCCCCCCCCCCCCCGAAACTGTCGCGCGGCACGTGGACCGCTAGCCTGACATCCCCTACTACGCTGTATCTTAGACCCTACAGTGCATATGGATTCAACCCCTACGCTCTTGCCTGACAGAAACAGAGGCTAGTTTCTCGATATACCCCGAGCGGAGCAAAAAGGTTGCTAATTTCCGCAGACGCCGAATTAAACCGAATCTTGCTACTGGCCTTCGAAGATTCCGCGCCAACTACAATCAGTCTTCAACTAGAAAGCGACGAAGACCTCGTCCGGTATCCGTATGGGCTGATGCGATATGTATCAATCAGGACAGTATTGAAGAACGCAATCATCAAGTCACACTTATGCGAGATATTTTTTCCAAGTGCGAATATGCCTTTTCGTGGCTTGGAGAATCAGACAGCACCAGCGATTTGGCAATGGACAGTATAGCTAGGCTTGAGACTTTCGTATACCTACATTCACAAGAGCCTCAGCCCCACCACGAAGTATTGACGCAAGGGAACAGCCATTTCTGTCAGTCTGCCCCATGGATTGCAATCCGGAAGCTGCTTGAACGAGAATTTTGGCATCGAGTCTGGATATTCCAAGAGATAGTCCTACCAAAAAAGCTTGTTCTGGTATGCGGGTCCAAATCTCTTTCTTGGACAGCCTTCACGGCTCTAAGTGACTTACGCATAGACATCCGATACTGGCATGGCGACTACAAACTTCTTCGCAAAGAGCTTGCGCACCTGGACGTCGGGACGGGAGACGAAGTGATAACAGTTTGTAGAATGGCACAGAGGCTTTACAAGACAATCGAATCAAGACACTTCCCGGGCCAATTCCATGACATTCATGATAAATTCCATGATATTCGATCCAACATCTTTGACACAACTCATCTCAAAGCTACAGATGGACGAGACAAGGTGCGTTAGAATCTAGGCATATAGGTAGTTTTTCAACTTCCACGCTAGATAAAAATAATTCTATTGTAAAAATCTAGGGGACTAGGGCTCGTGGGACGGGATCTTTACTCTTGATTCATAGTGTATCAGATAGTGCTGACTTGAGATCTTGACTTTAGATCTATGGCTTCTCGGACTCGAAGAGAATTCAACAATACTACCGGATTATTCCAAGCCAACGAATAAAGTCTATACCGAGTTCGCGTCATGGCTGATGACCTGTCATATTTACAATATTGTGGTCTTTCAGCAAATGAGATTGAGGCTGATTTGGCTTCCTGGGTGCCAAACTGGGATCACATCACGCGAACAGAGACGACCGCCCCAGCTCCATGGAGAGAAGCGTATGAACCAGGCTCATATGACAGCGACTGCTTACGCCACTTGAGGCAAATTGAATTCCATATTTTACCACATTTAAACATGTTGCGTATCCGGGGTCAGCTCAGGTCGGGGATCACAGGTGTCAAATCTCAAAAGGAATGGCTAGAGGTACATAACTACAAAATGACGATCAGCAAAATGTATGAAAGCTTCTACCCTTGTTGGAAAGAAGGCGCTACCAAGTGGGGGGTAATACAGCAGCCCGTACAAAGACTTGTGGCACTCCACCTGACGCTTCTCCAATGCTATGGTGGCTGGCTTTACAAAAGCTCTATCAGTGAGAGGACGGAAACTGCAGCAGGATTCTGCTACAGTACAAGCTCCAGGCTAGAAAGTGTGGCTGGCACTAGTGACCCCATGTCAAATCCATCTCTTCCCATGTTGCTTGAAACATTAGCAAGTGAGTTTGAAAATCAGCCAGAAACTTTCTGTCATCCTGAGCAATACAAAAACGACTATTTGGCGTTTGAGAACGAAAGTTTGCATCAGCGAGTGTTTTTCGAAACATCGAGTGGTCGCTTTGGTATTGGCCCTGTCGGTGCTCAGGAAGGAGATATGATCTGCAATATTTACGGTTTAGGTTTTCCCTTGTTACTTCGGAAAGTCGACTCGCATTATTTAATTGTTGAGAGATGTTTTGTATTGGGATGTATGGCGGGTCAAGGGTACGATGAATCAAAAGCTGAAATCCTTGAGATTTGGTAGGAGGCTCAGGTCGAGACGAAGTTTATTTAGTTGTCTGACTTTAGTGACGTGCAATGAAAGAAATAGGTGGTTCTGCTACATGTCGCTTTAAAAAGATCGAATAATCCATCGCAGGTTGAATGAAAGTCGATGTTAGGTTAAAGTGGCAGAGCGCTGAGGATTGGATTGTAGTGCTGGCAAGCTTAATCCGTGTAATCTGCCTTGCTGTCTCAAAGACTTGCTTTTGCGGTAAGCGAATTGTCGCACAGAGCTCTACGCACTTGTTCGAATTTTGAACATACACGTTCTTGAAACCTTTGCCGAAAGTTCGATTTAGTCAAAAATTCTTTTCTTAGACGCTGCTTGTTATTTTTACATCTACTTTCAGATACTCTGGTACGAAAAAGAAAAGGGGGAAAAACAAAGAAGCAGAGAAGTTGTTGGTTCAGCGGCATTAAAACCCTAAAAGAAATTCTAAGTCAAAAGGATAGTCTCATAGTACCGTGTGTCGTTATGGTAGTTGTAAATCTCGGGTGAGGGTGCCGAAGAGACGAGATTTCCAAGTCTAGATTATGGAATCGTCTCGTGGCAGGAAAACTCAGGGGCGGGTATTGATGCAATCATTGGCGAAGAAGGCAAATTGTTACCAGTATGTTGAAAGGTTTCGCGAATACTATTCTCGCTTTGAAGAACAGCAACATTGTTGCGTGTCTTTATACCGCAGGCTGTTGATGTCCTTTTTCCCAACTCAAGCTGTTTTACGAACAGAGGATCTTGCAGAGAACAGACAGTCTCGAAAACCTATATACATGCTCCATGATCCGACGAGATTCTACTTTCCTCCAACAACAGACTGTCATCAGATCAACCAATTACCAACCAAAAACACAACACTTCAAACCACCAACATCAAACTTACAATCAATCCAAAATGGGGAATCCTCTATTTACCGAAGCCGATCCTCGACGTGACCCTGTTGGTAGACCACTCCCTGAAGGTCCTGGAGTAGGCCCATCTGGCTCAACACTTGACCATGTTAATGACAGATCACTTTTTGGACGTCCAACAAGTCTGTTTACCGGCTGGTCAGCTGACCCTGTTGATAGACCACTACCTGGAAGTCCTGAATCAGGCCTATTTAGCTTACTACCTAGTCCTATTGATGGTAGATCACCCTCAACTTTTGGACGTCCAACAGGAAGAAGTCTATTTGGCGGACCACCTGAACCTGAACCTATTGATGATAGACCACCTTTTAGACGCCCAGCGGTAGGATGCCTATTTGGTGGAGGTAATGCTCGGCCTGCGCGTCCGGGCAATGTTGCAGAGTCTATGGCCGCCAGGGCAGCTCTTGCACACCGTTCGCGGCAGGTGTTGAACGAAGCCAGCGAAGAGCCCGAAGCTACGCCGCCTGAGGTCCTGGAACTTCAGAATGAAGTCCGGGATTTACGCCGAGAATTGGCGGACCTAAGAGTAAGAGCACGCATTGCGGAAGCTCGGTATGAAGTAGGCGAAAGACTCATTGAGGCCCAACGTGTAGCAGCACACGATGCCGAAACTCTCATTGAGGCCCTAACAATAACCACACGCAATGCGGAAGCTGGGTATGAAGCAGCCGAAAGAATCATTGATCGCATAGTCCCCGATTATAATCGGGCAATGGCTCGGCTCGATGAGCTCGAACCAGACCTCGATTCCGACTCTGACTCCAGTATCTCATCTCTCATCGGATCAGATGACGAAGGGGGAGCTTAAGTGGCTGGAGCGAAAGTTGATTCTCCGGAGCAACTTGTTCTCTTTTTTCAATCTCTTTTGTACAATCAGATGAAGTAGGCTGGCCCTCACTTAAGCATTTCCTAGAACAACTGGATAGTAATAAAACAATCTTTCATAGCACAAATTTGCATAACAACCATTGACGAGAATTTCTGAGCGTGATGCGAGTAATTTTTGTAATCGCTAAAGTCACGAACGAGAGAACATAAAATTGCAATTGACAACCCTCAGATGACAGGTGCTAACCATGTGTAGCGTTGAGAAACTGCTGGAGAGGAATAGTTCATAATACAGGCATTCTCATGGACTCGATCGCGGGTATTTTGCTATTTTGAATCTCGAGGCTTGGCCGATGCTATGAAAATTTTGATAATCAAGATGTCTCACTTTGAAGATCTGCATCTGAAGATGATTTTAGTATTTCCCTAAGCTTGATTAGATCGATTCGTGCTTGGTGTAAGGAGATACTAAATTTGCGTGGATATAAAAATACGAGGTGTCCTTCTAGAGTTATTTTTGATGAGAATGTAAGACTTCGGGTGTGAAACTAGCCTGCGGCTAATATCAACGGAATAAGGTTAGCCTAACAGAGCTCGCCACCTCAGCTGCACCTGTTTCTCACGCTTTGCACGACCTTAAAAACTTAGGAGGCGAATCTGCCATATACCTTCGACCATATTGCCGGTCACCTTGATGGGAAATCTAAATCATAATATTATTTAATCATGGCACATCTCACAGAAATCGTCGTCGCCCTTGCCTCAGCGTTAACGCTAGCCATCTCTAGCTTGCTATGGAAGCTGGCTGCTCATCGGCGCCGCTTCAAACATCTAGTATATCTTCATTTTAATTGAGTTGACAGTTGCTAACTATTAATTTGTAGCCAGGCCCGCCTCATAGCTTTCTCCTTGGACATCTTCCGATCTTCTTCAAGGTCGGTCGACAGCTACCAAGCAAGACGCCCGTAGGAGTCGTCATCAACCATATTCAGAATTTATATCAACTGCCGGATTTGTTCTATCTCGATATGTGGCCACTGACCGATGGCTTCATGGTCACCGGTGATCGAGCAGTAGCCAATCAGTTTCTTAACGACTATACGAGACACCCCTTCGTGCTCAAAGCAGCACTGCAACATCTCACTGGAGGATTTCGTGGATTAGTATCGTCCGATGTGTCGGAGTGGCACAGCTCACGGACGACGATGCGGAGCGTCTTTTCCCTTACAAATGTGCAACATTTCATCCCGAGCATGGGTCAGTACTCGATGCAACTCCGTAACATTTTGTTGCAGCGTGCAAGGGCCGGAGAACCCTTTCCCGTCATCGAACCCGTGGAGAAATGGGGCGCCGACCTTACTTTCTGCTATCTTCTCGGTGAAGATACTGGTGTCCAGGCTGGGGGATGGGGCGCAGAGGCGAATGCCCAGGTTCAAGAGTTGGTTTCTCAAGCAGATCATCCCTTTTCCCTGAATCCATGGAGCAACTATCAGCAAAAGCAGATCCTAAACCGTTGCCAGGCATACTTGCGGCAGATGTTCCAGACTGCGTTGATCGACGCCTTGAAACGAGAGAAGCCTGTGGTGGATGGCGAATTCCTTTCTCTAATAGACTCCCTGGCAGCAAAGTACAAAGAGGAGTACCCAGGGAGGAAGGAGTGGGACAGCGATACGCTTATTCAACACGTAGACACACTGGCAACATTATTTCTGGCTGCAGATGTGTCATCTATGGTTCTCACCTACGTTTACTGCCATATTGCGCAGGATCCGAAAGTGGCGGAAGAGCTGCGTAGGGAGCATAACGCGGTTTTTCCAGGGGATGCACAAACTACACTGGAAGCTCTCAGGCAAAATCCGAGTAAAATGAAGGAGCTGGTGTATACTACTGCGGTGATCAAGGAGAGCATGAGGTTACGACCACCCGGATTGTCGGGAACTAAGGCTCCGAAGGGGTACGTGAATTTGACTGTTATGATGACTTTTAAAAGCCTAGCGCAGAACTGAATGCCTAGAAATTGAATCGAGCTAACAATTGGCTGCTTACAGACAATCGGTTAACTTTCAAGGGACCGAACACTCTCTCGATGGATTATATGTACGTACCACTCCACATCGCCAAGCAAAACCCACACCATCCACTCTAACCCATCATCTCCCCAGCTCTTCGCCAATCTCTTCCGGCTACAAGCCAACGACTCCTACACCTCTTCACCCCAGTCCTTTGACCCAACACGATGGCTCCCCCAACCATCCACCGAGCTGGCGGACTCGTGGAGACCGTTTCAGCGGGGTCAGCATAGTTGTATGGGTGAGAATATGATGATGCCGGGTCTTGTTACAGCATTACTGATGACCGTACGCGATGTCGACATCGAGCTGGCTTATGCTGATGATGATGTTTGCCTATCGAGGGAGTTGGGGGGTCTGGCTTATATGGAGGGTAATTTTGCTGCGAAGCCGGCAAAGGGGTTGCCTGTTAGGGTTACGGCGATAGAACATTGATGAGAAATGAGTTATGGGTTTTTCGTGAGGAGCTGTAGGCCTGATTATCTTTCATAGAAATATGTTTCATTGTTGTATAACAAGGCGAGTATATTTAAGCCGGTATCAAATGTCTGGTTTAACTTCGGACCAATGGTTTCCAATTCATGTTGAATTGATGCACTCCGGGCCTTTGTTGTCCTGATAGAAAGGCTTCTGCCGGCCAACTGTTCGTCAAGGAGATTCGTGCTCGAGACCCTTACATATCCTCAACCTCGAATTTCACAAGCAATGAACACTTGGTCTCTCTGCCCTTGAGATCGAGCATAGGAAGAAAGGTCCACCCTCCAACAACATAAAGCAATCTCACAGCCACAACCGCAAGCGTAGGATTCGCAGCAAAGCTATCATCACTCTTGACTAGTAACCTCAAGAACACCAACTCGTTCTCCTCGAACTCCCACTCAAGTACCTCATCGAAAACAGGATCATTCGCTGGCGGATTCTCGCCTTTATGAAGAAACCCAAGTTTGTGGCGCTTGTAAGGTGAAGTCTTGCGTTTCACAGGCTCTTTTGCCAGATCATCCGGATGCACGAGCAAACAGCTTACGTACGGTTTGATTTCATCAACTTCTCGCCCTTCTGGAACAGGCACGTCTGATGCACCAGCGATGTGCAGACGTAGTTTCTTCATTTTTCCAGTGCTCAGCTTGCCGTTGCCGCCCGCACGAAGAGCAGCTGGTTTCAACACATAGCCTTCCGAACCGCTGAACAGCGCTTCGTTCAACTGCATTCCGGCTCCGAAGGTCTGCCAGTTCAGAGCACAGATTTGGGCGCCTATGCCCCAGAATGGAGCCGGATTGAGATTTTTGGATGAGATGCGAGTCCCCTTTGGGAAAACCCGCATGAGATGGTGAGCGTTGTGACGCCCGATCTTGTCACTTGCTGTTTCCATATGAGTGACTAATCCCGACTCTGAGACGTTGATGAGGTGATGATGAGGACCATTTTTGAGGCCGGAATCTACCGCGTACCAGGAATTGTCGCTCGGCTTGACGGACTGCGCATATACCCCCAGCTCAGCAAGCTCTGGTATGATGACAGAAGCAGGTGCTGCTTTCTTCTGGTCTTTGTAGACTTTTTTAGCTTGCTTTTCCTCCTCGTCTGTGTCTTCTGCGCTAGATGAATCTTCATCATCCTCTGCAGCGTCGTTAAGATGGTGTTCAACAATGACGACAATCTTGCACCCAAGCTCCTCAAGACGAACATGTTGCCCGACATGGTCCTGCTCTAGATGACCTTCCTGTCTTACAGCTTCGCTCAAGAGGCGATCACCCCAGACTTCCTTCATGATCTGAACAAGACGCAGCTGGCCATGGGCACTGCAGTGATTCTCGAGGGACAGAAGGATTGGTGAAGGTCGATGGCTTCCTTGTTGGCCAGAGTTCCCTATCTGCTTGTCATAAAAGTCTCGGATTGTCTCGCAGACTGAACGGAAACTGATCCGGGATACCAGGGTGAAGCCATGCGTGACCTTGGGCTCCTCTACGTCATCGTCATTGTCCCAGGCGTCGATTTCGACGCAGCGTGAGCCGGAATTTAGTACTGTCTCATACGAGGCTGCTGAAGATGATCCAACGAGTTGATGGGCTGTCAGGTAGGTATTGTGGCTAGAGCTGATGAAATATTCCGGGAGCGGATGAGATCTGCTTGTGAGACTCGGAGGTACGTTGATATGGGATTTGTTAAGGAGGGTTTGCAATGCTGCATTCGGCTGATGTGACCCTTCTTCTTCGTAGGGAAGAACACCTTTATCCACGAGGAATGATTTCAAGGCGTGGCTGACTCTTAATTGGGATCTGAGTGGACCAGCCTCACGGGAGCCCTGACCGCCTCCTCCGACGCTCGCGGCTGTGACCTCCTCTCCTCTTTCGTCGTCGACATTTTCCTCTTTGGAAAATGTCTTTAATGCTGCTAAGCGTGAAGTAATCGTTCGTCCGGATGCTGACATGCTGTTAGCTCTCGAAAAGATGAAGGTCGTTGGTCGTATGAGGCGGCGCAAGTTCGTCGATTTGAGTAACAGAACTTATGCAGTTGAGTGACGTATGCAGATAAATCTTTTAGGGTGAACTTGGCCTGCCTTCTTCAACCTCTGAGCACTTGATGGCGACGATGAAGGTTTCTCGAGGTGCGGGCACGATTTGACAGCTGGGCTGGCTAGGCTGACGGCGGTCCAGGTGCCAAGGCCTCGGTTGGCTGCGGGGTTCTAAATTTAGCGAAGGCTCCCCCTATTCAATCCTCGTACGCGTGTATTCTTGTCTACATCGGGGCTTGAACAGTAGATATCAAGGCCATGCGAATAGTGTCTTAACAAGATCCAGAACACCTAATAATGAACAGGTATTAACTCCCCTCGATCGGCAGATAGCACGGAAGCCCTTTCTCGACGATTACAATATCAGCGAGGCCGATATCCCGAGCTTCCACACAGCCAGGGCAGACTGAGTATTTAAACTCGTTGGAAGCTAGGTCGGCGTGGCAAGCCTTATGAACATGTCAAACAGATTTCTACAAGTTAGACAAAGTTAGCAAATTACCATGTATGAAGTGTTTGTGAATTTGAGTAATCAGACGAGGAAAGACAGAAAGAGCCTTGGATGAAATCGACCCAAATCTTCCCATCCTATGAAATAATATTAGATGGATTAAAATAATGCTTTTCAAGTAAGCGGTGTGACTTTACCCCAAAAGGGCCGCAACAGTCCTACTCCTCCATTTAAAAATACGACTGCGCCCGAATTCCCTTTAGAAGGGGCACTTCTAGTGAGTTCTAATTCTGGGTTTTGCGAAACTGTTTCGCTTTACAAGCGATTCTCATGCTGCCACTTGACACAAAGAAGTTGGGATTTGAACCGTGATGGTACCAATGGCATTTGAACAGTAGCGTTTCACTATTTCAGACTATGTCTCGGCGAGCTACTTGGCTCTAAGGTATCATAAGTCAAATGAAATTGTCATCCTTTGCATTATGTTCGTAACAGTGATACGCGTCGTTGAAAAGAGGATTGGAGAGCATTCCAACGGAGATAAATATCTCCGAGCCAAGCGAGGGGCTTATCTTGTTGCCTACAGCCTCTCGACTTCTTATATATTTGATGAACTTTTTCAGATATGAACTTTCTCCGTCGCCTCAATCCGCGATCAGTAGCAATGTCCTTATCCTCTCGCATTCGTACGCAGGCCATCTCATCTCACAACACACCGTTTCCGGCTGCTGAGCCAGATGCCGAGACAATCTTCCAAGCGTGGCATGAATTTGACCCGTCTGCGAAACGATGGTGCACTGTTGATACTACAAAATCGACAGATTCCTCAAGCTTTACGCAACAAGCAAGTCCACAAGACACAAAACTAGTCGCGGTTACATGGAATGTGGATGCCTTCGCAAAAGAGACGGAAGCACGCATCTCAGCCCTCCTCTCCCACATCACCACTCAAACTCCAGCTGTTGACATTATCTTCCTTCAAGAGGTCTCAATAGAAGCTCTGAAATTTATATTGAACGATTCTGGGTTTCGTGAGTCCTGGTTTTCGAGTGAGGCTGATGCAACCAACTGGGAATGGCTGCCTTTCGCGACCATGACATTCCTGTCAAAGTCACGATTCGCAAATGCGAAGGGGGCCATGCCGATGGCTTCGATTGGTCCGATTTGGAGGGTTTGCTACCCTAGTCGGTATGGAAGAGATGCGCTTTGCTGCGACATTTTCATGCCACCATCTGAATCGTCATCTTCCGCCCCATCGTCTGCTGAAACTCGAATTCGACTTATCAATGTACATCTCGATTCCCTTCCTTGTTACCCCTCTTTTCGTCCTCGACAGCTTTCAATTGTCACTTCTTTCCTTCGAAGTGCAGACTGTGGACTGGTTGCGGGTGACTTCAACCCGGTGCAGGAGGAGGATGCAACATTAATTCAAGAGAATGGCCTCGTAGACGCATGGCTCGAATTGCGTCAAGAGGAGTCTGGCTTTACATGGGGGGTTGATGGCAAGGCACCCTTTCCTCCAAATCGAATGGATAGGGTTGTGACGGTGGGCCTCAAGCCACTGGATATCGAAGTCATGCATCCGGAGGCCATCCGGGAGCGGCTGCCATGGAGTGATCACTCTGGCCTGAAATATTCTTTTGAGATCCCTGGGAATTAACGTAATATCTACATCTTCGGAAGGTGCGCTCCAGACCCTCTCATATACTTTGTGATCCTAATGCGACTGGCTAAACCTTGATTTTTGCAGTACCTTCTTGCCGCAGCATACGAATTCCTCCCACCTCGACACAACAATTCTGGATATTGCAGTATGGCTACACAAAACCATCTCTCTCTCGTTCGGAATGCAAGCATAAATGATGTTGCGATGGTCTGCAACGTACTGGCGGACGGCGGTGTTCCTTCGGCCATTTGGGGTGTCAACGCCACAGCTCAATATGGCGGGCAGCAACTTCCTTTGGTTCGTATTACGCGTGGTGGATTCTAGCACTACTAATATATATTTCAGGACATCGAGTTGGTTATAAATGAAGCAGACCAGATCAAAGCACTCGATATCTTTATGTCTCAAGGCGCAATTCTTGAAGACTTTGCAACCGACTCTTTCAATTACACCGACCGGCGCATGTTTTATCTTCCCTCCCCTCGGTATAGGCTTCCGCATACTCTATTCAAAGCCGATGAATTTTCCCTCAAATTTATCCTGCTCTACTCAGCCGACTTTGTCGGCCTACCGCCGGTGCCCGATGCCGCGACACTTCCACCGACTTCGTCCAATCAACCTTATGCCGCGCTATCTACCCAACCCGAATTCATATCATCCATTTCTCCTGTCTCTGAAGACCTGGAGTGCTTGATCCCAAGCTTTCCGTATCTCTTCCGGTCCGAAATACACGTCATCCGTTTGCACACACAGATCGGCGAAGTCACACGCGGGAACCATAAGGATCAACTCGTTGAACTAATAGCTTCTCGAAATTATGACCGCGCTTCCACGGAGCGCTTATTAGATGCTTCTGCCATTAAGTTCATCAACTCCGTCATATTGGACATGCCACACAAGTCAAAAGCCGGAGGCTTTTGGAAGAAGCTTTGGGGTTCTCACTTGTCACTACGGGTACATGGACTCGATCAATTGCTTCAAAGACCAGGGAGGGAGGTTCTTGAGGATTCTTCGACCCCCGTTGCTGTGAGGAAGGAGTATTCGCATCCGATCCCGGCCAGGAGACACAGGCCGTTGAGATTGAAACCGTCTTCAGTGTCAACTATTTGAACCTTTAATCCCAGTGCCTTGTATTCCTGGTTTTCTGCCTTCGTCTTTCTTTGTTCTTTTTACCCCACCCTCCTTTTCGTCTTAGACAATGCTTCATAAGCGCCAAAGCCTAGTTAAGTTCGTCAATAAGATACTCGCTCTTACTAAGACATAATTTGGGAATGCATGAGCGTACCCGTATCGTATACCATTACTTGGCAGAATTGCAATAAAGACCGTTCTCCCTTGGTGCTTCTCTTCGATCGCCGTTTGCATCCTCATGCACCACTTTGTCCAGGCCACTCTTTGTGATCAGCATGCTGTTCTTTCAGTAGTGCTCGCCTGTGATGACTTGACCTATTTTGATGACGAAGACTTCGAACTTATACAGCATCTACAAAACACTACCATTCAAGCTCTATCAATTTTCTGTCATGGCGATCGGTAATGATATCCCAGCCGGGAATCCGGCCTGTACGCAGTACGATATCCATGCCCTCATGGATGACATTGATATACGGACTGGGCTTTATGATCAAGCAACGGTCTATGATATTCTGCGAATGCCTGGATACAAGTCATTCCAAGCTCACCAAACAAATTTTGAAAATCTAGTAGAATGGTTCAACGATGACACTTGTCTATGCAACGAACGAAGAAACGCCTGCAAAATCCGTAAGTCATCATCCAGTATGAGAGCATTGTGCTAACGTTTGAGTAGTTGTTATGAAGGCTTTTGCAAAAATATATGATCCGCAACGGAAAAAGAATTACGACGTTCTTAGTTCAGCGCATCTAGACCTTCCAGTTACAATTGAACATATCGAATACGACATTGAAGAGACAATAGAGACCATTGGGCCCGAAGCTCAAATTACAGCAATTCCATCATACTATAATCCTTTTCCCTCGGTACTGCCCCGGCCGCGGGATCCTGATGCGCGAATCGTTCAATACCCATGGCGTTATTACTTTGCAGACCTTCATTATGCGCCGAACATTGCTTTTCAACAGATCCTCCCGGATAAGTTTTGCCGCAAAAGGGTGAATTCATTCTGGCTCTCGCTTTCGTTAGCACTGACCGGTACTGATAAATTTTGTGAGTCTGATGTCCTATTAATTTGGGGTATTGGCACGCTGAAGACAATTTAGGGGCAAAATTTAAAGCAGATGTGAAGCATTACTACGAGGATATCTGTAAGAGAGGTGCAATATACCCTTATCATCCTCGCGTGAGGGCGTATCGTGCTTTGGAGCGAGAAGCTAAACGACGGCGCGACCTTCAGGATGAAGCTGAGGAGTAAGTATTTTCTTAGAGTCTTTCGTTATATCTTTTCAACAAGGTACAAGATTGTCTTGGAATTTGAAGAGGTCGACGCATTGCGCACCAGAAAAAGAACAATTAGTTTTGCAGACTTCACCAGATAGCCCTCCACCCCTCCCTACACGAACAACGCTAACAATGAGACGTGTAGAGAGGCAGAAAATGACTCCAACTCGTCAAAGGATTCAAAGGATTCAAACGAAGTGTCCTACTACCCTAAGTCTAAGATAGTTCCCTTAAGCTGGCAGCTATGTCAAGACGAGTCTTTGAGGACCACAATTCAAAATAACGCCAAGAAACAAAACAAAGATGTAGACGAAGCTTCAATCAACAGACTCATTGCAGGGAGGCTCTCTGCCATGATGGATGAGGATGGGCAAAATCCATTCCGTCCTCCTGGCGATGTCACTCTCGAGTTATACCAGCTCGTCGCTGACTGTCTCCACATCGAACTCTTCGTCATTCAAGACCGCTACGTACAAGTGTCCCCGAACAGGAAACCATACCGTCCCTGGGTCGTCCGCGGTGATCACAACACGCGCCAGATTTTCATGCTGCAGTTTGAAGACGCGGAATATATTGCTGTGAAGCCTGTCAATGGCTATGCAGAGGATGTGAGGTTTGCGAAACACATGCCGAATCATGGACAGGTTAAGGTAGAGGGGTACACGAAGCAGGAATTGTATGATAGTGCGCTTATGAGGAGTCCGTTTGTGAAGCATGATCTTCATGGCATTCCGGAGGTGCCGACGAGGTTCTTGGAGGGGTATGAGGGGCCGGAGGTGCCAGAGCATATGATGAATACGCCGGGTTTGGTGGAGGCTACGGAGGAGGAGATTTTGGCTATGGCTAATACTGGGTGTTGGATGTAGGTGAGTAGGTAGGTTGGTTTGAGTGAGTCAAGTGGCTATTACTCGCGTGAGCCTATCAGTCTGTTATATCTCTTAGTTTTTCATTTGCTATTATAGAATATTGCTTTAGATTGGTCATGGACTTCGTCAGGCTTCGTCAGGCTTACTACCTACATGATTTGTTCGTCCTATAAATTACATGTGAATTCCTCCAAGCATATTGAATAGCCAGCAGAGCTTCCGTCCTCAAGCTATATCTTAGGCAAGATAACCTAAATTTTCCACCTGGACCCCCTTCTCAACGCAAAAAACCCCAGCAAGGAGAAATCTCGCAAGTCTAATAAGAATCATCCCAGACGCCTTTCTGTACCACAATCAACTACCCAATAAACGAACCTCCCTTCAACCAAAATTCAATCCCCCAAAATGTGCGAAGGCACTAGATCCCCATACGCCCTCTGCGTCCACGTAAGGGCCTCTTTCTTCCCCCATCCCAATCACCCTCTCTCCCGTCCTTATATTACTGTACTAACGCCTCCTAGTACAAAACCCAAATCACCGCCCGCTGTATGCAAGGCGACTGCTGCGAATTCATCGATTTTCCCCTCGGCATCTGCCTCCCAGGCGGCTGTCCCGAATGTTTCCCTCCCACTGTCGACCAGTTGGCTTTACAGGCTAAAGAGAGGGAGATTGGGGAATTAGAGAAGAAGGTTAGAGTGTTGAATGGGGCGCTTTTGGAGAAAGTTGAGGAGGTGAGGGCGTTGAGGCGGGAGGGAGTTGGGAAGTTGAGGTATGTGGGTTTATTTTGTCTGTTGTAACCGATTCCCCGGCTAAAATCCCGCCCCTGCTTAAATCCCGTCGTGCATATATTTTACGACCGAACTTCAAAAAATTATTATTCAATTATTACAATTTGGATTTTTTTGAAATTAAAAACAAAAAATTATTAAAAATATATTACAAAGATATTATAAAAATATCTATTTCTTAAAATATTATAATAATTTAATTTATTGTTTATCTCGATTTATTTAAATAATTTTTTTATATATCTCCAAAATATTTATATTTTCAATATTTATTAATATATTTGAATTCGATTGATTATTAAATATTTTTGATAATATTTTTGTTTTAGATTTAAATATCAATATTTTTCGAGATTATATAAAAATATTTTTTTTTATCGATTTTATTATTTTTAAAATAATTAAATTAATTTTTATTAAATTTTTTTTTAATTGAATAATAATTTTTTTATTTTTTTTCTTTTTTTTGTTTTTTTTTTAAATTATTTTTCAAATAATTTTAGTTTTTTTTTTAATATATTTTTTAATTTCTTTTGTAATATTATATTTTTTAATTTTAATTATTTTGGCTAGAGACTAAATATCCGATTTATTATTATTTTTATTTATAAAATTAAATTTTTTATTTTTTTTATATTATTTTTATTTAAATTTAAATATTTATCGAAATTTCCGATTTTTATAATAAAATATATTTATTTATATATAATTTTTTTTAGTAAATTTAAAAAAAATTTTAATTCATATCGCGAAAAAATCTTTTTCAAAATTATAACAAAAATATTATAGATAAGAAATTTTAATAAATAATAAAATTTTATCGATAGATTCCCTAAAAAATTTTTTAGATTTGATAATAATTTTAATAATATTTTTTCCATTTAACAACTAAATTTCAATTAATATAAATATATTTGTTATAATATTTATAATAAATATAATATCCCAAAATTTTTTAAATATAAAAAAAAAAAAATTTTTTTATATAATAATATAATATTATAATCGAAATATTAAATCGTTTATTTCTTTGGAATATATAATATTAAAAAATCCAAATAATTTAATATTTAAAAACTAAAATTAATAAATATTATAAAAAAATAAAATCGCAATAATAATCCGATATTAATTTATTTAATTTATAAATTTTATATTAATATATAAAAAATATTTATCGATTAGGAACAAGTGCTGTATATATAAAAAATTTGATTTAATATATTTTTCAAAAATTTTCTATAATTAAAAATATTTATAATAATTATTATTTTATTTATTATAATTTATAATAAAATAATAAACTGAATCTATATATATTTCATTTATTTAAATATTTTATATATTTTATAAATTATTCTGGAATATAAAAATAAAAAATATTTATTATTTAATAATAAAAATATAAATTAGGAAATTGATGAATTCGCAATTACTATTTTGTCGATTTTTTATAATATAATTAAATTTAAAAATTATTAAAAAAACAATTTTTTTTATAATATATTCTATATTTATTAAAAAAAATTTTTTATCAAAATTTTATATATTTTCTATTATAATCAAATATTTTTTAATAATAGAAATAAGTTATAAAAAATACTAATATTAATTATAATTTCTTTATTAATATAAGATATAATAATATATAAAATAATTAATAAATATAAAAAATAATTTAAATATTGGGATATATTCAATAAAAAATCTTAAATTTTTTATATTTCGCAAATATATATTTTTTAATTTTATATTATAATATTTATAAAATTGGTTTATTTAATTCTTTTTTATAAATTTTTCTTTAATTTATAATATCGGATAAATCTTTTGCTCCAAAAATCTATTTATATATTTCATTAGAATATCTTTTTAAATATTTATAAAAATTTATTGCCAAAAATTATTTATTTTTTTTTTAAAATAAATTTTTTTACAAATTTTTTTAAATATTAATATATAATTATATTTAAAATATTTTATTATTTTCAAATAATTTATAAATTTTTTTTTTTGAATTGCATTTATTATAACTGTGATTTAGGCTGATTTGTCTACTTTAGTCATAATTGAAGTAGATAGGTTAATAATAAAATTGTAATTTTAGTGCGGGATTCTAAGCGGGGCGGGATTTTAGGCGGGAAATCGGTTAAGGGGGCGGTGAGCGTGGAGGGGGGAGTGGAAATTTAGACTTGAGACTGATTTCTGGAGTAGACTTAAGGGTATGGAGCATGTTGTTTGTGAGGGTTTAGTCCAACCCCTTGAGGGATGTGGTAGGAAGGGAGAGGAGAGGATTGTGGGTGTTTTGCGGGGTCTAAAGGTAGACGAGGACTTGGCAAACAGTCCCGTTAAGCACGCGCAGGCTGGTCGCCATATGCATAACACCGGAGTTGATTTTGGTAGATGGGAGGATGAGGTTAGGAAAGTTGTTAGAGGGGAGAATGATAAAGCTGTCGAGGAGACTAAGGAGAATATTTTGAAATTTCTGGAGAGGGTTGTCTAGGGGCATATGATGGGTGTGGGTGTTCGGAGCTGGAGGTTTTGATGAGTTATGGGGCACATCTCGGTGTTGAGTGTGGCTTTTGGATGTCCGGAGTTCCTTGGATACTATGGAGTATCTATGTAATTGCTTGGAGAGGTATTAATAATTCGGTGTAGTAGAACAATGTAACTGCGTTAGTTGACCATCACTTGCTGTCCCAAGCTATATTTTTCAAAGTCACGGATATACAGAACTGGCAAAGAAGCGCCGAAAACGGGATCCAAAGCTCTCGGTTTCTACCATTATTCCCCAGCTATTGCTAAGACAAGAGCCCAGCTCAATAATCCAACTTCACTTACTCCAAAACGCAAACCCAAATATAAACGTCGACTCAACTTTTATCTTCAGCATCTTCCCCTCCAACATCCTCCCGCATCAGCACTTTCGCCTTCTCCCAAGTTTCCCTCCACTCCTCCTCAAGTAACACCAAATCACTCTCCAAATGATCCCTATAAAAACTCTCACACTCCCCTAGCGCCTTAACAACCATCTTCCACTCCCCACATCGTTCTTTAACCCTCTTCCCAATACTACATCCCTCATATCCCGCCCCCTGGATCTCATCCATAACCACTTCCTCGCATTTCTGCAACACTGTAGCTTTTTCTAAACTCTCTTCCAGTTTCCTTGAAAGTGTTTTGCTCGCTGATTCTTGCGAGTTAGAGGGTTCTTTGGAGGATTGCAGGATAATTTCGCCCCACATCTCGTAACTGCGGGCCATTAATTCCCGGATGTTGTTCACTAGCCCATCGTTTCCGGATTCTTCGGCTGTTTTAAGCTGGCGTTTAAAGAGTGTGATTTGTTCCCGGAATACGGCTGTCATTTGTGTGTAACTGTCTTGCCGCTTGATACATTCTGGACAGAGGCTGGCTATCGTTTGTGTCATTGTGTTGGAAGAGGAGGAAGAAGCGGGGGTGAAGATGTCATTTTGTGGGCTTTGAAAATATTTGTGTTGGCATGAATACTTCCAGGCCACAGCATCTGACTCTCCAGTTGAATTAGAGTTGTTTGTGGCCGTTGGAATACCAGAAGCGGCGTCTTCATTCGCCATGGTAGAGCTATTGAAGATACCAGAATCCTCAAACACTTCCTCAAATTTCTCCGCCTCAACGATATCCGAGAGACTCCCAATACTTCCTGGACGATCAAACGAAGGAGAAAGATCCTCCCTCGTGGCAAAGAAATGAGGAGGTGTCGCGACCGGACTGATTGGCGTTGTATGGTCTTTTGAGGGCGTAGGCGTAAGTTTCCGCAGCGGTCCCCCGAGACTCGGAATAAGCGGTTCGAAGGTGCATGGCGACAATAGAGGGCGGGGCGATAGAAGAGGTCGGGCAAAGAACTTTTTGTTTTTAGTGTAGGAAGACGTTGAGGAGGCCTCGGAGGGCTTTGGAGTGGAGCTGCCGTTGGAGTAGGAGGACATTTCGGTTTGGAGAGGTCGTGCGGTCTGATACATTCATGTTAGATAGGCTTTGGGAAATATACCGTAGTTGGTGCGGGAAGAATTACCGATCTGATTCACTTAGTAGTTGAAGAGACTCGTGTTGAGGTCTAGATGAAGAAGAAATTACGACAAGAAACTGGACAATCTAGCTCTGAAGATACAAAAAGGTCGAAAAGTGATGGACATTGACCTGACCCCCCCCTTGATAGCTTCTTCCCCAACTTATCGGTTGCACTACCAAATTCATCTTTCGAAACCTCCCGTCTTATTTCAGCCTTGTGTCTTACAAAATTGGTCAGTGTAGCCCAGTCGTCGAGTGAATGAATGAATGAATGAACGAACGTGCAAAATACAGCTCTCAAAACTTAGAGCTCACCTCATAAACTTTCTACGCGACTCCGTCACAAAACTTCTACAATATTTCAAAAGCACGCAAAAATGTCAAACTCCTTCGACGACCGCGTCCTCCTCCCCACCACCTACCAATCTCCTCTCGCCCCTTCCCGCTACACCAGCATGAACCCTGCATCTCGGCCTTCCTACAGCAACCAAGGTACCGTCCACTTCGCCTTCGAATGCGGCCACTAAATGACACAAGAGGTCCCCCGCCTCCCCGGCGTCACGGGAGCCTACATTGCGCCTCGCATGCAAGGGCTGTGCTGCTGGTGCCGACAGAGAGAGCAAGGCGCAAAAGAACTGCATGAGCGAAAGACTACCGCATTGCGAGAAAAGATGGAGAGAGTTAAAGAATCGCTGATTCGATACTCGAGGTCGAATTATATTGGCAGGAATTGGTGGAAAGACTATATGGAGAGGTTGAAGGAGATTATGAAAGAGTGGAGTGGGGAGATTGAGGGTGAGGCTAAGCGCTCTAAACCTGCCCCCGAGAAAGTCATTGGGCTTGCGTTTCAGAACTTTGAGCGAGAAATAGAGAGCATGCTGGAGAAAATCGGAGTGATGACTTCGGTGTTGAAAGATGAGGTGGAAAAGGAGACGGCGAATAGGAAGCGGATTGCTGGTGTTGCTGGTGGAGATGAGACGCTCGTGCCTTGTCTGTGGGAGAGTAGGAGATTAAGGCGGTTGGAGGATATTGGGGAGAAGATGAAGCAGTTGAGGGATGCTTTAAAGGGGGTGGCGGAGTATAGGAAGGTTGTTGAGGGGGTTGAGGGGGAGTTTGCGGGGTTGGCGAGGAGAGCGAATTGTTTGTTTAGGGGGGAGGAGTTGGATGAGAGGAGATATACTTTTGATGATGGGGAAACGGAGGGTTCGGATAGTGATTGAGGGCTGCGATATGGGAGGGAATATTGGCTATTTGTAGGGAATTGTGTATGCGTGTTGCCGAAATTGCAGGGACATAATATTGAGAGTTGAGAAAGAACTGAAGTGGGCCAGATAAAAGAGCGACAAACAGGACAACGGTTGCATTGGAAACTTCCAGGGACTGTAGAATGATTTAAGATTCAGATAATGTATATCATGGCAACTTCTATCCTGATGATTGCTCGTGGAGTCTACCCAACCGTCTACCAAATCTGCGTCTGGTTGACCGCTCCTCCATTGGTCGAACCGTCCAGCAACGGTTCCGCTTCGGTTTCTATGTCCTCCGGTCCCTTCTTCCCTCTATACACACAATAATGTTGTATGATGAAGATGATATCAAAGAATACACTGATGTTCCCCAGGGCAAATTTCACTGGGTTTCCCGTAACGCCCGACCAGTCTCCCTGTAGATAACTGTCAATTCCCAATTGTAAAATCGAAAGGATACCGCCAGCGAAATCTAGGAGGATTTGGATTATGGACCAGCCGTGCGTTGACTGGTTTCGATAATTTGTAAGGATCTGCGGCATGTATTTGACAAGAGTTATCACGACTTTGACGTAGGAGAAGGCGTAGATCTAACACGCGAGAACCATCAGTTCGACGAATCTTTTGGAAACAAGAAGGATCACAAACCGTGTCAATCCACGCCCATCCGGTCTGTGGGTCCGGGTCATGCCGTATAGCCACGATGAGCGCAATAATGCCCACCACAAGATAGCTACCGAGAATGATACCAGATATACCACTGCTGACTCGGGCTCCACGTCCCGTTCTTCCCTTCTTATCGAAGCCCCACAAGCTTGGTTTGAACTGCGTGACGGTGATGAGGGTTATGACCGTTGCGTGGACTGCAAATGCAAGGTCGTTCATCTGCACCGTTGGAGTGAGTCCATGATGCCTCGCCGCATACTCCCGCCGGATCTCCGGGGAGTAGATGAATGCTGTACACGATATGAAGTATGCAAGGAAGCCCGCGACATTGATCACCGGGAAATCGATCGTCGTGCCCGTTGTCGAACGCCGTTTGAAGTTCAAAATTGGTTGAGGATAGAAGGATAGAGACCAGCAGAGGGTGTAGACCCAGCCGAATAGCTCGGAGACGGTTTGAAGGAATGAAGCCGCCATGTTGGCAGCGTTGGTGATCACTTCATCGAAGGCTTTTATACAAGTGAAAGTGTTAAAAATGAGCACTTGACATATTTGTTTCAGAATAAGCGCAGGTGCTCGCGCGTCGAAATAAGGTTATCCCGACCCACCTATACCCCTGTCCATACATTATCGGGGCGTGCCGGGCTTCCCCATCTGTCCGACGATGTCAACATCACTTCAGTCTTCTTTCACTCCTGTTATTTCTATACTTTCAAGTTAATACTCATTACTTTATATGCTGCATATATAATAGACAGATTCTATACAATGTCATTACCTCTTAGACTTCTAGACCCTCCCCATTTAGGAGAACAATTTCCCCCGCCTCTCCTCACATTCCTTGACTTCCCAGGCGAAATCCGCAATCAAATATATGCCCTCCTCCTTCTCGTCCCCAATATCTCTACGAAGCGCGCTATGGGGGATCCCCCAATCTACCCCAATATCCTCCGCGTCTGCAAGAAAGTTCACGCCGAAGCCCAGCAGCTCCTCTACAGCACCAACACCTTCATCGCGCATCCAAACCTCCTCACCGGTCTACCCCGCCTACGACATTACTACAGCACCATCTCCAACCCGCGACTCATCTCCCTAATCCGGCGTTTTCATATCACCATTCGCTTAGACTGCGATCCGAATTTCCCCGCCAAGAGAGCAGAGGAGTCGTTTACTGGGGTAGAGGAATTGACCATTCAGGTGTTTCAGGCGCAGTTTGGGAGCTCGGATAACAAGGTGCTGAGGCTTTTTGAGGGCGTGAGGGGCGTTAAGAGAGCGAGGGTGTATGGGAGTGTACAGGCGTTCCCGGAGTATGTGCAGTTCTTGGAGAATGCGGTGACGAGTCCGGTGGGGAGTGTGGTGGGGGACTTTGATAAGGAGGTTTGGGGGGCGCATGTTAGGGGGAACGAGAATTATGATATTTGGACGGTGAGTGAGCTGTGCTTTTAGATATGAAATTTTAGATATGGAAGCCTTACTGATTTGAACATGCAGCATGGTGGGAGATGATAGCTTTTAACATCATTCGTTCACTCATTCACTCGAAACGGGCTGTCGGCAAATGTTATTCCGACATGGATTTGTGGATTGACTTTCTACGCGTACGCGTTCCCCAAATTTGAATCGAGATTGTCCCCAACATCTTCCTCTAAGCCTGAACACCAAGTCATGGCGTCGCAGAATCCCGAAGATACGACCTCCCAAGCCTCCGAAACTGCGCTCACTGGCAGCTCGTTCCTCGACATCTTTCCGTCTGAAATTCGGAACGAGATCTACAAATGCTTGCTATGCAGTCCCATCCTTGCAGACGCTTCCGCTATCACAGTCCAGGATCACGAACATGCACCCTCAACTCTTCGTTTCCCCAATTATAACATTTCTCCAGCTATTCTTCGAACATGCCGCCAAATATACGAGGAAGCGATCGTTATTCTCTACGAGCATAACACGTTTTATTTCGTTTCTCACATTCCAAGGAGCTCCACGTGCTGCGATCGTTGCCACCCTAATAATGGCCCCATGCTGTGCCCACTTACTAGATGGTATCCAGATCTCACAGGCGGCTGCCGAATGGAAGTAGATGGTGTCTTCACGAACTTGGGAAGTATTCACGGGTTGAACAAGATTCGGCATTGGAAGATCTGTCTCAATGCGTGTGACTTTTTGGGTAAATGCTCAGATTGTTTCACAATTGTCACCCCGCTTTCTAAACTCAATCCTTAGATCACCAAAGCTGACATCTCGGATCCGTAGCCGACGATCATCGATTGTCCACCAGCAGGGCTGCCCACCCCACAATCCTAGCTTCTTTTGCTCGGGCTGTGTCTGGGCAGCGTCTGAAGTCTCTCGAGCTCATCGTTGGCCCAAAGGTACGTTAGGTCCTTCTTCCAGGAACATTGACGACAGTGCCTCGGGCGGTTACCAGGTAACCCCGGAGACTCTATCGGACATCGCCCAGGTTCCCAGATAATGTCACGATCATTCCATCAATGCGTTGAGCGCTAACTTGTTTTTGAAGCAATGGTATTCACAGCAACCAAGCCCCGTTGAAGAGCGTGAATGGTATAGAAGGCTCTATCTCACTCCAACGGAATATCTCGAGAGCATTCGAAATATCCGCGCAGAACGCCTCGATTTCGTCGCCGGCAGCCTGGACAATGTTCCTTCCGACTTTATTCCGTGGGCAGTGTTTCCCAATGTCATTCTCGACGAGCATTTGCCGGACGCGGACTTGCAGGAAGAAATAAAGGCATTGGTGACCGGGCCATGATGGGAAAGATTCGTACTTTCAGCTCTGTGTATCATTTTTATGGATATTCGAGCATCTAGATAGAAGGTTCCTCGAAGGTGTAGACATGATTGCGGGTGTTTGACGGGTCGTACCGATGGACGAAACATTCGGATGAGAATATAATGATGTACCATGGCAGCCTTTTCTTCGGTGACCATCAAAATTCTCTTTGTATTTCTATATCTCTGGGACTTGCACCTAATTTTTCATCGCTGCCGAAATCATGAGCGCGTCGCATGAAATGATGTTGGAGGAAGAATCGTCGAAGTAAGCGTGCAACAGGTGTGGTAAATATCGCGGAAGGAGCGACCTGATCACCAAAGCAGCTACTTCTACCAGAGCCGATCGACTGAGTCTGTTCCACAACATTTCATCATTCTACTTCGGTGCCCCGAATTTGGAGGAAGTATCAATTATTCGCTCAGTTCTTCATACTCTATCAACAATATCAATCCCGCTCCACAGACTCGCAAGCAACCCACTCTCCACCAACAAAAGCAAGTAGGTAGTCGCATCTCCTCTGGTGATCATATTGGATTCTAATGTACTGGCAGGTGATGTCTGCGCAAAGGTCCGACAGCGGAAACATGCCTTCCGCCACTTCCGGGGCCAATTCAGTCGGCGATGCCGGAAACCGAGATCTCTCGTCGTCACCTTTCTCCCCACCCTTTCTCACCTACCTCGAGCAGCCTTATTGCAATTTCCTGGCGCGCTTCCCCCGTGAGGTCCGGGATGAAATATACAAGCTTCTCGTTGTCAATCCTGCGTTGGGTGAGTGTATTGTGGGAAAGGCTGATGGCTTGGTAATTAGGCCTAGGTCGTATGGTACGTTCCCTGCCAGTCAGAATGATGGTGAATCCCCCAAAATCTTTCGTTCAAAACTCACTCCAAGATCTCGTAGGTCTTTTTCCAGCAATCTTTCGGACATGCCGTCAGATCAACAAGGAATGCGAGGAGGTCCTTTATGGCGACACTCCATTCTCCATGGTCTGCGCTCCATCCCTATGGCTCACGTCTACTGGTGAAACCCGTCGTCGTCAAACCCAACGTGGTGAACGGGTGTGTCCTCTACTCAGGCATGTACAGGATGATCCCATATTTTACCTAAGCGATCTTCCTGTATTGTCCAAGGTTCAGAATTGGCGAGTCATTGTTAGCCCTTTCAAAAACGGTAATCGTGATCCAGTGGAAGATTTCAAAATGTTTTGTCGCTCTATATCGGTTTCGCGCCCTTTAAAATCATTAGAGATTACCATAATTCTCACGAGTGTGGACCGAATGGCCTGGGACCGTAGAAATGAGGCTGGAGAAAGGGCTCGCTGGAAGCTTTAGATGGGCAGCCTATTGGGTTCCCTTAAGTCTCTCCATCAAATGCCACGTTCACGCTTTAGGATTCGAATCGCCGATGCTCCTGGTGCTCCGGAATCTCTGCAATCAAATATCGAATACTTCTCGCGGAAACGAAGCGAGTCTCGCTGTAAGCGGCTAGAAATGGATTTCGGACCTACAATTCCTGGAGGTACACAAATTGAGAGCAAATTCAAGATCTACTCGGCTTTCTTGACTTACGCACAGGCGTTTGAGCGTTGCAAAGCCTTCAGGGCTGACATGGATCCTTTTATCTGCCACTCGAACTACCGAAAGTTGGATGAATCGGAAGCTTTCGAGAAGCTTCAAGACTGGTTCATGTCTCACTTGCAGCACCCGTACCCTACAGAGGACGAGAAACGGGACTTGATGAGGCAGACAGGCTTGCAAATAAGTATGACAATTCAACAATGAATCACATTCCTCCATTAAGTGCAGTTTTACTAATTGCTTAAATTAGATCAAATCTCAAATTGGTTTATCAATGCGAGGAGACGGCAACTTTCAGGCATGATGAACAACGCACGAGCAGAGCCCGATGCAACGACACTTGCCCATCGGTACAATCCTTTCCACAAGCCAAACCCACATACACTCGATTGTTTTATGCAGTACGGCCATGACTCAGTAGAACGAAACGACTTCTTCTCAAGCAAGCGTATTCGAAAGAAGATCTCAATCAAGGATATTCGAAACAAGGTGTTATGCTATCTCGAGCCTCAATACAGACGCATAGTGGCTGCATCAACTGCTCTGGTGGAATTCATCAAGCGACAACAGGGTGCAGGCGGTATATTTGCTATGGAGGATCGAATGTCACCCGTCGACCCCCACTACTGCCACTGTGCCGCCGAAGGCCTAGAACTTCTCAAACAATGCGCGACTGCATTTCACCGGGACGCACCGCTATGGATTAAAGCACAAATTCGAGAAACTCGACCTCGATTCGCACGGCATATTGGGGTCTGCCAACGAGAAACTCTCCTAGGACAAGCTACCGACGATGTTAAGTCTGGGAACTTTATGGATTTCGCGAACCATTTCATACACGCGTTTCTGGAAATGAATCAGCAATACACCGTCATTCAAGAAGCACGGAAGAACTTGTTCAAGTGGGATCTTGTTGCATACCCCGGGGTCCGGCGTTCCATTGATGCTCGCGCATTTGAGGAGGAGGTACATTGGATGGGCGAGGATCAAGAATCCGCCACTTCATTTACACCCACGGCTTTGCCAGTCAGGGTGTGTGTCTGCGATTGTCACTTTACTGTGAACTAGCAATCCAAGGAACAGGCATCTATGTCTTGGGGAGATTTGCGTTGCTTAGGAGGAAACCTACCTGTGTCACTGAAGTACAAGTAGGAGCTGGAGTCAGTTTGACTTCATTACTAGCGACTTCATTACTAGCGCACAAATACCATGTTAATGTTCAGATACCCATCGGTATTGCTGTCGTTTTCAATTCTTGAATGGCTCTGCCGCATGTTATTCCAAGTATTACTGTACGGGATTGTTTAATTTCATTTCCCGATGAGGAGAAGGAGCATCTTATTTACCGATGCTCTACAGCTCAACTATGATACATGTTCAATTCGGCACCTGCGAGTGCAGGTACAAGTCGAGACCCGAAGACAAGAAAATTAACGAATCATAATCACCTTCCACTCCGCAGAGTTCTCGCCCAAACTTTCGTGGATCATCAAAGCCGAATATTAAAGCAGACAACCAGGGTCATTTGATCAGCCAGTTAGGATTGCGCTAGTTGTAACACAAAGTTCTTTGCTTCCAGCCTTTGTTGGGCTCCGAATCCGGCCGCTTCGTTGAGGCCCTCGATAAGTTCCTTTTCCCATCGACGGATGCGTCGAAAGTGACAAAGACAAAATGATCTCTTTATATTCCAGCTATGCATATGGATAAAGCGAGCCACAGAATTGATTAAAGAACTTTGGTTTCCTCTCAAGCTCATCCTGCTTCAAGGATTTCAATACAATTTTTGGAACACTTGGATTGCCTGGCCGAATTCTGTGGAACCTCACCAGAACTCCCTGGTTTTTAAAAAGGTTACTTCCACCACGTCTTAGAAGGCAAGAAAAGCAATGAGCAAAGCTCTAGGTAGCAACATGTTTGAAAAACTTAAGCAGCTGGCTACTAAAAAGAGGAGGGAGGAGAAGCTGGAACGGGAGAGACAGGCTATGCGACAAACTATCATAAGTGCAAGCCAGGCCAGCGGCCTTCAACATATATTCGAACAGAGTGTTAGAGAGGCCGAGCTTGGTCAGATGACTGTTGGAGTTTCAATTTTATCGCCGGGAATAGGGCCATTAGAATATGCTCTTGCAAAATTTTTGCTTCCAGGCAAAGAAGCCTCTAGCCATCTGTCGACTAGCTACAGCTGGGATGCGTTTGCACGAACCGTAATTGAGAAGCTGAATGAACAAATCCCTGGAGAAGCGCAATATGGTTATTTCGAGTACATCACGAAAAATGGACTGGAAATCAAAAGAGTAACCGATCAAGACGCCTTTGAAGTCGCTTTGATTCATCTCCATCACAAGCGCAAGGAAGATGAAGTACTGCCTTTTCAATGGCGTCCGGAGTCTGCGGAGGACGAGAGCCTGCGCGTTATCTCTTCTGTGCAGAACAGACCGGAGACAAGTGCGCTTGTTGAGCCTGAACCGGAGGAACCAGTCATTTCAGAGCACGAAACAGTTGATACATCTCAACAAATCGACAGTCCGACAGAAGCTGTCTCCGCGGTTCCAGCTGTCTCACCTGACGCAACTGAGACAAAAGAAACAGAGAGCAAGAGAACTTCTGCTCAATCAACTGCAGCCACTGACGATCGTCCAAGTACATCGGCTGCGCCTGCCCCCGCACCTGGCGCTTTGACAAGAAAAAAGACCACTTCCAAACCGACGTTGAAAGACACAATCAGAAAGATCAGAGGCAAAGAGACGTTAGAGGAGAAGCGCATTAGATTGACGTCTCTTTGGGAAGCGGATAGAACCTTCTATAAGAAGGGCGATGAGGCTGAAGAAGATGAGGATCTTGAACAGATTGCTGAGAGAGATTCTCAGGATGGATCGATTTCTGATGAGGAGGATGATGATGAGGAAGAGACTTCGCATGAGGATAAAGTTGTTATGAAGTAAGTGCTTACTCTCTACTTCCTATCTGGTGTGGAATGAACCGCTAACCTCTGAAAAGGCTTCAAAACATGTTAAATCTACCTGAACTGGCTCAGCTTACAGACCCCACCCAACCAAAGAATCTTAGGCTTCGCTGGAAAGAGTGTTGTGAAATGTTTGCAATTGACCCTTCCAAGACTGGCATCGAGGAGCGTGTTACTATTGCTGGGCTCAAGACCCCGATCTACCAGTATCAAGCTTTCGGAATTTAGTAAGTATTTTGCAGTATCTTAGACGCTGAGCACTAATTTTCAATAGTTGGCAAATGACAACATCCAGACTCCATGGCGGCGGTTTCGTTGCTGATGATATGGGACTTGGAAAGACCCTTTCCTTCCTGGCTTATATGGTCGTTGAAAGACAACTCTCATGCTTGTGGCAACAAGTCAACCGATCAAGAGCTCTGAAAAACAACCAGCATCTACCACAAGCCGGCCAGGCCAAAGATGCCCAGTGCCCCTCCCCACGGAAGCCTGGCTGGATTGTATGTCCCTGTGCTGATTCTAGTCCTACGAAGAATTACGCTCCGAAAGCCGGCCTACGTATGGCATGTGTTCCAGCCGCGCTCGTACGCTCATGGTGGGAGCAGTGGAAAACACATGTAGATACCACCACACCGGAACTTGGACTGAATATCGTCGTGGACCACAGGGGAGCCTTTGATTTCAATACTAGCTCTGAGGATCTGAGCTTCAGAAGCGATAGTGGAAGATCAACCACAAGGACGGCTGCTGAAAGATACAAGAAGAAGGACGGTAAGGGAGATGATGCCGCTAAGCCCTATCAGGATGGCTTCCTCATATTGACGACTAAAGAGACTTTCCCCGCGTGGGTCAAGAAGTATCATACTTATGAAGGGCTTGTCCGTGTTGATGGAAAGGATGAGTGGAAGAAGGGTTCCAGAGTACAGCTTGTTTTTGGCATCGCCATGATTGACGAGTCTCATGAAGAGGCAATGAGGGGCAAGGGTCGAGCTAAGATCCTTCTCGATCTGCCTAAAGTTAATGCACCTTTCCTGTGGGGCTACTCTGGGACTCCCTTCTCGATGACACCTAGAGGTCTCGAAGGCGTCCTCTGGGCCATCGAGAAACACACGCAAGCAAACGGAGAACAGCATTCCAACTATCCCGAGCTCTCGTGTTCAACTTTGAACAAGATCTGTCAGGACTTTGCAAATCAGAAGGATCTCAAGGAGAAGACTATCAATGACGATGCCATCGATGCTGTTCTGAAAAGATTCAAGCCGTTCCTTACTACTTTCGTCATAAGAAGAGACCAGCAGAGCAAGTGGTTCGGTCACTCTTTGATCAAGATTAACCTACACATCCATCAAGATATCAGGCTGAAGCAAGTTCATCCTATCTACACCCCGCAAGAACTCATAGATTTCGAGGCAGGGTTTCAAGAGGAGAAGGATGCCATGCTGCTCAAGTTGCAGCAGAAGTTCGATGCCGAGAAGGACACTAGATCATCAAATGTCCGACCCACAAAGCTCCCTTTCAACACCATGTGTAGAGAACAGTGGAGACTGAGTCTTCTAGCCACCTTCCCTTATTTGTTGAAGCTAGCTACTGCCGAAGACGAAAAAGTGAGGATGACTCTGACGGAAGCGGAAGCACTGGGCCTTCGAGGATCAGACAACAAAGAAAAAGACAGCGGCTATTACAAACACATCAAGAGCATTGTTGAAAGCAGCCCGAAAGCTTTGTGGCTGTACGATTTCATCCATGGTCTGGACGCCCAGAGAGATGTTAATGGCGATGAGCAAAAACTGGTTATGGTGACGCAATTCCCTCAGGTGGCATTTATTTTGAAATTGGTAAGCATTCTAACCCTTTAAATACTTATGATGGAGACTAATGTGATACAGTTCATGCAAGTCTATTTCCCCGACAAGAAAGACCGCGTGGGCCTCGTCACCGGCCGCATGAACCTCAAAGAAAGATCCGAGACAATTGACGCTTTCACCGGCGAGAATAAAGCCTCCAAGCGCGACGTCCAAATCCTCATCGGAACCACTCGTCTCCTCGGCGTCGGCCTCCAATTGACACGTGCCTGCAACATCATTCTCATGGAACCGGATCACCACTATGTGCGTGAGTTGCAGGGATATGCGCGAGTCCATCGCATTGGGCAGAAGAATCCGTTTTCGTTTTCTTACCGGTTGATTGATGAGTCGAGTGAGATTGAGGCGCGGATCTTGAAGAGACAGGCGGATCGGAAGGAGTTGCCGGGGAGGAAGCTGACGGAGGAGGAGGTGCAGAAGTTGGTTCCGGTGGTGGAGGGAGAGGAGGGGAAGGGGAAGGCTGCTGAGGGTGTTGCTGGCCCTTCTGGGACGTGAGGGGTCTTGTGAATTTTATTTGATATTGCGGGAATTGATTTATTTTCTAACATGATGAATTTTTGACTCGTGATCGATGAATTTGCGTGGGACCTATATAAGGGTCTCGATGTTACTCGTTGGACTGGACTAATCGGCCAAATTGAAAGTCTGGAAACCAAAAGATGGAAGACCTTGGGACAAACCTTGTTTGGGATAGTTTCATTGTAGTTATCACCTGCCTTCGATCAAGTAGAATATTCTCTCAAGCAAAGATGTCCTTGATTTCATGCATAGATTATTAAAGTGTCTCGTTGCTGTGGGGTACTCCCTTGAGGTCGACCAAACCCATTTAATGTTATTAGTTGCACACAGAAAGTCTGAAGATCGGATTTGGACACCGATCTTTGCGGAAGCAGCGAAGTTGGTTGTCTGTTCTTCCTACCATACTGCCTCCTTCCCTGACGCAAGGTCAAAATTCAATGGCAAATTCACACAACTCTCGTGAATTCTTGAATCGCCCTTCTGATTGAATTTATGGATGTCTTGTGGTCTGTTACCAGAAATTTAATAATGTTTCCACCACGACAGAGCACCAAGCTCCTGCAACCTTCGCATGCCATCTTCGCAGCCCCAGTCATGTCCTCATCTTCTGCACCGCCTGACCAGATTTCGCTAGCATCTCAAAGCTCTATAGCACCAAAACCCAATCTCTTGAATCTCCCACTCAACCTCAAGTATCGAATCTTCGAGTTTCTTCTCCGGAATCCCATCCTCGGTCACATCGAATCTATCAGCGTTGGAACCCTTTACGGCGCAACACTCGAATATGGACTATCACCAGCGATTTTGCGGGTCTGCCGGCAGCTCTATAATGATGGTTCATCCTTCTTGTACGGACAGAACACTTTCATCATCGAATGCGTGAATGACGCGGAAGGCGATCGGAGCAAGTACGACACACCAGCGGAAGCCGCGGCGAAAGGCCATATCATTTTCAATAGCTCACCGTTGACAAGACATTGGAACTGGATACCAGGCGAAGGAACGCGTTGGCCAAGAATCCCTTCGATACAAAACCTCTCGGCGGTCAGGAAGGTCCGCCACTGGAAATTGATCATCAGCTCGACAGTGCCCTTGAATCGAAATGGCCGGGGATCTCCTCCTGCAGAAATCACCAATTTCTGTCGCGCCATTTGCCTCTCTGCGCCGCAATCGTTACAAGTTCTGATTGTTCCGAGTGGAGAGTTTTTTGTCGACGGGAAAACAATGTACAAGCCAATATCCCTTGTATTGAAGCCTTTGCAAATTCTTCGCCGTTGGGGCAAGTTGGAGATTGCGGAAGCCACAAGCAACGAGCTCTATTCTTATTTACTTCGCTACGGCATACATCAAATCCCAAAAGCTCCGCCGCTGGACAAGAGCTTGGTCCCGCTTTTGAGAGCTTTGGCAGCGGGTACTGGACCGGTGGAGTTTCCGTCTCTTATGTATAAGGCACTCTTATTGTATGCTACCGCTTTCGAGCGCTATGCGTATTTCAAATACGATATGGACATCAGATATTACAAAAGTAAGCATAATACCCCTTTCTTTAGCCAATTTTCAGCAATAATTATCCTTTTTTCATTGTCCAGACATTCTGGGACCTTTGGAAAAGAGATTTACTGCCGAAAGCTCGATGGCCAGCTGTATATACATTTTGATGGCGCTGACTCTAAGGCCGACCAGATTTCTCGGACTCCATGATCTCGGACTGGAAGTGGGAAATCTACCAGGAATTCCCTACGCTCAACCCACCTAATATCAACCCGTTCAAATCGTTCTGGCATCCGGTGGAGAACGGAATCGAAATGGCAAAGACTGCGGCGGAAGACGATAGTCGGGTCCAAGAATTCAAAGCCGCACGTTGTCAAGTCGTCAATTATCTAGAAGCTCAATATCAACGAATCTCTGCAGCTTCATTACGCCTCACAGACTTTATCAAAGACCAAAAATTCAGTACCGGTCTATTCGACCCTGCGCTTTCCAATAATGCTCAGGATCGGGGACCTCTTCCCTTTGATCCCACGATCTTCATCGCTGAGGCGTTTGATCTTCTTCAGAAATACGCAGCTTCATTCACTCGAGATGCCCCGCAGAACATCTTAGCATTTATGGCTTCCCAAAAGCCTCGCCTTGACTCTTACTACGAACATATGCCCAGAGAAATTGTAATGAAGAGGCTGAAGTTTTTGCAGGCGTCTGGAGACTATGCTCAGTTTATCAAGTTCTTCAAGGCCGCAGTGAATGACATGGACACGCAATGGCTTCACATTCGAGGGGCTCGGAAAGGCCTATTTCGTTTCGATCTTCTAAATCAGCCTGGCTGCGATATTGATCTCGAAATATATCGATGCGACGAACGAATTGATTGGAATGTTGTGGAGCCGCTTACGCGAATTATGCCGTTTGCAACGCAAGACGCCTCGCAGTAGACCAAAAATGCGGTATTGGCTTTGAAGAAACCGGAGTGGGCAACCACTCTCAATGCGGAACAGTCGATGCCATAATTTATGCTCAAGAATGGATTTGAGTTTACTTTCTATTTCTACGGCCGGAGGTATGACGCATATGTTAAAGTTTTTTGATGGCGTGAAGTTCGTTGGGATGATTTGTATAGAGCGTGACTTGGCAGATTTGGTCAGATTAACCCCGTGGTGGTGTAGCCTGTGGAGGTCCCTGACCAGCATTCTCTAGCAAAGAAATACGTTTTTTGATAACCCTGCGAACATGGTGTTCTATTGAAGTTTCCTGACTGTTTCATGATTTTCTTTTGGCATAAGGAAATATTCCCGTGATTGTCGGGCGTCAGCCCAAGCATTCTCTTAGCTTGCTGGAACCCCTACTGAGGAGGCACCATGTGACCATTTTCCTAGGGTGATAGTTATATTTTTCTATTTTATAAGATGTTCTCGTGATCACATTTCAGAAGATCCATTGGTTGTGCGTTCGGGATCTAGTTTGGTTGGTGTCCGAATTGTCTAGCGCTTTGAGGGAACCACAGTTTTCTCCTGAGTATATCGTCAGGACCAAATTAAGAGGAATTAGCTTCTGACTCATTCCTATGCCACACATTTCTCATTGTATTCAAAAAATATTCTAAAAAGTTTTTATCCTCGAAAGGACTTTTTCCCCATCCACGCACTGATTCTTGAAACCGATCATTTGGCCTCCTCACGCATATTCAGCATACCTTACTGTCAATTCTTAAACTTCCACGATAATCATTTGACAAGATGTCTCGATACACTATCCAAGATTTACTTCAACTTAGGAACTATGCCCACCAATATACCGAACAGGAAATCCTGCAAATGCAAAAGGACCTCCCTTTAAGAATATCAACACCATTACCAGGTAAGAAGCATCGAAATATTTTATTACATGCCAGCTGACAGTAATAAAGCACCGAGAGAGCCGCTCGCCATAGACGTTGTAGTTGCCGGTAACATCGTCTGGCTCGAGCCACAACACCACCAAAACTCAAGAATCATGAAGTGCGTCTTGCCAGAATGCCACAGATGCACTGGCACCATCGAACCACGAGCCTTCGACCACCCCGCAGTTATTCTTAGAAACTGCCACCAGCTCGGACCAAATGGCGAGACCATGGTCTTATGCTGTACCATGTCATCAAATCCACGACCAAACGCTTACCATCCTCGAAGCCTTCCTGTTTCATCAGTTTCAGAAGACCAAGGCATCAAACCACGATTCGCACCAGAGATGTGCCTCGAAAACATTCCCGAAAACTTTAAGAAATCGAACATTCTCAACTCACACGTACGTCAACTCCTTCCAGCACTCTCTTAGCGGTCACCAACATCTCATAGGTCTACACCATTCCGTTGACGCAACTCACGCCTTACCTTGCGGAACCTGACCGCAAATTTCGCTGCCGACTTTTGAAAAGAAGTTACACCAATCTCATGAGCTCAGTCGGCCTTACTCCAGAGCCATGGATCGAGACTTCAGTCTTGGAAAGTGGAAAACTAAGATTTATTCCAACTTCACAGCTCAACCAACCCACCAACAAATTCAATTGCTGTGCCACTGCCAAATTCATCAACATGGCTACCCCACGTCCTCAAATAGTTTACTGAAAGAAACCGTAAGTATTCATAATTCAAGGCTTTTAACTGCTCACATAGCCCAGTCAAAGCCCAATACTAAAAATTACAACACCGGCGCCGAGCATCACAAAAGCATCAAATCTCCGCTTCCAACTATCTCGGTCAAGCTCGATCTCGAGAAACTACCTACTTTCGAAATTTCGATACCTCGAAATCAAAATTGCACTTTGTGCGTGTGTGCGACGCTAAAATAGCGCTGAGAGCGGGTAGGTTTACACCCCTTTTTTCTCGGTTAACTTTTTGTTACTCAAGCTAAGCAATTTTCTAGAATGTACCACAACCATGTCTAATATTCCTCATTACAACGTCATACCAACAACGTAATACACATCACTGCAAAGCTACGAGAACCCTGAGTTGCGGTAGGTAAACCTCAGCCCCCTTTTCTCTCGGTAATTCTCAGGCACGCCTAAGCTAATCACTTATCCAGAATATACTTCTACAATGTCCAAGACTGCTCATACCAACATCATAACAATGTCGGACTACGCATCACTGCAAAGCTAAACACGCCCTGAGCTCCGGTAAGTAGGGCTTCGCGCTGTTTTTCCTAGTCATTCTCACGTGCACTCAGACTAATCACTTCTCCAGAATGTACTACAACACCGTCCAACGTTCTTCATACCAAAAACAAACCATGAATCGTCGATCAAATAGCTCAGCGGCAAACAAAAACACCACCATCTCGGCGAGTTCGAAATGCCATGACAAACACTCAAGTCATGTGACCTAGACATTCTTTCCTGGCTTTTTCCCTTGCGGTTTGCCAGGTTTTATCGAAGTCTAGGGCGGACGCGAAAGCAGCTTCATCACATCACCAGCTTGCTCGAAACAAACATTCCAACGATAAACATCAACCATCATCGCGGCGTCGACAAATTTGCGTGACACATCAGGTCAGGCGACCTAGACATTCTTTCCTGGAATTTTCCCTTGAGGTTTGACAGATTTTATTGAAGTCTAGGGTGGATATGGGAGCCGCGACAACATCACATCATTAGCTAGATCGAATCAAAGCTATCATTACCACGCCATTATTTGATGCCATAGGCATTGTCCATAATTCATCTTGGTGACCCTGTGACTTTAACATGAAGCTGAATTGTAGGGGCGGTTGCCGACCCTCGCCCAAAAATCCTTAATATAAGGGGGCCTCAAATCCATGGGTTCTTATAGTGGTGTTTTGGAGCCTTATAATAAAGCCTTGCATTAGAGCCTTGCTTTGTAGCTTCCAATTAAAAGAAAATTAGATCACCTGACTGAAGAGTCCACACAACGCCCTTTTTGCCCCCCCAC
>Ga0247778_1000604_pt1 | contig 37457 bp, 49 predicted proteins | sample UWRJL049202B5_FD_179939 | JGI IMG/M metagenome (GOLD analysis project Ga0247778, IMG submission 179939) | Plant litter microbial communities from Arlington Agricultural Research Station in Wisconsin, United States - UWRJ-L049-202B-5 | ecosystem: Environmental > Terrestrial > Plant litter >...
GGGGGAATGGAGGCGGAGGGGTGGCGAGAGGAGGGATACGGAGGGAGAGGAGAAACCGGATGTGAGGAGGTTGGTTAGGAGGTTTGCGAATTCGAGGGCGGGGGATAAAGAATGGAGAGAGGGGAGGAGGAGGGAGGAGCCGGCTAGGGCGAAGGTTCTTGGGTTGAGGAGGTTTTGGGAGAAGGTTGGACGGGAGGGTGGTGTGGTTTGATGCTTTTGGGGGCTGGGGTTTGGGGTACATATGATGGCGTCTGTGGATTTGATTTGGGGGTTTGTTATTTAGCGTCATGAAATTTGGTTTATGTTGGCGTCGCTCAATACCATTTCATGTCAAAGCTGATATCTATTAGCCTTCTATGCCTTGGAAAGCTCTAAGATCAGGCAGGTATACAACTCCAAGTCGCAGTCGACGGTTGGAAAATCGTCTTACCGGGTGATTTCTTTCCGGTCACTAATAGGACATCCATATCTTTATCTATACAGTTTCAAGCATTGAGTTATGTAATTGCAAGGCCTCAATCCGAATGTCATTGCGGCGTTGGATATCTTCGCGCTTTCCGTGATGGGATTCCTCAGCCTCTGTGGACTTCGCTTGGTCATATACCCACCTAGTTAGCTAAGTACTCACCGTCATCAAAAAGGTACCCTTCTCACTCAAGTACGCACCACACATACGATATCACAACATATTCATACCCCAGCCTACCGTTCTCAGAAATTAAGGGATCTTACCTCATTCTTTCAATTCTTATCCTTACGACGAAACATACAAAACACTGCGCCCCGAGCATGACTGTGCTGATTTCACCTATCTGAGATCAAGACCCGTGAATTCTCTCTCCACTGCTTGAGTCAGGACTTCTCCCAACCCGTATCTGACTCCACCTAGGGAAACCTCGTTTCCGGCAGTCCATGAATGCAGACTCAGTCTGAGGCCAGATTATTGTGATACCTTCTGCGCTTCTCTCTAAGCTCATGGCGAAATATATTCTAGCCAACAATGAACTCGCTCACACGCCCACACGGTGGCCTTTAATCTGCGAGGCTCTTTCAGAGTATGCCTCAAGTATTAAAGACTCTGAAGGAAACAAGTCATGATCACGCGGCTTTTCAGCAAGTTTTGAATTTCCTCGTCGAGGATTGACTGCTGAAATCGGCGAAGATTTGTCGCTGGGCCTTGAGCAGTGGGTGAAGTTAGTAAACTAGGTCTGGATGAATGCGAGGAGGCTGTAGCGAATTTGGAGTCAAAGTGAGAAACATGACCTGGCATTTAATTGAGGATCAGACATGCAAGAGGGACGAGATAAGGTTCCAATCTAAGGATAAAGTAAAGTTTGCTCTGCAGAAAATATGCAGCTCATTGATGATACTGAGCAAACGAGTACTTACAGAGTATATCACTTATAGAACTTGGTCACTGAGGATATTCTGTCCAGGAAGTGGAAGGCGATGTGGGGGACCTGGGGGTTAAGTTGCAGTCGCCGTGTTTCGCGTGCGTCCTCGAGGCAACCGATTTCGAGTCTATTCTTTCTCTTACTTACAACATCACTTTTTCCATTTATCACAATTAAAGGGTTGAGCTTCGACCTTTAGCCCTTCCATTAAGGCAAATTGCTAATTTTCGACTCTCAGCCTCACTCGACATCTCCGATCCCATTCCCATAATACGCACCCAGCGCGACCTCGAACCACATCCCAGCTGGCGGCACCTTAGTTTCCTGATTGAGCAACACACCAAATCCCCCCTCACGCTCCTTGGGAGAAAGAAGATCAAATCGTTTCCTGCAAAGCGGGCAAACCAAGAATTCCGACCCAACTTCTGGCACCCGCGTGCTAACACAAGCTTCGATGCATTTCTTTCCAAATACATGGCCACAAGGAAGACTGACTGCATTCTCTCTTAATTGCCAGAACTTGCTCGCTTGCCAAAATGCGTTTACTACCCTCATGATGATCGCGGGACAGCCAAAGACGACTTCCCGGAGGGTAAGAAATTGCCAGCACGTGAGCGTCTGCCACAGTCGACCCCGATCCTGCAGCGGTTCCAGACAAATAGGACAATCAGGCGTGCCGTTAGGAAGAGACTCCGGTGTCAAGATCATGTGGATTCTATCCATGATCTCCGCCTGTCCCATCTTCGCCGCAATCTTAGAGCCTCGCACCCGGATTATGGAATTAATATTATGCTCCGTTACCGCTAGGGAGATCTGACGAAAGAGCCTCATTTCGTTGCCCGTCAACTCCGGGACCGTGGGATCGAGGATATAGCGACCGACATTGTAACACATGAAGCCTAACAGGATAGCCGTCGTTTCTTCTAGGGAGCCCGAGAACACATTCTCGTCAAGTGAGTCGTACACATACTCTTTGCGTTTTCCCTCGGCGTCAGGCTTGAGAACCCAGACCTTATGTCGTTTTCCCGGGGCAGCTGCGTAGTTGAGAAGGCGGCGAATCTGAGATTGAAGGCAATCGGTCAGCTCCCAGCTTAAATCGAGGCTGTTTGGGAGTTTGTATGATTTTGCGAAACATGAGGAGCAGGGGTCGTTGTGAGTCCAGCGTCTGATGTTAAGGGGCCCGCAGCGAAGGGGATTTGGGCAGATGAAAACGCGGTCGTGGATGAGATCGTGGTGGCCGCAGGTGATGGAATAGATGGTGTAGGTTCGACACATGGCCGGTGATGCGGTTCGCTTTAAGGCCGGGGTGAAGATCAATGGGATGTGGGATTATTAAGGAGTGGCTCAAGCGGTCATGATATGGCTTTCTTTCTCTTTTGATATTTCCGTTGGCACTGATTGAAATTTAGTTGAATTAGACATGCTTGTGAGCTCTTTGGTTCACCGTGTCTTGATTACTGTGGATGTGAATCTGCGATCGTGGAAAATTCTTAGCTTTGCTTCAGCTTATGCATCTCGCCACCTTGCATCCTAAGTTCCTTCTAGAATTATAAAAGCCATTTCTTTCGTTGGTTTCACCTGGTATGGAAGTTTACACCACAGCATGCAATGGAAAACGCTTCCAAGCATAGTTCAAGTGAAATGTCTTTATGTGTCTTGGATATGCGCACGAAAGAAAACACCAAAACAAAGTTTTGCTGTGAGTCACCTTCTTTAACAAGACCCTGATTGAGCTACTCTGAAAATTGGTTTGCAGATTTGCTAAGGCAAAAAGCCGTCATACGTGGTACGAAATTGGGAGAAGAGGGGCACTGTTCAGGACCCAGTCACGTTCTGAGACTAGCTCGCCTCGCTTAGGAATAGGGGGGCATGCGCATGCCGCCAGATTGCTTCCCGATGCACGACAACGAGAGATGTTAGGCTAGAAACAAATGCGGAATGAGCAACAGAAAGAAAATATCAAAATCTGATGCTATTGGTATTTCAAGGGGGTTTGGTTGATAATCTAATGCCTTCAAAAGGCAACACTCTAGTCATCCACGCGAGACTTCGAAGCTTCGCGGAGCAAGCTGGAAGATTTGCAAACAGATCGTTTTCAATGTTCAAACATTTCAAAGAAATATAAATACTTAAATCAACAACTCGAACTTATATACACTGTAATTACACGGAAAAGGAAATGTGGTGGATAAAGGAGATATGTCTAGATTCTCATAAACTCTGGTAAAAAGGTCACCATTCTGTACAAATTGATGGACAAAGCCCTGGTATCCCTCTAGTTAACAGCATCAGCAGCCCCTTTAGCAGCACCTGCGCCACCCGCTGCACCGCCGAATAACGACGCAAGTCCGCCAGCGGCTCCCCCGGCAGCAGCACCACCAGCAGCTTTACCTGCTCCTCCAGCGGCTGATTTAAATTAGCAATTGGATCTTAGGGGAGGAAATAAATTCAACTTGCCAGCACCAGCACCACCAGCTCCCTTGTGGTGACGACGTTCCTTGTTCGCACCAGCAGCTCCTGCTCCCGCACCACCAGCACCACCTGCCGCTCCTCCGAAAAGTGATGCAAGTCCTCCAGCACCTGCTCCACCAGCAGCCGCTTTACCAGCCGCTCCACCTGCGGCTATACGTCGTCAGTATTTGCATTCAAGTCGAGTAAAAATTTGAACTTACCAGCTCCACCAGCGCCTTTGTGGTGGCGTGTTATCAGGCCAGTCTCTGCCTCGACCTATCGAAATAGTCAGCTTATTGGTCTTGAAAGGTGGGAGCTTTACTTACAGGGGCACCTTGAGCGAGTGGCATGGCCATCAAGGCAATAGCCAAGAGTTGAGTAAAGTTAGACAATTGCATAATGAGCTGATTTATGAGACAATATGAGCAAAATTTCAAGAGTTAAAGAAAAAAATAAAATGAGCTGCCGGCAGCAATGGCGAGACGATTTAGAAAAGAGTACTGGGCACCGTGCAAAGCGTGACAGAATTAGAATGTCTTGAGAAAGTTAACATGCACAGCTTCCTTTATATCGAACTCAAAGCCCAGCGTTAAACTCCAAAACGTGCCCATTAACAGCGAAACAGGATCTACACTCGTTACTATCAGTACAGGTTAGCAGTATGTCACTACCAGAATAAATCATTTTGGACTCCCGTCTATAACCGACAAAATATTCGGGTTCTGCTTACACGAATCGGAGCTGAGGGCATTTGAGTTTCGGTACTGAAACAGCGTCATGCGATTGGTGAAGACGCTGGTGTTACCCCACAGAAGCTGAATCGTTATGCATGGTCCAAGCCACCGATGTTTGGATCTGCCGCAGGCTTGGCTGGAGATCATGCGCCTTGGACATTAAAAGTGGAGCGCGTAGATCGATCGGCTGGAAAATGTGGCTGTACACATCGCTGAAACCTGCGGCTTCCAGCGCTTTGATCGCTGCGATGTAGTGCTTGCTCGCTAAAATGACAGGCTTTCTATCCCTGAAACTTGGGTTCTTTCTGGGCTCTTTCGCGCACGTCCTAAGAGTCCGAGCTTTTGGTGCAGGAGATACTGACATGTCGATCTTTTTGGCTCGATTCGGAGTTAAGTGCCATGTCTCACACCTTCAGTCACAGATTTGGTTGTCCCCACTTGGAACAGAAACATAAGATGGCATCGGGACAAGTTCTGACAGAACTATCAAGCAAACAAATATATCACTCGGCGTGTTTTAAATTACTTGGTTGCTTCAACTTTTGATCCGAAGCGTAACCTCGCTAACTGTCTTGGATCGAGCCGTGATCTCGATGACCTTCGAGAACGACAGTCGGTCAAGGAACTGATATCCAATCCGCTGTCTTGCAGAAGACCTTGCCTGGAAGACCTCCCTGAGCTCCGTCCCACTGCCATTCTCTTGGTCGACCTTCTATAGTCGATATCATTTTCATTCAGAACCCAACATGAAGGGCATTGAAGCAGAATACGAGAAAGTCTTCCCAGACGAGCCCTCTCCACTACTCCTGGAAGATGACAACGGCCATAATCTTTTTGAAGTCAAGCAGCAAAACTTACGATCGCGTCAAGCATGTCAGCTCAAACGTCTATTGATCGCCAATTCCATCATATTCTTAGGCTCCGCGCTGCTACTGTTTACGACCTACGTAAGAACCACCCCAAGTACATCCAAATTCGTCGAGAAATTCTCCTCCTACTCACCAGCTCGGGAAGCCGTGAAATACGTGTCCGGGACGTTCAACGCCACTCAAGGAATGGCATCAGGCTATGTTGGCACGAGCAACGAGACGGAAGAAATGTGGAATTGGGTGACCGTGGACATTGGTGATCAGATGATTACGGCGGAAGAGCTGAATCTTGTTGAGAAGCCCGAGGACTCGATCAAGACCAAGGATCCTAAGACTGGCAAGGAGGGATACAGGATTGGACTTGAGGTCTTTCATCAGCTTCACTGCTTGAATTTGATTCGAAAGAGTACGTTCCGGGAGGTTTATGATGGGAAGGGCGATTTTGAGGAGAAGGACGAAAAAAAGATACGCATGCATCTAGGTAAGATGCCCCTCTGTCACACTTGAGCCAATACTTAACATCATCATAGATCATTGTCTAGAGATGCTGCGAATGAATATCATGTGCCAAGTTGATATTGGCGTGATAACTTTCCACGAGCTCCCTGACAAGCCTGGTGATCCGTGGCCGGACTTCAGCACAAAACACGTGTGTCGAGACTTTGATGCTGTGAGGAATTGGGCAATTGACAACACAGTTGCGAATGATGACATATTTTGAATAAAGTTTAAAAAGTTAGCAGAATAAACACTGGTTCTCAGTATCAAGTTTGGAAACTATGAGTGAAATACGCCTGAGTTCCAACTTTCATGGAGGCATTTGGAGTTGTGATTATCATATTCTATATACCCACAGAATACGTTGTGAGGTCCAGCGTCTAAATCCAGGTAAAATTTGGCGGAAGCTAGGGGTGCTGTCGGCCCTGCTCTACCAGCGCACGCCCTTAGCGGTCTATGAGCAAGGACTGGGTTAAGCAATAATCCATCACTTGCATAGAATACTCACGTCCTTTGAATTTTATCATTGAATTGATCTGTCTTTGTACTGTTTATTCATGTATACTTGCATGCACTAATATTCCGAGCGCCTCTGATTTGGCCTCTGTTGCAACATGAACTTCCACCTCGAGACGGAATGCTTTCCGGGTCACTCGATGGCACCGGCTGGGCATTCTTGTCCTAATCATCCCGTTTCTTTATTCAGAATTCCCTAATTCAACGATCCTCAACCGGCTGAGGTTGTTGTGGACGTGATGTAACAAATCAATAAATTTGCTGATCGTCATACGCCCGAACACTTTCCAAGTAATCAATCACCTGCCCGTAATCTCGACAGACTACAAAGGATATCAGCGGTTGTCTAAAAATGGGATATCATATAATCGCAACATACCATGCTTGGAGTCCCAGCCGTCAGATCCTCCATTGTGATCTGGGAACGTCGTTTCCAACCCTTCAAGGGCCATGTCTGCTGAGCACATGATGGCTTGACGCATGTAGTCGAAACAGTGGATCATATGCCAGTGATGATCTTCTGGCAAGGTTGTATTAGAAGTAAGACCAGAGTATGTCTCAACAATTGCAAAAAGGCAATGCAACTGATGCGTCATTGAGGTCGTAAAGACCGTCTTATTTGGCCAGATGATGGGCGTAGGAAGATCGTGGTATCTATGCGTATCATTGACCCACTGGAAGCCAATGCCGTCTACTTCATGTTAGCAACCTTTCCAGGGAGGATTATTATCGGGGCGCTTACGAGGCATTAGTTCATTCCATGCTATCAAGACTTCTTCGCGGAAGAATTCTGATGTATTGTATGGAGCAAAGGTCTGGTTGATATGAAATGTAGTGGTTTGGGTTGAGACTATCTCGGTCAGTCAAGTATTTGACCTTCTTTTTACTGGAGATTCTTACAATGGGGCCCAAGACCTGTGATATCCCCTCCAACCTCATGCTCGCTGGTTTTGGGGTTGGCATTTCGCGATTGACCTCGCAACAACAGGACAACGATGAATATCAGCAGCACAGTGTCAATGAACCATCTTGCTTCTTTAAGAATGGATAAACATCTGACTCTCTTCGACCTTTTCTGGTACCGGTGTGGAAATTCTGCAGCATGTAGGTCCTTCTCATCTCCCATCAAAGACTCGTCCACTTCTGTAATTGATAAATCATCATGATCATCGAGATGCAAATTTTCGTATTTTAGCTGGCTGGCCATAATTTGTGTGGTACAAAAATAAATAAGATGAATGTCTAAAAACTTAAAGACGTGCAAAGCAACATGGGATCATCGTAGTGCATGTACAAAGCTTCAGTGAACATAACCGTAAAGACTAGGCGAGCTGTCCGAGAACGACCTGCATGATACCCCACGCACCGACGATGTGGGTACCACAAGACACAAGTAAGGTTTGAGCACGGCTCGACACTGTTTCCGAACTTGTTTACACGAGTGCTTCAGATTCGCTTGGACCCCCTGAGGCGATCGCTCATTTATTATGTAAGCGCATGGCATTAACTACCGGATTGCCAACCAGTTTCATCTTTCCTCGGGTAGATCTTACTTCTCAAGCACGGACTGTTCGAGGCTGATATTGATCTCTTGGAGTTTTGGGAAGTTCGTGCCGTGTATCCCTCTTGCTTGACATACTTTGACCATTCAAACTTGATCCAGGATTAGGAATCCCCTGTTGTGACTTAGTGTTTACTTGACAGGAGGTAGGCGATGCGATTGGGATTCGTCGATCAACTTCAGGCAGATTGTCAACTGAACGTTGTCTGCTGAACCTCCAGGGAACAGTCGTGTCCCTTCACCTGCCATCTCTTCCTCATGCTACTGATTTTGTCCAGTCTTTTTCTTGTCGCATATGCCTACAAGCCACTCTCAAACAGCTTCCTCCAAACCATATCTTCAGGAGGGTCAGACTTCGATCCTAATAATGGAACTCTTCTTTCTCCCATCTTGAAACCTAGAGCTCTCGGAAGTGTAGGACATTCGGCGGTGCAACATCATTTCGTCAATTTCTTCAGCACTGAGTTACCGAGATGGAAGTTAAAGTGGTATAATTCGACGTCGATATTGCCAAATGGTACGGAGGTCGCCATCGAGAATCTTGTCTTCGAAAGAGAGCCACCTTGGACGAAGGAGGGGCAGGCAAATTGGCTGACTTTGGCGGCGCACTATGACAGTAAAACCGTCCCGGAGGGATATATTGGGGCAACAGATGGTGCAGTTCCCTGTGCAATATTGATGCACGCTGCAAAGAGCATAGACCAGTATGTGACCCAAATGCATGATGAGATGGCAGCATTGGGCGAAGGTGGTACAGTCGAGATGGATATGGGAGTGAAGATACTCCTTCTGGATGGGAAAGAGTCTTTTGACGAGGGCGAGCCAGCTTTATATGGATCAAAGTTAGTAATGAGAATAATTGAGGCAATAATATACTAAATCTGCTACAGGGCAATTACTCGAACTTGGGAGATGAAACCAAATCCTGTCGGCTCGAAATATCCGAATTCATTGAGCCAGATAAGCATTTTCGTGTTGCTCGATGCGCTAGGATTGGTCAATCCCACGGTTCCCTCTTATTGCCTCATCACACACTGGGCGTACAAAGGAATGGCGAATCTCGAGCAACGATTGCGCAAACTCAAAATTCTTGAGACCCCACGACTGTTGGAATTCCTTCCCGAAACAGAACAGGTAGAAACGCATGCCCAATCAGCAGATGATTATGTTCCCTTCATGGAGCGTGGTGTGCCATTTCTTCATCTTCTGCCTTCCCTCCTACCCCAAAATCGATATAGCATGGAAGACGATGGCGATCACCTTGACCTGCCAACCGTTAGAGACTGGGCAAAGATTATTACAGGGTTTGCACTTGAATGGTTGGACATGATGGAAGTCTGGCCAGAGTAGACTGGAATATCTAGCGAGTTCTTTGTGAGGAATGTCGTAACCTTTCCAGTGAGAGAGCTTTTCATCCCAATGTGGCGACCTTAAGCTTAGAGCTAATTTATCCAATCCCCATCAGTTCATTCAATCCTAGCCTCAAGTATGTGAATAGGTTTCCAAACCCCGCGCGGCGCATCAATTCACAAGAATTCCTGGGCTGAGGCACTTGACGGGGCGAAAAAAGTCCTCTCAACCATGTGAGGCATTTCTGGATCTGCAAGATTCTCATCAAATATTAACAGGATGTCGCGAGAATATGCTCCATCAGTCAAGCTGGATGACCCCCCTCGCGGCTTATGGGAATATTTTCGCATTCAATGTCTGCCTGCCATTCTACAACCAGAATTTACATGGAAAGTCCGAAAGTCCACTGCCCCATTAGCCAGCAACATTCCTCCAACACCGAAACCCAATCCGCCTTTTGTTCGCCGGTTCTGGGGACGCGTTCACGCACTTCTTGAGCGCTTCTCAATTTATTACTGCCGCTGGATGGGATATCCGTTCAATAACCAAATCATTCCACTGCCTTTTGGTCTGCTCTTGAAATGGCCTGATGGCACACGACTCGAAGAAGTACTAGCAACTCAAGTGTGCCGCGCAGCGGGAATACCGACCCCAAAAATCATCTCGTACGGTGACCATCCAGATTCGCCGCATGCACCAGTTTCGATTTTGATGACACGACTGCCGGGCCGGGAAATTGGCGACCTCTACGAAACGCTCAGTCCGGACGCCAAGCTTACAGCTCTTGCAGAGCTCAAACTATATCTCTCAACTATCAGGGGTTGGAAAAGCCCATGGGGTGATGAAAGAATATGCTCGATCACGGGCGGAGCGATTCGAAGCGTTCGAGTTCCCGATCATCAAGTGGGTCCCTGCGAGACATCCAAGGAACTCCACGAACACTTGCTTTCAGCTGCCTCGAAACACTCCTTTCCTTCAGAAGCGATATACGAAGAGACGATGCGCTGTGCTCGAAAGCTTCAAACACTACAGCGACCCGGCGTCAAATTTACGCATGGAGATTTCAGGAATCATAACATCCTGGTGAACGAAGACGGCTACATAACTGGACTGATTGATTGTGAATCTGCTGGTTGGTATCCAGAGTTCTGGGAGTATACCGCTGCATTGCGATTTGTGCGTAAAGACTCTTGGTGGTACGATTGCTTAATGGACCTTGGAGCAGGACGATACTTGGAAGAATCGAAATGTGAAGAGGCGTTGACCAGCTTAATAATTGACTCGTACGTTTGGTGAAACAGCTGAGTACATACTTTGATGTGTTTAGCTGCCACCTGTAGAAATAATAACCCGTAATAGAATGTCCAATATGAGTCCGTCAAAATCCTCTAGATGCATGGAGCTGAGCTTTTCGTAATCTTCGACATTCTCTGATGTCATTGTCTTGTTTTAATACGACTACTGCTATTTGTGGACTGCTCAAGGTGCGGGGTCTCAGCTGTTTTGGAACCAATCAGGCCTTATGTGTGATCTGTTACAGTTTGACGTCGTTTGAAAGGTTTCCATCCATATTTAATGCGCCAAAGCTCTAGCAGGCAAGAACTCGCAACAATGAAGGCGAGACCGGCAAATATTTGAGGGTACAAATACTCTTTGTTGGAATTCGGACGACGAAGCTTCAGTGCAATGACCTCAGCAACTAGAAGAATCTTGTTAACTAGGGGTTTTGGAAGATGAGACCACTGGAGCAACTTACAAATGATGGGGAGAGTTATTGTTACCCACATGACTGACAGCAATGATGGAACCTCAGGTAGCCCTACCACTTCAACTGAAATAGGGGCAACAGTCTAATTGAACGAGTTTTGTCAGCTCACAACTATCGATTTTCCGTTAGAAGCCCCTTACCATCCAAAATACGCCAACAACTGCTCCACTCAGAATAGCGAAGAGAATCGTCACACCGTAGGAAGTTGCCGGGATCCAAATAGCGAAGCAGGTCACGCCGCACAGGAATGTAAAGATCCCAGTAACCTCTATACGACCATATTTGTCGGTGATAAATCCAACCATTGGTCTTCCGACCGCCGTGCCAAGATTCAAATATGCAGATATTGCTGCACCTTGAGTTTTTGAAAGACCAATTGTTCGCGAGAAGGCTGGCAGCGAGTATAGCAAAGTAATGTATCCAAGCATGCTGGTAAATCCCCAGGCTAGCACCAATAGCACGTCATAACGGCGGATAAGCTTGGTGTCAAATCCTAACTGTGGAGGTTTGATTGCGGCGTTTCGATTTCGAATGAGTGCTGTAGCGAGCAAATTCATCACTCCACATATCGCGGCAGTGATGCGGAAAGACCATGCGAGGGATATATTATCGATCATAGCCTGTATTCCAAAGGAAAAAAGGAGACCTCCCACTCCTGATCCAGCTGATCCGATTCCGGTAGCCAAAGTCCGTTTCTTGGAAAACCATTGAGACACAATGGGGGTACATGGAACGAAAATGAAGCCAAGCCCAAGTCCAATCAACAGTCCTTGCGAGAGATAAAGGTGCCAAATTCGATATGCAAAGGATGCAGCGATGAAACCCGCGGTTTGGAGAACGATTCCTATCAACATAGGAGGTTGGGTGCCCAACTTTCGAACAATATTTGTTACGAGGGGTGCAATAAATAAAGCGACGCCGAACTGGATGCTACCAACGAAGGCATAGTCGATTGATGTTGCTTCTTGAAACCTATTTGTGGCAAGATAATAGGCTAGGTAGATGGAATATGACTGAAGTAAGAGTTAGCTTCTACTAGGAAATGCAAAAAGAGAAAAGTATACAGCTGTTTGACCCCAAGTGAAAGCATTGATGGTAAATGATACTCCAACTTGTACCCATCCGTAGCCACCATCCGGCGGAGCCTCAATCGGCAGCTCTATAATAGGTGCCGGCGCCAAGGTTTGACCCTCGGGACTTGAAAGCTTATGCTTTTCGGCCATCGCAGCAGAATTCGCACTCGAATGTAACCCTTCGACTGCTGGTTCAAGGGCGACAAATCGGGCATAAAATTATATATTTTAGAAATGTTGTGTCTTCAGAGCACGCGAAATGAAGAAGTGCTGCCCGCTCTATAGATGCGGGGACGTGCCGATCGTTTGCGCTAACCATAGTCGACGAAAGTGGGATATCCTATTACCGTCTGTAGGCTACTGTAATTGCTTACATTTCGTTCCAAAAGTAAGATGCTCTATTACTTTTCGCTTGCTATTGCTAACCAATGCACATTGTTCCGTCGAACTTTAATTTCTGGATTTTATAGCCTATCGTTTCCCGCCAACGGAATTGGAAACCCGGAGCCGTCTGAGAATAAGTCCAAATATAAAAGGGGCTACCATATCCAGAAGAAAGGATCCACGATGCTCTATGAGTCACGATCTTTGAAGGCTTCAGCTTAATATAGATGATTGAGTGAGAAACCTGATATTGGCAAAACTTTCATTGACCAGGAAGATTATGGTGTAGTATTGAACTTCTCATATGTTGCCAAAAAAACACCACCAAACTGAAAACAGTTGTTCGTTCAATCCTTGTATGTGAATTTAGGAAAGATAGGGAATACCATCGAAACTTGAGATCTGTACTTCGAGACTTCTTGGAGCCTGTCAGTAGGTTGATTCTGGTGATCCCACCAGCCTCCTACTCGCTTAAAAAGGAGGCGGGGTAGGTTTTACCCCGCATTTGGGATGCCTTCTTTGTTTGCGAGAACAAGATCGCAATAATCGCCTAGGAGAAACATATACTTTTACAGTTCGAATGTAAGAGGCAACAGATGAGTGCAGTTTTTCCAACCCAGAATAAAATGAAATCCAGACAACTCCTGCCCAACACTCGCTTTTCAAGCGCCTTACACTTATCGCGAGCTAATGCAAATATATCGCTAGTGGGTTCTCTCCTTCAACTTTGACCTTTTGAAAATCAAGATTTTCAGCCTCGAACATGAAAGCGGCCACCCCTTGAACGAGATAGTGGTTGAAGGTACAATTACAGTGACATAACGTGACCATACCTGCAACCCCCTTGAAGCATTGGAACCATTATCGCCAATACTCATAGCGCTCTTCTCACTCCGAATGTGTCCTGATGTGGAACTTCTCCAGCAAATTATGTCGACACCAGAAACTTCGATACTTCTTTCCGAAGACATACATAATGGGAAGCCCAAGCATCACTCCAAAGCCCGTGCCACCGAAAATGAAGAAAACCTGCTGTGGCCCAGCCGCTGCTAGCCAATTATTGATGAAGTATGTAAAGCCATAAAGCAAGAAGTTTTTGACCAGCATTCCCACTTAATGCCCCCACGTTAGCATTCCACAGTTATCTGTCGACCTTTTATAGAAAGAAGACGGGACAGGTACGTACTGATGAAGATCTCGTTGCTCATGTCTCTATATGCATCCAAAGCATAGAGGGAGGTAGCCACAGTCAAGGCCATCACGCCAAAAATCACAATGGCATGCAGAGTCGCAGCAACGTAATAGCTTCCGTAAACCTGCGTCACGTAACCATACCCGAAGAGACCAGCACCACTTGCAAGCCCAAAAACTGAAACAAGCAAGCGATACTCCGGCTCATAGACACCCTTGTTTCGCCGCGTCATGAAAATTATGATAGGATCCGTGATGACGGCGAAGAAGATGACGGCGACCAAGCCTCCGATGAATGGACCTAATGACAGATACCCGATTCCGCTAGGTGCAAGGTTATATGGCGGGAAACCAAATATCTGAGCTTGTACGAATGCTATGGCGACGAAGAGGCCGATGAACCATCCTTGGACGATAATGATGTAGGCAACAGCTAGATTCATACATACGGCGAAGGGGGCGATAAGGAGGGCCACCATGTTTTCGTCTGAGTAAGTCCCATCAAACAATTTCATGTTCTGCCAAAAGGTCTTCTTTTCCTTGGCCGTGCGCGTGGTTTCAGCACTTTCGACTTGCTCAACGAGTGTCTTATCATGCCGGTGCTCGTGCGCTGCCAGTTCCTCGAAGTTGTCTGAGGCCAGCTCATCAATATCATACCGATGATCTCTGGCATACGTTGTCTCCGGTACGAAAAATATCTGGCAAATCGTTTGAGCAGCCGAAAGCGCAATGAAGATATGGAATAGATATTTCCATCCTAGATTGCTGGTAATGGGTCCACAGACTACGGAGGCCAAGTTTGAGACTGCTGCGAGGAGAAAGGTGACAATAGAGGTAAAGAAGCCACGTTCGTGGACAAAGTAGAGATCTGCAATGACGACCAGGAGGAGAGATTCATAGGTGCTGACGGAAAATCCTTGAATGATCCGAGCAGCAAGAAGTTGGTTATAGTTTTTGGATGTCGAGCCAATTATGTTCCCCACCACTGCCGAGATTGAAGACAAGACAAACAAACTCCGCTTTCCATATTTCCTTGACAGGGCAGAAACAAATGGAGCTGTGCAGCCGACGACTAGCAACTGATATCCGGAAAGCAAAGTGACGTCCGTGATGGTGACGCCCAAGTCTATGGCGACGACCACCAGACTAGCATTTAACATAGGACCGAAAACGGTACCGTAGAGGATCGTACCCATGCCTGTGATGAGCATTATGGTCAATTTTCTCTTTTGAGACCAATTGAGGGGGTCATTGGGATCCTCTGAGGGCTGGGGTGTGAGGATGATGTGGGCATTCCGACCAGTGCCATGTTTGAGTGCTCCGGTGACGCTTTCGGAATGTGCAACATCTTCTTCCAGGATAACTGTGCCGGGGACTCGAGGGAGATGGCGATCTTCAATAATGAAGCCAGCACCCATTGTTGCACGTTAGGTAGTTACTGTAGTATAATAACAGCTACTGTTGAAGGAGATGATGGTCTGGACTTCAGAGCTTGGGGGCACCTGACTATTTGGCTTTCTACTACGCTTGTCAGTGTTAGCCATGGTATAAACCTTCATGCGTACCTAATTTATGACAGCTTACATTTGATTGTTCCTAGTTTAAATGGTCCGGTCAAGGTTGGCAGACACAAGTTTCGAGGCAAAGGCTGCAGGTAGAAAAATACCGATTGGCTCCAAGGCTTTGGACGCGAGATCATTGCTAACACCTTCTTATATCTGACCAGAGGCATGTGGCATCTCACTGCATGTATTCTTCAGAGCACAGGGAAGAGCTGCGGGGAGTCGCATCAAGTTCTGGCCCCACATCGGGAATCGAGGTACCGAAACCTAGGGTAAAGAGGGTAAAACAACGAAAGGTTGATATGACCGGATAAGTTTTGTCTTACTCATCATTGTATTCTCTTTAACTCTTTAAGTACATTTTCATTATAACCCATCCGAAATCGAAATCCTGAAGGAGGATATACGCGAATCCAAAAGCGTTTAGGAGTACCGCTCCAACGCGAGTCTCAAGTGACCAAGGGGGATCCAACAATGATGTGATACTTGCTTCTTATAATGGACAAATGAATTTGGCGGAGTGAAGACCATAGAGAGGTGAGCAAGATCGAATGCGGTAGGACCGAGATAACAGAACTCCGGTGAGTTTCCAAAGCTTGAGATAACGAAGGTGAATACGAAGCACGCTTGAAGTGGCAGGAGACTGCAGTGCGACATGGTGAAAACGGCTGCCGGACGCCCAGCGTGAGACTTCTTTGATGATCGCCGTGATGTCCCTTCGTTGTCTTTAATCGACGAGCCCGAGATCCCGTAGAAACGTTGCTGCTCGATCAGACCAGAACCCGTTTCCGTTTCCTTCAAATGGATCTTGTCCGAAGAGCGGTGAGAGGAAGAGGAGAAGCAGCATATGCTCGATGTAGAACCAGACGAGGACCGACGCGACAAACAACGCATCTAGTTGTGAGAAGGCTTTCGACAGGTCGAGTCAGCGTTGATCAGAGATGCACGGAGTTGGGTACTTTGAGGTGATGGGATGTACGTACTGAGCTGTTTGCAGAGGCGGCCTAGAAAGGTTATTACTCCTCACATTCTGGTCAAGGAAATGGAACCAAAGCTAGAGGTATCGGTGGCTCTTGCTAGGGAGAAGGGGTACTAATGTATAAGGACTAACACCGCCGATGTTATGATGAGGTGAATCCAGCGGTCAGAATTTGAATTCATATAGCGTGCTGTAGATTGAATATTATGAGTTGTTGACCGGATAGTAAAGCCTTACGGCCATTGGAGGCAAATCAACGACGGATCTCAGTCAAGCTAGAACAATATTAAAGGAAGATTCCATCAACGGATCAAAGAAGCCAGTCCAATACCGCCACAAAACATTGCTGCAACAGTGATGAAGCTCGATATAGACAACATTGACATGCCGCTAATTCCACTACAATTTTACAGTGTCAGTATTGCTTGAAGTAGAGATATCCGGATCTCAACTTTCGACAGCCCTCGTGAAGCTGTCGTGAAGTCTGGGAGCGTCAAAAGAAGCATCGACACTAGCAAGGCGTGCGGAAAAGGAAGTAAAAGGGTGAGGAATCTACATACTGTCCACTTGTGCACCCGCCAGCCATCCTGCTACCGATTGTGAGCAAAACCCCACCCCCAATCGCCTTTACCATCCCGATTTCTATCTCCTTAACGGGACTTAATCTCCTTTCTACTGTACCACTTAGCATCCAGCTTCCAAGAAGGGTACCCAAGGCAAAAGCCGTGGCCTTGATCGTTGGTATCGGTCGTCTCTTTTTAGAGGTCGAGTGGACAGCCCACCAAAATAGATCGCCAACTTGCTCGTAGGCTGCTGAGATACCCAGTGTAGAGCCCTATCGAGCAACAGGGCATTAGATTTGCTTCTTTAAGACCGTTAAAGGGGTGCATATCAATGTTTAAAAAGCTAAAAGCCATCTTACCGTCAACAGTAGGCTGAAAATTTGACACTGGCCAACCATACCCCCAGCAGTGATCGGATTAACTAGGGACGAGGCATGGTCGCTTGGAAAGAAGCGGAAAATCGCCCATATAGCCCCTCCGCAAAGCCCCTCGTAGATGACCAGCGCAAGCCAACGGTTGATCCCGGCTCTCTCGTAGACGGTCAACTTTGAGGGATGCCGTCCAGTTCCTACAAAGCAATGAATTAGGATCGGCAAATGAATGTTCTAACTCAGGTGGATGGTTGTGAAAAAGGCTACGGGAGATGCAGACGAAAGATCCAGGGGCATTGAGGGATTCTGCCAACAAAATTTCTAGGAAAGACTCTTAAATTTCTTACTAATTCTCGGCGGAATGGGCTTGAGAAAGTTCAATTTCGAGAAGATGATGCCCCCCAAGATGGCTCCAAATAAAACGGGGAAAGCAGTCGGAACGCCCATTGCGATCTGTGGGAGAAGAGTGCAAGGACAAGCCCCCGAAAGTGTCATTCCAAACCCAAGCAAGAGCCCACCGATGATGTTTCCATCATAAGAGCCAAGGATGGAGAAGCTGGAAGCCGGACGCGGTTTGGCCGATGCGAAGCAAGCGATGATGAGTCTGAGAAAATTAGTCTTCGAAGTGGGTCAGATTCAATGACATACGCGCTCGACATGCTAGCTGCAAGGAACACCTTCAGCATGTGAAAATTCGTCAGGTTCATCTGTCCGATAATTGCCGATGGTACGTAAACCCCAGCTGCTGTGAGCGCTGCTCCGAATAGGACTCCTGAGAAGATGTTTTTGAGGGGAGTGCTTGATATCATGGCGAGCGGATTGACTTGGTTGAAAGCCATGTTTGCAGCGAAGTCCGATGAGGGGCGCTTCAGCCCAATTGAAATGGATAATTTAACGGCCTCACAGCTTTGCTGTTAGATTGGCGTAGTGAAAGTGTGTTGATAGAGTGGTGGTTACACAAACCTCAGCTGGTGATCGCGATGAAGGGGGAAAGAGCGAACCGACGCAAACTTTATTTTTCACAGAGCGTGACTTCCTTGTATGTGAAAGGCGTTCTGACGTGCTGTGGCTTAAGCCTCCTTTACCGTTTTGGTCGGCGACCTCCAACGACCAATAGGAGAAAACGTAACCTGGAAATTGCTTTTCGGCCACGTTGGGGGCTCCAGGATTGAATTTGAGGACGCTGAAAAGAAAAATCTGGAAGTGATAGTCCCGAGTGAACAATTCACAAGGGACAAATCAGGTGAATGGAAAGGTACGTACTGTACGTACCTGCCCACGAAACGAAAACGAGGGCCACCAGCCCGCGAGTACAAGTACATGGAGAACATTACCACTTTCTATCTAAAACTACTCACTCGTCATCATGCGCCTCCAAAAATGCCTTCAACCTCGGCGGCAACGGCAACGTAACCGCATCCTCCGGCTTAACCATCTCCTCCCTCAACCCATCCATCCCCCCAATCTTTTCCCTCTTCTGAAACCCCAACAACACTTCCGTATTCCTACACATCTTATGCACATCGAAATCCGGCACAGGAAACCGCTGCGTCTCTCTCCAATTATAAGTAATGATCTCCGTGCTACCCGTACACATCACATTCTGATACAAGATATGAACGCAATGCATCCAATGCTCCTTCGTGAAATCCATGCGGGTGGAAGAAAGCGGGTATTCGTCGCGGAACGCGGCTTTGCGCAGGACGTCAACGCAGTGGAGTTGGTGGTTTAGGTCGAGCATGGCGATGAATTTGTTGGGGCCGTGACCCCAGGATTCGGGGGCTCGGACGAGGAGAGAAGGGTCTTTACCTAGAGAGCGCGCTTCGGATGAGGTGATGGTTATCCAAGTTGGCTTTGCGATTGGGTACCAGGCTGCGTCGGCGTCTTTGGAGGGGAGGGCGCGGAATATGTCTGGGGGGTCGGTTTCGGACATGAAGCTGCCGTTTATTGTTTTCAGAGAGTTGGCGAGGGGAAGCTTGTCAAGGAGAGGTGCTGTGTTGAGTTAGCAGAGGATTTGAGACAATGGGACTAGGAATCTACAGAAGGATGATGTTGCTTTAATAAGTTTTTGCGTCTCAAGTGTTCGCCATGGCATGAAATTATCGAGAGCAAGAATGGCGAAGAGTGTTACAGCAAAAATGACATTCAGTATTGACGATATAATAAAGCTTCGTCTGTATGTATTTTGTGACCTATGGGAGGCTTGGAGATCTGGGTGAACAGAGCCTTCATGGTCCCCTTTCTCCAATTCGAGGTATTCTTGACTTCTAGAAAGAAACCTCGGTAGTTTCAACGAGCTCAGAGACATTTTGGCAATTGATGAAGAATCCCCAAAGGCCTGCTTCTTGAAAGACAGAAATGCCGTACATCAGTGGAGTATTTTGTGTGATCAAAGTATCAGCAGCTCATCGCTGAGCCCAGTATTTGCCTCACCAGACTGCAAAAATTAGTCAAGACGACTGAACAAAGGGTCCACGCCCATGGGTTCTAACTCTTCTACAACGTAGTTCCCCCACCTTCCTAATGTGGCAATTCGGAGAACATTGACGTAAGTAGTAGCCAAGGCGGGACAATTTTCCACGGATGTCTTATCACAGACCACCAACTCTTGTAAACGCTTGTGCTTACTAGGGGGCAGCTAAGCCCATCGTTCATTCAGTCCAACCATACACCATGTATACTCTCAACATCAGGGCAAATGACACACAGCTAGCAGGTGGCAATGCGGGGTATGCTTTCTGGAGGACTCTCGTGGTCTCCATGATTCTTTTGCCCTCAATGCGGCCAAGGAAGGAACTTGCCCATATTGGATACGGATCGTTCTGCTAAGTTGCACAGCGTACAATAAAAGGGGAAGGTGGTATGAATAGAGCCCGTCGGTCAGCTTCGTGAAGGCAAATTCGGGCTGGCCGGTCAACGGCCAAGCCCTTGATGCCACGAGACCGATGCTTCTCGCCTGTCAAGAAAATACGAGAAGAGAGGAATCATGTCCAATCAATATCGCTTTTGACCCCCAGCCCAATTCCAAAATAGACATGATCTTCTTGTAAAGAAAAGATATGAGGTTGGCGAGTTTTCGGCCGATTCCTGCATTAGAGGGAGGCGGTGCCAGGATTGAGATATCCCATATACAAAGTACGAGAACCCCTTTGATAAGACCCATCATCGGAGCATCGAAGAGCCAAAAAACAACACTCAAGAGAATCAGTCGTTGAAGTACATCATGCAGTTCAAGAACCTCGCAGCACTTGCAGCTCTGGTTGCTATCACCAACGCAGCAGCCATCCCATCAGGTAAGAGCACTGGCGCTCTAAATGATGACACACCGCTGACGCAAGAGAGAAAGGCTTGACTGAGCGTGCTGAACTCTACGGCTGCGCGTCAAACACCAAGAGAGATATCTTCGGACGTTGCCCCGAAGCACCAGTCAAGCGCGAGCCAGAGCCAGCTGAGCTTTACGGTTGTGCATCGAACACGAAGAGAGATATTTTTGGACGCTGCCCTGAAGCACAGATCAAAAACTAAGCTCGAGTCTGAGCTGGTTGAGGTGTACGCTTGGGTCTCGACTGTTGGCAATGGAAAGGAAGGCGAGTGCTGTTCGTATCTTCCGGGAATATTTTTGAAGATATATTCAAAGAAGATGACTGGTATAAAGGCCTAAGAGGTTGTATGTTGGTTTGAAGCGTGGGGAGATGGGATATGAGAGAATATGTATGTCGCTACTTCTTTGAAAATCGAAACACTGTTCGGAACTTGATTGAGCCTTTGTCATTGTGAGATCAAGCAATCCATGATTTTTATGAAAGCCCCAAATTGGCCCCGATTTTTCTTTTGTCGTGTACTTTTGCCGGTCTATGAACTGCTTGGCTCGGAACTCTGACGTTGTGAGTTGATTGTATTTCTTGACAAGGGCGCTCGGTTATTTGCCGCGCGTTCAGGAACCGGCTCTTGCCCATAGATCCGATACTATCTTCCAATATTGATCCTTGTCGAGCATCATGTGCTGTACGTGAGGCGTGTCTTTCTCTTTCAACATACTCACATCTATGCCCTTTGCTTCAGCATCTCTCGCATGCTTCTCAATCGATTCCGTTCCCACAAGCTCATCTCCATCACTATACACGTAGAGCCGTTTAGCGTCCTTATCGACCATGGTCCAGTCATTCAGGGATTTCCAATTCTTATCAAGGATATTCTCATACCCGGTGACTGCCCGGGCCAGTGCCAATGGGGCAAGGAACATCCATAACAATGCAGCGCCAGGATACCAGAGAAGACCTTTCGGAAGCTGGTAAGAGAACGCGCGGAAAGCTTTAATAAAATCGGTTTCACCCGGTGCACTGTCCATTACAAGCGCTTTCACAGGCAGAACGTTGCCAGTCTGCTCCTTGTACACGTGACAAGTATCTAGGAAACCCAACGTGCCGCCATTGCTGATGACGTGGACCAATATTCTCTTCTCCAGAGCAGGATCACCGTTGATCGCGGTTGCGATAGGTTCGATGAGTTTCCGACGAGTGTAGGTACTCGTGTACAGGAAGAATTCGGCAGGCGATCGTATTGATATGATACGAGCGCTAGGATACAGATTGTGGTAATGATTGTAGAAAGACCTCACATATCGGGATTTCGGCCCGACACCCATCCATTGACAGAAAATGATTGTTGTCGGATCTTTCCCGGAGCCACTGGAAGTAGACGGCGGAGTGTAGAGTGAGAGCACTTTGTTCAGTCTCGCAAACTCAAGGTCCGTTGTGGCGACATTGGCCGCCATATCTGAATGTTCAATGAGTCCCAGACAGTATTTCGACAGGGACTACTTGAATGCAGATAAGAGTGCGATTTGTGAGGCTGACTGTGCCGGAACAAGTGTCGGAGCGAATAGCCTGATGAGGATCTCGACAGTATCCAGGTATCTTCGGCGATCTTCCGGTCTCAAGGGAAAAGACAGTATTTAGACATAATGAACGAGCGGTCTCCCTTCGCGACAATAACCGGAAATTCAGTACACAGACAGACAAGTAAGGAAAATGTAAAAATGAAATAATAGAAGAAGAAAAGGTTGATGTGAAATCGGAATCGGAGATTGCTGAGATCCTCCCCGCTTGCCTAGATCGTCTTAGCGCAAAGCCCCACATTGCTCACGTGGACATGCCGTCACCTGATAGAGAGATTGAGAAATTTCAAGGATGTCTTTCTCTCTCTTTTACCTTTATTACTCCCGATATCATATCGTATATATGCCGCATATTGAGTGCATGATTCATGCTTTATGCTCGTAACTTTCCATTTTTTGAAAGATTTGATTCAGAATGTATACTTTTGGAGAGGTCCGGATCACCATTTGGAAAGTAGCGACCACACGTGTGGCCAGATGGACCTGTCAATTTTAGCCCCTTTTTCTATAATCCCCGAAAAGCTACTGTAACTTAAATCCCCTTTTTCTGCACTCCATCTTTCCTCGGGTCCGATCTATACCATTTGAGAGATCTGGAGATTCTAGTCCCCTAGGAAATCCCCCTCGGGGAGATTACCCGGCGTGGTCTTGAAGCGCGTTTGTAACTCTCCTCCATTCAGCTCATCGTCGACAACTGCCGCGTGTCTTGAGGTTGACCTTCGAGTCATTGATTCAAACCATCGTCGCTTGTCTGATCATACGTCCGGCAGGTTAACTCCGCGCTCTCGAGGTCAATTTTCTACGAGATCGGCAAGTGAGGTCCTCGCAATTGCCGAAACTCAGGCGCAGTCGCTGAAGAAAAGACTCGTGCTCGTGCTCTTCTCCAACTCCCCACAAGTTCCACAACCTCATCCCTCGATCCCACAACCGTTCTTTACCCTGCTTCCGCAAAACAGCACCATGCACCTGGCCACGAGAGGACCCTACCGCGCGGGAAGTGATGCCTGCAGTATATTGGATTGGCCTGCTATATTGAGATCCCTACAATCTCCACCTATCACATCCTGCGCACCCCGCCGCCTGGGACGCCACATATGGCGGGGTTGTCGTCACTCCGGCTCATCGATCTTCCAAAGCGACTTCGATGCCTGTTTCCCATGTCCCATTGCAACCCCACTAGTATGAATGTTGCTATTCTTACAGCAAATCCTCAGAGTTTCTCCGAACCCATCTGCCGCCTCGATGGATCTCCATGTCATTGACAGCGGGCTCTACACCCGAAAAGTCAAGAAACCATGTCCTTGTCAGACGACGGTAAGCAGAAAGTCCTGTGCGTTCAGTAAGACTGGGCCACAAGCGTCTGAGTAGCATTTGAGACTTCGTGAAGTGAAATTCGGCAGCTCTCTTATACGCTGTAGGCCTGCCGTGCGAGCCGCCAAGTGCGTTGCCGGCAGCAAGGAGATATGAAAGTATTTTACGTTGTGGGTTTCAATCTCTTCTTGTACCACCAAAAGAATTTGAGAATGTCGTTTTACCGGTCTGTGCCACATCTAGAATATCATCGGACGTGATGCCCAGATGCGAGGCCTTGGGCTGGAAGTAAAATCTGACTGCATTATTTATCCCGTCCCGTCCCACCCCGGGCTTTGCATCGTCATTTCATCTGCGTTCATCTGGCGTTCATCTGTTCTCGAATCAGATTCGGGTGGAGGGTCTCTCCTTCATTTATATTATCGGCACATTCACCTCGCCTACGTGTAAGCCGTTAGCAAATGCGACGTTAAAGACGCCTCATGAATTGCTCGATACCTCTCTTCACTTTCCTTCAGCCTTCACGTCAATTGACATCATGCTCGCGGACACCTTACTCGGAGTGGCGCGCAACTGGCCAGCACTCCTAGCGATTTTGTTTGTTTCATATCTCATCAAGAACAGATATACCCGAGGTCTGAACAAATATCCTGGACCATTTCTGGCGTCTATCACAGATTGGTGGAGGTTTTGGATTGTATACAAACGGAGACCTGAGGTTGAGCATATAAAGTTACACGCCAAACATGGAGATGTTGTTCGATTGGGTCCTAACGACCTCTCATTCTCGGACCCCGCGGCCCTGAAGACCATCTATGGCCTCAATAAAGGGTTCGTAAAGGTGAGACTAAGGTATTCACTGGTATTGTAGTGAATTAGCTGACAGTTGCCAAGTCCGAGTTCTACCCCGTCCAACAATCAGTAGCAAACGGGCACCGCCTTCCCTCACTCTTCAGTTCCACCTCCGAGCCATTCCACGCTCAACTCCGCCGAAGCGTCAACAGCGCATTTTCCATGTCAACACTCATCCAATATGAGCCCTTCGTCGACTCCACCACCGAGCTCTTCCTCTCCCAAACCGACAAAATATATGCCTCCACAGGCGAAAGCTGCGATTTCTCTCGCTGGCTACAATTCTACGCCTTTGATGTAATCGGTGAGATGACCTACAGCAAGCGCCACGGCTTCTTGGAAGAAAACAAAGATATCGATGGCATTATCAAGTACCTAGGTAGTCTCTTCGACTATGTTGCACCAGTAAGCCCCACATACATGTATACAAGTCACTCCCCTAACCCAAAATACGCAGATTGGCCAAATCCCCTTCCTCGATCTGCTGTTATTGAAGAATCCTCTTTATCTTTTAGCCGCGAAGTATGGATTAGTAGATGCCACCTTCCCCGTCGCCCGCTTCGCCCAACAACGCATGGCAGAGCGCTACCCCAAAGACCCGAAATCCGTCCTCCCCACCACAACGCCCTCCCCTTCCCTCTCCCAACCAGACCTCCTCTCCAAATTCATGCAAGCGAAAACCGACCGTCCAGAATTCATGACCGATTCGCTAGTGATGACCATGGCCGTATCCATGGCCTTCGCCGGCTCCGAAACCACCGCCATTTCCCTGTCTTCGGTCTTCTATTTCCTGCTCAAGAATCCGAGATGTATGGAGAAAGTTATGGAGGAATTAGATAGTAAGGATCGAGAGGGTTTCTTTGGAGATAAGGAAAAGGGCGTCGTCACGTGGGCTGAGAGTCAAGGATTGCCGTACCTGGATGCTTGTATCAAGGAATCATTCCGGCTGCACCCTGCGCCGGGGTTACCGATTGAGCGGATCGTGCCGCCGCAAGGAGCGGAGATCGCGGGGCATTTTATTAAGGGAGGTACGATTGTGGGGTGTAATGCGTGGGTTGTGCACAGACGACCAGAAATATTCGGGGAGGATGTTGAGGTTTTTAGACCGGAGAGGTGGATTGAGGGGGATGAGAAGAAGATTAAGGAGATGGGTGCTACGTTGTTGCATTTTGGGATGGGGGCTAGGACGTGTATTGGGAAGAATATTAGTTTGTTGGAGATTTATAAGGTTATTCCTACGGTTTTGAGGAGGTTTGAGGTATGTTGTTCTTCCTTGCCCTTAGAGGGAGAAAATGGACTTGGTCTGGATTTCGATGCTGACGTGGGATGCAGGTACGCCTCGAAGACCCGACCAAGGAATGGACAGTCCACAACGCCTGGTTCGTCCGCCAGCTGAACTTCCGCACCACCTTCCACCGCCGCTCCACCCCCTCACTATCAGAAAAAGCTTAAGACTCTCTTGAATCTCGTGATCAAGAAAGAGATGAACAGTCGTTGAATTGTTTTAGCATGGGCGTTTGCAGCGTTATTATATCCAATTGAGCAATACGAACGCGAGGCTTAGGAAACCAGGTTACATCACCGCCCAGCTTACCGTTTTCCCGATCGGGTGCCTTGCCGTGTCTCTGCAGCCTCATCCCGAACTTACCGTGTGAGGCTGCAGATTTTCATGTATTGATTCCCCCGTCCCGTCGTACCTTTCTCAGCCCCAGCCCCCTTCTTTCTATCTTCGCATCTGATATTGCTTTGTTTCGCCTAATCGAGGCCTTGCTGGGCTTGTCACATGACGCGTATGACGACGCAATTCCTGACATCAGGTACGCGACGGGCCCTTTGCGAAGTTGTTATTGGTCCCGTGGAATGCGGGCGTTGGGAATGTCCCGGTCGCTTAGATCCTTTTGGGGTGCGAGGTGGGTGATCGCTGCTGATTGCGTGCCTGGCGAGGAGAGATATAGCGCTGTGAATTGTTTGTGCAATGTGCTGCAATCAATGTCTTATATAGGCTGTGTGAATCAGCCCCGCTCTTGAAGTTAAGTTTCGACAAACTGCTCATTCATTCTCAATTGACCTCATTCCCCTAAGGAGTCCTTTTTCCACGACTTGCGCATTTGATAAATTGCAAGATGTATCGCTCGCTTGCTACTCTGCTTGGCTTGGGATCGGTTGCAGTCGGTGCCAAGAACATTGTTATTGATGTTGGCGAGGGCGGTGGCTTTAAATTCGTTCCGAATACTACGACGGCTGCTGTTGGTGACAGGTTAATATACGGCTTCTAAATTCCTAGGTTTGAGTGCTAACAGACTGGGCTAGCTTGGAGTTCCGTTTCTACCCAGGAGGACATAGTGTTGTTTCGGGCTCATTCGACACACCTTGTGTTCCGAATACCGGAGCCTTCTTTTCCGGTTACATTGATGGAAGTGATAGCGGAGTAGGTTCTAACTCTCCGGGAAACTATGATAAATACTTACAGTGATAGGACACTACCTTCGTCGTCAACGTGACTTCGACTGACCCAATTTGGTTCTACTGTTCCACCAAAAGGCATTGCCAGAATGGCATGGTCGGAGTCGTTAACCCCCCATCCGGCAAATCAGTCACAGATTATGGGAAAGCAGCTCAAGCCGTACCAGCTGCTTCTGCCCCTGCCGCATTGATTGGAGGTGTTCTCACCACCGTTGAAGATTCTTCGTCTACCACAGCGGCGAGCTCAGGCAGCGCGACTTCGGCACCTGCAAGCACAACTGGTGGATCTACAACTGGAAGTGGGACAGGAAGTGTGGCCTCGGCAACCTCGAGCGCTGCATCAGCAGGTTCCTCAGCTGGTGCTTCCGCGACTTCGAGCAAAGCCTCTGCGGCTTCGTCTGCAGCGTCCTCGTCTTCGAGCGCGGCCGCGGCGGCTACTGGAGGTCTTACAAACAATGGCGTGAAACTGGGTTTGGGTGTTGTCCTTGGCGGCATTGCTGCTATTATCGCATAAGAGGGTTCGAGAACGGTGACAGGGTGGGTACAGTATCGGCGTACACGAAGACTAGTAAATAGTTGATAATGCAATGAAACAACAATCGAGCCGAAGTAATCGATTCAGAACGTGCTACTAATATTATGGAAAGAAACTGCGAATCAAAATAGCTATATGAGATTGCTCCCAAAATTGCTCTTGCCTTTGGCCTCTAGCCCTCTTGGCAATCACTCACTTGAAATGATATGATGTTCACTACGGCACAAGATCGCTGCGGTGCTTAAAAATGGCGAGCATAGCTAATTTTCCAGGCTTCTCCTTTGATCGATCATGGCCAGGTGGATCTGCTCTGAAAATCCCAACTTTAAATCTGGTTAAACAGTAAAGTGGGCAAGCGCATGTTCCGCAAAAGATGGCAACAACGGACAAAATAGACTAACTTCTTATAAAGGAATTTATGATGCAAATACCTAGAAATTGTCTGAGTCAACTCGAACCTTTGAAGGAGTTGGAAGTATCAGACTCGATGATAATCCGTACGCGTACAGAATTTGGACCGCGACAAGATGCACTACTTTAAGCCAGGAACATTTGAGTTTTAGGTCCATTGAGGAAATTCTAAGGATAGAATAGAAGAGGTGCGAATGATGGGTTTGGACAATTACAATTAAAAAGAGTCCGGATGTGAAGGACGTGGTGAGGTTGGAGGTGCTGAAAATTCCCCGGCAGAAAAGAGTCACCGCCTCTGACTCAACCCCACCAAGAATTTATAAATTTGTCCCACGACACGACACAAAACGCACCCCAAGACAACAAACTCACAAAATCACCATGGCAGACCAAGCATCTGGTTCTGCTCCTCCCACCGAGGCCGTCGCAAACTTACATCTCGACGAAGTCACCGGCGAGAAGGTCTCCAAGTCCGAATTAAAGAAGCGCCAGAAGGCCCGCCAGAAGGAGGAAGACAAGGCAAAGAGAGAAGCTGCAGCGCCGCCCAAGCCTGTCACGGCCAAGAAGACGAATGCCGAGGCGGATGAAAAGGAGCTGAATCCAAATGTGCGCCCATAATCCTCTGATTGACTTCGTCGCGCGCAATTGATACTGACTGCGGGGTAGCAATATTTCGAGATTCGCTCGCGCACCATCAACAAGCTCCGCGAATCCAAGAAGCCCAACCCATACCCTCACAAGTTCCAGACGAACTACGATTTACGGAATTTCGTCAAGGACTACGCCTCGCTCAAGTCGGGAGAGGTCAAGAAGGAAGTCGAGATCCGAGTCGCAGGCAGAATCTACAACAAGCGCGCGTCGGGCACCAAGCTGGTCTTCTACGATGTCAGAACAGAGGGCGTCAAGATTCAGGTGATGTGCCAGGCTCAGGAGGCCTCAGAGGGCGTACCATTCGAGGACCAGCACGAGCATCTGAGACGTGGAGACATTATCGCCATTGTGGGCTACCCAGGACGCACTGCGCCCAAGAAGCAATTGGCAGAGGGCAAGGAGGGTGAACTTTCAGTATTTGCTACGGAGATCATTCTTCTTACGCCGTGTCTGATTCAACTTCCCGATGAATACTATGGGTTCAAGGACCAGGAACAGCGCCACCGCAAGAGATGGCTTGATATGGCCATGAATGAACAATCACGTGATGTCATTCTGACTCGATCCAAGATCACCCGCTATATTCGCAAGTACTTTGACGACCGGGATTTTGCTGAGGTTGAGACTCCAATGATGAACTCCATTGCTGGAGGAGCTACCGCAAAGCCATTCGTTACGCATCACAATGACCTGAATATGGACATGTTCATGCGGGTGGCCCCAGAGTTATACTTGAAGATGCTCGTGGTCGGTGGTAAGAATCATCCACGCCATCTGGATTATTGTAAAATATGTGTTCACTGACACTCTGTAGGCATTAGCAGAGTGTATGAAATGGGCCGTCAATTCAGAAATGAAGGCATTGACCTAACACACAACCCCGAATTTACGACTTGCGAGTTTTATATGGCATATGCAGATGTGTACGATATCATGGTAAGACAGGCTCCCAGAATATACCACTGCCTGTGGATCATTCTAAAATCACATCTTCATAGAGAAAGTTACTGACAGTCTGGAACATAGGATATGACTGAAGAACTCGTCTCTGGCCTCGTCCAGCACATCACAGGCTCCACAACCACCAAGTTCCACACCCAACACGGCGAAGAGTACGAAGTCAACTGGGCCGCCCCCTGGAGACGAGTCGAGATGATCCCCGCCCTCGAAGAAGCAACCAGCGAGAAGTTCCCAGCAGGGACCGAGCTACACACCGCTGAAACCAACGAGTTCCTCAAGCGCGTCCTCAAGAAGATGAACGTCGAATGCTCACCGCCTTTGACCAACGCCCGCATGCTTGACAAGCTCGTTGGCGAATTTATCGAAGAAACCTGCGTCAACCCCACCTTCATCACCGGCCACCCACAAATGATGTCGCCTCTCGCCAAGTACCACCGCAGCAACCCAGGTCTCTGCGAGCGCTTCGAGGCTTTCGTTTGCAAGAAGGAGATCGTGAATGCTTACACCGAGTTGAACGATCCTTTCGACCAGCGACTACGATTCGAGGAGCAGGCTAGACAGAAGGACCAAGGTGATGACGAGGCACAGATGATCGATGAGAATTTCTGCCAGAGTTTGGAGTTTGGTCTTCCACCTACGGGAGGTTGGGGTATGGGTATTGATAGGCTGGTTATGTTTTTGACGGACAACTATTCTATTAAGGAGGTGTTGGCGTTCCCGTTCATGAAGGAGGATGTGAATATGAAGAAGGATAAGCCTGCTGCAGAGGTTGTTGGTATTGAGCCGCTTCCTGAGGAGGGGATTGCTCATAAGTAAGTAAGAGGAGAATGTGCTAGTTGATATGCATGTTTCGGAATCTTGCTGTAGTTTGTCTGTCAAAATGGAACTGGATAGAGAAATCAATGTCTTTGCATCCTGATATTGAGAATTATCGCATGGGAGTTAATTATTCTCCATGTCCCTCGAGCATCCAGATATATGCGTAATGGTCCTACGTAAGAATTATCACATGAATTTGCAGTCTACTTTTTGCCTCCAGTACTTTCGGCAAGCCGCCGTCTATAACTGTCCCTATGCGCTGCAATAATCGGGCCGGATTTCTACTCGAATCTCTGCGCGCACCTGTACTTTTCAAGCAGTAATTGAATATCGTTCATTTATTTTATTCTCTTTTTTTCAGGGTCGGAATAGAGGGTATAAGCCATATGATTGCCAGGTACAGTACCAGGTAGGCAGGGCACCCAAACGCTCTTCGGGAAGTTTTATAGAAGAGATGCAAAATATAGCTTTGTTCAACCACTTCTTTAGGCAACCGATATCAAAATCCAAATGCCCCGAAAGACGAGAGCAAACTTGTTCTTAATACTGTTTTCGTGTATGTATTTGTCTTTTCTGGGATTCCGTATGGGGTTAGCACGGTAAGCTTGCTCGGGCCATTTGGCGCGTCCTCGGCTTTGAGTAACCCAGACAACTCACCTAAAGTATCATCTAGAATTGCGTGACCCAACTGATTACAAAAACTCGAGAGAAATTTCAGTTATCCGCCGTTCTGCACAGGATGCTGCCATTGCTGGTACCCCACCCAAGCTTGATACCCACCAAGCGCCAAACTCGCCATGCCTAAAAAGATAGCGAGGAACACTCCAGCAATTGTCGCCATCATCACATACCTCGCTCCACTACGCCGTTCAAACCATTTCTCCATTCCCCTAGGCGTGGGATTGACGAGCTCTTCATACAAATCACCGAGGCGCGACCCGAAGTAGTGATAGGGAATTGCTTCTGGGCGGTGCGGATCGCGGATTGTTGATGAGTCGTACCTCAGCACGTCTGTGTCAAAGTTTTGCGTCGTTGTTGAGGTGTGAGAGAGAAGCAGGGCTTTAGATTTGGCGTCTGTTAGGGGGAATAGGATGGTTTGAAGAGTGGCCAGTGTTTCCAGGGCGAGTGCTCGGGGTAGTGCCCCTCTATCAGAGTCATCAGACACATTCTGGGGTTTCAATCCGGATTGCTTACATCTTGATAGAATCAGTAACAGACATATTCCTCGGTCGATCCCTTGTGAGCCGCAGATGCTCCTTCAAAAAGGCCGTGTGATGGAAGATCTCAAGCACGGCGCGTTTTCTGTCAAGCTTTAAGTGGTTCCTCAAGTCATCTGTAGGCTCGAATCTTATTCCCGCTCTCTTCTTTAATTTTGTTGCCCTCAAGCTGTCTTTGATCTCGTCGATGCTTGGATGATCTGTTTTAGGGAAGGCGCTGGTGACGAATTCCGAAAAGGGTATCTCGCCTCTCCAAGGCACTTGCCCGCTTCCATGTTCCAAAAGTACAGATGACTGCCGCGATGTGGAACAATTGACCATTAACATTACTCGAACGGCAAGATTGACTGCCCGCTCCTGGTCACTTCGTGCCGGTCGGTCTGTGAAAAGCCTCTCGAGTATTTCTACTCTCGTCGCGTCCGGGTTTGACTTCAATTCTTCGATAATTTTCACCACATCTTCGTGCGACGCGAGACCAGGCTTCTGTCCTGCTTTCACGTCGGCCTCATAGGAAGCGGTTATTTCTTTGTACGTTTGAAAGAACCGACTAAGAATTGTTGATCTTTGCCAGGGACACTCTTCCGTTTCGCAAGGCTTGCCGTTGGAGCATTCTCCGCAAATTGACCAAGACCATAAGGCTCCAGTGAGTCGCTGAAGTTGAGCTCTTGATACTTGGATAAGTGGGAAATGCGAAGTCATTTTTCCGTTGGTCTTACAAAGCTGGCGCCGTCGTCATATGATGGTGTCCTATTTTCTTCACTCCAGGTGTTCTTTTAAGGAAGATATAAACTTGCTTCTCGTTGTCAGCCTAGAATTATTGCTTTTACGAGGCTGTGCCCTGTCTGGTGGCTGGTATCAATATTGATTTCCTCCAATCTTCGTTGCAGGAAAAGGCTCAGCCCCAACGTGTCACCACCCCGCTACTTCCTCATCGTTTTAACATTCCTATCTGAACAGCTCGCAACACACATTCTCAGGAATACTCGGTCGTCGTATTTACGGAGAAAATGACCTTCACTACAATTTACCCCGCTGGCGCTGCTTCGCAGGATCCCCAGTCAGTCGCAAGATCAGATGGCAAGCCATCCGACCTGGTCGAGGCTGTGGCAGCTCTGAACGTGGAGACGCCTCTGAAACCACCAAAGAGACCACCGGCAGCCCCGATCCAAGCTGAAGATCGTGAAGGGGTGGACTCTGGGTATGCCTCGAAGAGCTCTACGCCCAAAAATTCCAAGTCTGGGGAAAATTTTGGGCCCTTCGTTGTCGCCAACACATCTTCGTCACTATTAACGCGGCGGAAAAAGACCAAACTCTCGCCTTTCGAAAAGGAAATTCCCAAATCAACTCAGAACCGATTCGAAGATCTGCGAGAGCTATATGCCGATCGCTTGAATAGTCTCGGATCTGGCATTGCCAAACGAAGAGGGATTTTGATGACTTTGAAAGTTTTGGGGGAGAACGAGGAGAAAGCAGAGCCCTGGGTCTTTGTACAGTGCGACAAGACGATCGCCAAGAAAGTGCGTCGTTTCTTCAAGGAACCTTCAGTTGTCTCCGATTTTCAACCATCTAGCCCGAGTAAATTCACTCCGAAGCTGGACATATATGTTCACGAGTTGCCTCTTCTATTACTAGGGAGAAGCTCGCCCACTTCTTCTACGTCAAAAAAACCGTCCCCTACTACCCAGAAATCAGTCGAGTTATACAATGGGCGAGGTTCAAATCTCCACACCTTGTGCGGTTCCAAAATCGTAGTCACAATAAACGGGCAGCGGCGATCAGCGACAGTTGGTGGTGTCATATCGGTTGAAACAGCGGAGGGATCCATTGAGCATTTCGGAATGACAGCGGGCCACTTTCTCAATGAGGACTGCAACATGGAGGGCTTCGATGAAGAGGTACAAGAAGGGCTGGATGCAGACGAACAAGGGACGGATGACGATACGGACGAGGAGGTCTCTGATGATGAACAAGATTTTGAACTTGATCTGGGTCCATCGGAAGAGACGGGCCATACATTCCTGCTAAAAAGAACGGCTGTTCAAGCTGAAGAGTCGAGCAGCATTTCAATTGGTAGCGGTCACGTCTTCTGTACTTCGCAAGAAAATCTCCAAGGTGGGCCAAATTTGGACTGGGCGCTGTTCGCCGTCGACAACAAATTAAAGCTGCCAAATATCGTATTCAGGGATGAAATCACCACGAGCCGCACATTTCGAAGCACAGTATATGTGGAGTTATCGACCGTATCGCGTGGACATATATATGGAACACTGTCAGATTCGTGGTCGTATCTTACCCTTGCCCCTGGAAACGGCTTAGTAAGAATGAAAGCTTTGAAACTGGCAGACTACCAAGGTCAGCCTTTCTTCTCCCTTCTTATTGAACAGCAATACTGATAACTATACAGTATTGCAACCTGGAGATAGTGGCTCTTGGGTTGTCGATCCAAAAACCGATGAATTATTTGGTCACGTAGTTGCTTCCGACGTGTTTGGGGTTTGCTATGTAGTCCCAGCCTCTGATGTCTTCAAAGACATCCAATCACGGCTTAATTGGAAAGCTGTCAATCTTCCTTCGAGCGCAACCTTCGTTGCCGCGTCTGAATCGCAAAGAGACATAGGCCACGCAATATTCACTCGGAATTCTAGACTAGTATCAGCACCACCAAAACCCAAAGACAATTTCCTGCTTTGGGTATTGCAAAAGCTCAAAATGCGCAAAAAGAGCTCCAAAGACGTTCAGCCCCCAAAGGCCGAAGCCACAACGAATCCGTCACAAAACTTGGTCGCCGAGTACTTTCAAGATTCCCCGCAATCGCCAAGTTCGCCAGTATCAGAAGCACCTGTCACAACAAAAGGCTTTCCAGACTCGGGGTACTCGACCATGACCAACACACCACTCGGCTCTACACAAAGCTCACCAGCGCCGGAAATGAGCCGTCCACCTGGTCTTTTCGAATAACCATGCATGGGAGCCCCAGGAATGCAGCGACTCTGAATAGGGACAGACACTTTGTGTTGGCTTCTGCGTGGGGGGTTCGCATTGTATACTTGCAAGAGATCCTCCATTTCTGGGGGCAGAAGGTTCGTAGCAAGCTGAGAATTGACGAAATACTAAATGGAAGGTCAAGATATAACTTGGACTGGACTATATATATTTGAATCACAGGAAAGCTAGAAGGATTGATAGGGGTCGATGGTCAGGATAGTCGGAACACTTAGGAGAATTTTCTCAAGTTGTCGTGTCATCTTATACCAAGAAACTCGGTTCTAAGAATCACCGTCTGAGATTGCGGTGCCCACTTGAGGAACAGTGGTTGAAGTATACAGAGTAGCGATTCATTGCTCATTCCCAGTGGTATCAAACACCACATATGCCATCCAATGCCGCGCTAATCAAACGTCTCACCAATATATACAACCCCTTCTCTAATATTCACACATCACAGCGCATTTTTCGGCGCCCTCAGCCCCTTAATATCCCTCAACGCCTGCCCCTTCGCCTGATACGCAATACTCTTCACCCCCTGGGCCCTCATACTCACCAACCTCGCCATTCTCGCAGGAACCCAAGTCCTGCTTCCCAACACCAAGACTCCAGTCAGGAGAGCTAGGCTACCTGCCTGATGAGCGGCAGCAAGTGGTGTAGGGACTAGGTAGATAAGTGTAGAGATTCCGAGCGTGACTTGTAAGAATACGAGATGCACTACTCCCAGCATTCCCTTGCGACAACTATTCGGCAGCGCAGCTCGTACTTTGCGATTAAACCTGCTGTAAGCCCATAATCCCAGGATAGCCGTAAAAGTAGTCGTAGCTAAGATCCGATGATCGAGCTGCACCGTGCTAGGATTCTCAAGCATATTCCTCCACCAGACATCGCTTCCGTCTTCTCTCCTCGAGTAGAATTTAGAGAACAGTTCTGATTTTGGAGGCGTGAGACCCACTCCCATGCGTGGAAACTCGTTGTAGATCATTCCTGCGTCTAAGCCTGCTACTAGACCGCCTGACATGGCTGTCGTGAAAACTAGGATGGCGAGGCCGGCGACTGATTTTCGGAAGACGGAGAGGGCGGGGCTGGAGAGGTGGTTTAGGGCTTCTTTTCCACGGACAGCGTTGGATAGTAACGCGTTCTCCCGTAATATGGACAGGCCATTCCATAACATTGCGCTGTAGCACACAAATGCTGCTCCCAAATGCGCTGTGAGTCGGTACTGAGATACCCTTGGATGGCTACCGGGAGCAAATAGGTCATCTTTCAGCCCTGACTTTACCATCCACCAGCCCAACATCCCCTGGAAGCCTATCAATCCGCTTATGCCCAATAATCGTAGACTCATATTCCTAGAAACTCGCCGCCGGGATACGAAATATATAGCTGGTATAACGAAAGATAATCCGACAAAACGCCCCCAGAGACGATGGCCCCATTCCATGTAGTAGATCTTCTTAAATTCTTCGAGAGTCATGTGTGGATTTAGCAGCGCGAATTCGGGGGAGGAACGGTATTTTGAGAATTCGGAATCCCAGTCTGCGGCACTCAAGGGAGGTAGTGAGCCTGTGATGGGTTTCCATTCTGTTATACTGAGTCTGTACCGCCATTAGTCTTAGAGTATTTGTATTTAAGAGTAGGGAGAAAATACCCGGACTCTGTGAGCCGTGTCAATCCACCAAATACTACGATCCCGAACACAGATGCAGCGGATCCTAGAAGCCAGTATGCGACTGTATTTGAGGAGTTGACAGGGAAGAAGTGCCTCTGCCTTTTGGTTGACTTGGCGTTTGCCCCTGCTTCCTGGGCTATTATATTCCCCCGCTTATTTTTCGATATTGTTTGGCTCAAACTGCCCAATGGAGACACCCTTTTTGCAGCATTTTCAGGTAGAGCTGCTGCAGAGCTGTTGAATCGTATGCTTTGAGAGAGGTTCGCCTTGATGGGCAATTGGAGTTTTCGGGTGGCGGAAGCTCGAGTCTTGCTGCAATGGTAGCAGACGAAGAAATCTTTGGATAGGCGAGGAGCTGCTCGCCGCAGACCGGGGAGAATTGAAGCCATTGAGAGGGATTGATCTCTTGGAGAGACGAGTTGAAAAAGTTGAGGATGATGGTCCGATATCGAGAAGCGTGGATTATGTCAGCATGCATCTGGATAAGCCGAAGATGTACCGATTCAGGGGTCTTTTCCAACGCGCAAGCTCGAGGCTGTGCTGTGCTGTGTTGACTTGGGATTTGATGTCAAGAATTTTCTCAGCCTGCAACAACGAGTATCCACGAACATCCGCAATGACCATGTACAGTACGAATTGAAGATATAACATTACCCTCCGATGTCCGCTTTTCGATAATCCTCCATGTTTTCTCTACGGAACACCGAGGCCCCCAACCCTTTCCGTCCTGCTCTCCAATACCTCCTGAATTCTGGCAAACAGCCTCGAGCAAACCACCGCCAGAGCAATTCGTCCGGCAGCATTGACTCGGACAGTGACCGCCCGCGGTCGAGGATGAATCCCAAGAACTCCACAGAATTCCGATCGACATCCATCCCCTTGATAAACATCTCGCGATCCCCCTCCCCCTATGCGCGACGAGCATCCAATTCAAATCCAGCCTCAGACACAGACGACGATGACTGGGGGGATTCCCACGCGCGGTCCTCCTCACGGCGCCCTTTCCTCCCTTCAGACGGCTACAAGCTGACTGGCTGGCGAGCCCTACTATACGGTGGCGGATTCGGACAATGGCTTTTTACCACACAGCTAGGATGGGCATTCTACATCGGCGTGCTGGTGCTCTGGCTGGGAGGCTGCCAGATCGGCCTGATCATTATGAACAGGATTATTCTGTGGAGTGGGTACCTGAAAGAGAACTACACCTCGCACACGAAGCTGATGCCTTTAATAGCTGGGGTTTACAAGTTTCCGTACCCTCTAACGACGACGCTGATTGAGATGATTATGACACATTTTTGGGTGCTACTCAGTGCTTATATCACGAGATGGGCGAGCCCCTGGCTTACAAGTGCGGGGGTTTCGTCTATGATTGCGCCGTCCAGACCAATGCCATCTTCTTCCCCCGGATTCCGAGGAC
>Ga0247778_1000605_pt1 | contig 37374 bp, 34 predicted proteins | sample UWRJL049202B5_FD_179939 | JGI IMG/M metagenome (GOLD analysis project Ga0247778, IMG submission 179939) | Plant litter microbial communities from Arlington Agricultural Research Station in Wisconsin, United States - UWRJ-L049-202B-5 | ecosystem: Environmental > Terrestrial > Plant litter >...
CATATGCAAATTTAGGAATGAATATTCGAGGTCGAGTGATACATTGCTTTTCAATATACAAAAGTTGCAAAGTCCAATACACAAATCTCATCAGCTCTAAATTATTTACATTTCCGACAAACGCCCCAGGTATCCCAAGTATCTCTGTGTCATACCTTAGACTCCTCATCAGCAACGCTTGCACTCACCCTCGATGGGCCACTATGGGTCTCAACTCCTTTCCCAACATACGTATTTCTTTCTTCGCGGTCTGCCTCATCGCCAGCCAAACTCTGGGTCTCTTCTGCCTGGTCCTCCTCAGCAAGGATCAAGTTCAAGATCACAGCAATGAACGCGGTGACCGCAAAGCCAGTCTCAAGGACCAACACAATAGCGTCGAAGAATCCAGCCTTGGCCTTGTTGTCTCCCGTATATGTGAAGACATATGAGAACCAATCTGGTACTAAAATGGCGCCAAAACCTAGAGACATGGCAGCGGTGAGAATGAAGCGAGTACGGCGCGTGAAAGGTACAGTGGAGATAATTCTAATACCAGAAACAGCCACACTAGCAAACAGGAAAGTCGTCATCCCTCCGAGTACAGAAGAGGGGATAGCAGTAAGCGCAGCAGCGAATTTCGAGAATACGCCCATGACGATTAGGAAGAAGCAGGCAGCGTATCCAGCCTTGCGGTTTGCGCAGCGAGTGAGTGCGATCACACCGTTGTTCTGAGCGAAGGTCGACATGGGGGTAATGGTGCAAAGACCGGCGAGCATGCCGTTCAGACCATCCGCAAGGATTCCACCTTGAATACGGGAGTCGAAGAGCTTCCCGTCGACTTGGAGACGGGACACATCGCACGTAGCGGTGATATCACCAATTGCTTCCATCATTAAGATCAAGTAGACGGCTAATATGGGCAGAATGAGAGGCCCGTAGACGGAAAGCTTGAAAGTGTGGACCCAGATGAAGGACGCGGCCGGTGCAGCGTCAATGGAAGACCTGTCGAAGTAGCCGGTTGCCGCTGCGATGATACAGCCAACTAAAAGACCAAGTACGACACTCACTGAAAACTTGTCAGTATCCATTCAATGCCAGTCCCAGGCTTTTGACTTACAAGACTTCATAATAGGCGATCCAAATCTCTCGCAGATAATAATGGTAACAAAAACAGAGAACCCAAGACCAATGAACTCAGCACTTCCCCATGGCAGAGCATGAGGAGCAGTGTTAGACGGGCAAAGCATATAATCACCGCTAGTTGGTCGTCCCAAACAATTTCCACTTCCACCAGCCCATCCCTGAAGTGCCGTCTCAATGAGGCTGACTCCGATCAAAGTCACAGTTGGACCAGTGACAATAGGGGGAAACAACTTCTTCAACAGAGAAGGAGTCATGAACGACAGACCGATTTCCAGAAGCGCGCAGAGAGAAGCTGTGCCGAGCAGAGCCCCGTATCCTTCGGGACAAGGAAGTGGAGTGCCATCTGCTGCCGAGGGACACATCCCATTCTTGTACATTTGACTAAGTCCCTTGGTCGCTACCGGAATGATAGCAAATGATGTTCCAACCACGGAAATCAAGCCTGTGCCGATGTAGTAAGGGGTCTTGTAGATGTGGAATCTCGTGACTTGCACGGCGGAAAGTATACCGCAGACGATGAGAGAGGTAGAGACAAGATACTGAGTGGTATCTGCGTCAAAGGCCGCGGCGCCAGAAATGATGATTGGTGGTGTGATTACTCCTGCTAACATGGCCAGCGCGTGTTGGAATCCCAAGAGCAGCGCGAGAACTACTGGCATGCGGTCTTGGAGGCCGAAGAAGGGGGCCACCCGTCTGGTTTTCTTGATGAAAGGGATATTGGGTTTGAAGAGAAAAGCTGGGGTTTCAATAATCAGCTGTGTTCCTTCACGTTTTTTGTGAGAAATCATTACCATAGTCATATGTCCCGATTAGGCCCTGCTTGGTGGTGAAAGCTCTGACGATGTACTGGAAGTGCTCTCCAACCGATCTTTTTGGTGAGCTCTCGTTGGGCCCAATTCGATCAGGCATGTCGTGTGGTCCTTCATCGATATTGACAGACATCTTGTCTGTATGTGTCTGATTTCCGAATGGGTGAGAGAATCACTTTTGAGGGTTGGGTGGAACCTTGAGCGGAGGAGGGGTCCTTAGTGAGGAAGCGGCCAGTATCAATGAAGTAATACCGTATCTAAAGTGTACTTCGACCCAATTGCAAGCTGGTGATAATGGTGCAACGGAAAAGTGCACAAGCTTCAATTATATTCTTATCACCCATGTCAAAAATTCAAACATCTTGGGCCTTCATTCCTCCCCACACGCACGAAGAATGAATTTTGATCTTCGCGACTTTGACGGGCGGGGCCACCCTGTCTTGATAGGCGAACATAGACGCATCCGGGGGACGAATCAGGAGGCCGCAAAGCATTTTCGATGACCCAAGAGGCTCACGGTTCCCAATCGTCGGGCTTTATCTGTTATCATGGCCGCCCGCGGCGTGGATCTGTGCCGCTGGTGCGCCATTCTTTTGACAGCTGAATGATTTCGGCCGGTGCCGACAACTACATCTGCCCGCCTCAGATTGAGGGGTCATATGTAAATGAAAATATTGCTATGATTTCTTATTTCAATTCTTCAAGACTGCAAATCTAGACTCATTCGCCAAATTCTCACTGGGGGTTAGAGAAAATCCCGCTTTCGCGAATCCAGAGTACAACTCAGAAAGGATCGGGGACCTCCAATGCATGCATTTCGAGTCCGAGGCGAAGCAACAAAGCTAGGTGACACGCGAGAAGAGTTTTGCCTTATACTAGAAGTTTTGCCCTGCTCTAAGTAGATATAACGGGGACCGGAACCGAATCTGATCTCAATGCCGAGTTTACATATGCGGGGTTCGCTGTTCTCTAGCTCAGGTTGGAAATGATCGAACAATTGAGTGTTGACCCTCGTTTGCCCTGGGATTTCGTTAAAACCTCGAAGAAAATGAGCGGCAAAAACTTTTCGGACCACGTCCATGTGAACATCACGGTCTCCAATCTTAAATTGCGGCCACTCGATATTTCCCTGTCCTTCGAGTGAAGCTGATAACTTTGACTTCCCAACCCCCAGATGCTTCTTGGGCTCTGGTTCTCTCACAAAAGAAGAGACATTTAGAGCGCAGAGGTACTTACGGAACTGGAAAGAAAAAAAGTATGGATGCATCACCACCCTTTGGTCAATCAAGAGAGCAAGGCTAAAGTAGAAGGGCTTCGAACAACTGCTAACATAGGGCAAGGAAATTATTCAAGTTGAACTTTCTTTAACATGTGAACTTGAGCTACATTAACTATAAGATAATAACGACCGATGTCAATGAGTAATTCAAAATTCTTCAGAAGGACTGCAGAGCCTTGAGCCGCTTGAGGATACCAGCCGGAATGTATTTTGGTCCGGTCATCTGGATAATGGCTGATTTGTATGTCCTTTGAAATTCTCCATGATAATCCTCATGCAAGGGACCAAGAGTGCCTCGAGACTTCATGGATTGTATGGTAGCATCGCACCTCACAGCCTGTGAGAACAGGCAATAATGCGGCGGCAAATGAACAACGTCCACGTTTTTTAATACTCTGATTGGCGTGTAGACGCCTATGAGAGCGCAACTTGAGGACATGTATTGGGTGGCAATGGTCGCAGTCTCTGGACGCAGGTACCTCAGGAAATCGCCACTCGATGAGACAAGTTTGAGCCCAGCGACTCAAAAATGCGGAGAAGCAAGTGGCGTTGGGGCGATCGAGGTCTTCTCACGTGATGTCATGCAGATGCAGATCAGTGTAGGAAATCCGTTGGGGCACCAGGGGAATTCGGCCCCGCTCGGGTTTGAGGAATGGCAACTTTTGAGAAGCCGCATAAAAGCTAAGGTGTGTTTTATGTGCGGATAGCCTGATGGTGATCAGATTATTACTGCACGATGGACGGGAATAAATGCCTTGAAAATAATCAGATTATGATTTTGTGAGGAAAAGAGGACGGGTCGAGGTCTGACAAGCTGTGCTCCTCAGGAGAACTTTATGTTGGGCCCTGCATACGCTAAGGTTGCCATAACGGTAACGGTAATCTATTTTGGATCATCGATAAGGCGATCACGCTTCCCTTCAGTTTTGCCATTTGCCATCAGAGAAGACCAAAAGCGTAGAATTACACGAGCAAATAATAGTGAAGACTACCTACGCATCGCAAAAATACTTCTATATCTCCGTTTATTTTACTTCGAAGTATCCTGTTCTCCGGGGTATACTTCGTAATTCCTTCGTAATTCCTGATTTTCGAGGAAGGAACGACACGTCCCAAAGGAGTGGTCGTTACCCGGTAGCGGCCAATAAGCGTCCGTTCAATGCCCAACACTTTTAGTACGATCCAGGGACCTCCCTCAGCAAATTTACCAAGTACTCGTACTCGCGGTTCTGGCCTCGGCACAGATGATTCCCTTGTGAAGCCGTGCGATCTCGACATCACGGAACTACTTGTTCAAATCGTTGCGAAAAGACACGCATCTCAAGCCAATCAAAATTCCAGCAATATTTAATATTGATATTTAATATTGGAGCTTCGTGGAGACAAGCCGCGAGTTAAGGGGGGCAATTGAACCGCCAGCCCAGCCCAGCCCAGCCCAGCCCACCTTCCCACTTCCCACCAAATTGCATCAAGCCCCTCTTTTTCTCCCAAAGATCCAGTCAAGACCCTTCCCCACGCTACCGACCCGCTAGTCGAAACCGCAACCTTTTATAATAGCTCTCCACGCCTCCTTTCACTCTTCTCTCTCCACGACACTTTCTTTTCGCCATTCAAGACACCATGGCTCCTCAAACTTCTACACAACCGCCCTCGAGCATGGCGAAGCCATCCGAGCCAAATCGGAACAAGAGATACGACCCCAAGAGACCTCATATCACTGAGGAGCCCATCACCAAGGCAAATTGGTTTAAACACGTCAACTGGCTCAATGTCACTCTCATTGTGCTGGTCCCCATTTACGGCCTCATTGCAGCCTACTGGACTCCTCTGTACTGGAAGACTGCTACTTGGGCCATTGCCTACTACTTTATGACTGGCCTTGGAATAACAGCTGGTAAGTCCCAATCTTCGAGATATGATAGTAGACTTGTTACTAATTGAATCTGTAGGTTACCATAGACTTTGGGCTCACACTTCCTACTCCGCAAGACTTCCCTTGAAGATCTTCCTCGCTGCCGTTGGTGCTGGTGCCGTCGAAGGCTCAATCCGATGGTGGTCAAGAGATCACCGAGCTCATCACAGATACACCGATACCGACAAGGACCCATACTCCGTTCGAAAGGGTCTCCTCTACTCGCATTTCGGATGGATGATCATGAAGCAGAACCCAAAGCGCATTGGTCGTACCGATATTTCCGACTTGAATGACGACCCGGTCGTTGTCTGGCAACATCGCAACTATATCAAGTGCGTTATCTTCATGGGCATGGTCTTCCCTTGCCTCGTTACCGGTCTTGGATGGGGTGACTGGATGGGTGGATTCATTTACGCTGGTATTCTCCGAATCTTCTTCGTTCAGCAAGCCACCTTCTGCGTCAACTCATTGGCCCACTGGCTCGGTGACCAGCCATTCGATGACCGCAACTCTCCTCGTGACCACGTTGTCACTGCTCTTGTCACTCTTGGCGAGGGTTACCACAACTTCCACCACGAATTTCCGTCAGACTACCGTAATGCTATTGAGTGGCATCAATATGACCCAACGAAGTGGTCTATCTGGATCTGGAAGCAGATGGGCCTCGCCTTCGATTTGAAGCAATTCAAGCAAAACGAAATCGAGAAGGGCCGTCTTCAACAACTGCAGAAGAAGCTCGACCAGAAGAGACAGACTCTCGACTGGGGTATTCCTCTCGAGCAATTGCCAATCATCGACTGGGACTCTTATCAGACTGAAGCGAAGAACGGCCGTGCGCTTGTTGCAGTTGCTGGTGTCGTTCACGATGTCACCGATTTCATCAAGGACCACCCTGGTGGAAAGGCTTTGATTAGCTCTGGTATCGGAAAGGACGCGACGGCCATCTTCAACGGTGGTGTCTACAATCACTCCAACGCCGCACACAACTTGTTGTCCACGATGAGGGTTGGTGTTCTTCGAGGAGGTTGTGAGGTGGAGATTTGGAAGCGGGCGCAACGGGAAAACAAGGATATTTCATTTGTCAGCGACTCAGCAGGTCAGAAGATTATTCGCGCTGGCAGTCAAGTCACGAGGATAGCAGAACCCGTAGCATCAGCAGATGCCGCGTGATTCTGTTATTTTCTTCATATGTGGATATACATGGACCTGGAATGGGTTTTAATGAGTCGATGACATAGCCAATGTCGGCTGGGGAAAAATTGTTTGGTCCTTCGAGGCAGCGTCTGAGCGTGTTTATTTAGACTCAGTGGCGTTTGGTGGGGTACATCTGCAGTACAATTCGCGCGTTCGCTTTGTATCTTATGGTTCTTTGTAACCTGTTATGGCGGCGGATTGGGGTGAGAAGGTAACTCGATAGCCTTTGGCTAATAAATAACAAAGAGAAATAAAAAATATCCAATACCTCAAAACTTCAATATTCAATCTAGTACCAGTGATTTTCGCCGTGGTCACCCACTCACTGATAAAAAATCTGATAGTTCAGACCCATACGTAGATGAGATCCTAGTGAGAGAGACAAAAGATGAGAAAGTGGCGGTGAACTTCCAAAGCAATTTAGACCATTCCAGCCCAAGCTAGTCATCAGCCGCAAGAAATGCCACTTCTTCGGCCCCGTCCGAGTCCGACATTTCTCGTCCTATCAAAGAAACATCCTATTTCTCAGCCTATATCACATGTCATGTTTTCGCACTCGCTTTCGGGTAACACTGAGTTTGTCCCAACGAAACATATAACACGTCATGACTCAGGCAACAGGAATTTGTGTACGATTACGAGATGTTGAACTCAACGTTTTACGGATGGATTTGGGATGAGGCATCTGAAACTTTTTTGGAACCCTAGATGCTTGAAGGGGGAAGGGGGGAATAGCATGTGATTGTGGAGTATGTGAGAGGGGTGGATTTGATTTTCGGAGGGAGATCCAGATAGGTATGTCCGTGGCATATATGCTAGCGGGTGATTGAGGTAGATAAGGAGTTCTTTACTATGGAATTCGGGGTTTTTGGTGCGGGCATACTGCTCTCAAGTTTGCAACACTTTTGCAAGCACCAAGTCGATCGACAGATGATGCTATCACATGGCTTGAGATTGGAGAGACTTTGCGATGTTGCCTTTTTTATTCCACTGGATTAATAGATACTTTTTTTTCACATTGAAGCCATGCAGGCACTTGTCTGTCATGTCCATAAATATCTGGTTTCAACCTATCATTCCATTCAGTCACACCTCGCTTCCAAGTTAGGGAGAACTGGCGTATCCTCTCCACAGTCGAATGCGAAATCCAGCTTCTTTTGATTTGCTCATTTCGCTTGCGGCTTGATTTTCAAAGCTGGTTTGACTATTTTCCCTCTGTCATCTTATGGTAGCCTGCAATTCCGGAGCTTGTAAAATGTAATATGTACAGTAATTTACACCTTAGTGCACTAAATGCATCAATGTTCATCGGATTTCGGAGGAACCCAGAGCCGGTTCCATTAGTCTTCAGCTTCAAAGGCTTCAAAGCAATAATGGTCTTAATTGTTTTTCGGAGTTAGAATATTCGCAAGGCTGCGAGCACATATATTCGGAGTTTGGGGACATGGTTACACCGTCCTACGGCATAACAGATCTCCATCAAAAGGGGATTGTTGTTGCTCGAGGAATTTGAACATTCGGTAAGCTTGTCTCCAGCGACTTCAATAATGTATATGTATGTCCATGTCAGGCTCTGAGAGCATTCTTATTTCTCCTTCCTGTCTAATCCAAATTCTCTGGTCTTGCCCCCAACATCATCAGACTTTCTTAAACGACCCCGAGCTCCCCCTTTCTCTTCAAAATGCTCTCACCTCTGGATTTTCTTTCACAATGTTACCCACCAAAGCCGCGTTTCACCGAGAAAGATATCCCAGAGCTTCAAGGAAAAGTAAGCATTCACTTACTCTTGCCAAAACACTTGTTATCTTCGCACACTAAGCATAACATCAGGTATATATCGTGACTGGATCAAACACTGGCCTTGGAAAAGAGCTAGCACAAATGATGTACGCTAAAAATGCCAAAGTTTATATCGCCGCCCGCTCCAAAGAGAAAGCCCTATCCGCAATCTCCAACATCCAAGCATCCGCCCCCAAGTCCACCGGCTCGCTGTCCTTCCTCCACCTCGACTTAGCAGACCTATCCACAATCAAATCCTCAGCCCAGGCATTCCTATCCAAAGAGTCCAAACTCCACGTCCTCTTCAACAACGCCGGCATCATGCTCCCAGCAGAAGGTTCAAAAACAGCACAGAACTACGAGCAGCAATTAGGCGTCAACAACGTCGGTACATTCATGTTTACCAAACTGCTGACACCAACACTTGTTGCGACAGCTAAGACCGAACCACAAGGCACAGTGAGAGTCATATGGGTCTCGTCCTCCGCAGCCGATGGACTTTCCCCGACTGGCGGCGTGCCGATGGATAATCTCGATTATCACATCCCCAGAAGCTCGCTGTACAAATACGGCGTCAGTAAAGCGGGGAATTACTTCCAAGCCACTGAATTCGCGAGGTTGTATAGAGCGGCTGGGGTAGTGAGTGTCCCACTCAACCCGGGGAATCTGAATTCGGATCTCTGGCGAACGCAGGGGCCTTTCATGGCTTGGTTTCTGAAGGCTTTCGTGTTGCATCCGCCTATTTATGGGGCGTATACGCAGTTGTTTGCGGGGTTGTCGCCCAGTGTCAGAATTGAGAAGAGTGGCGAGTGGGGTGAGTCAATTTCTTTCCTTTTCTGGAGTTCCAGGAGGGAATGCTAATATATGGCTAGTCGTTCCTTGGGGGCGCTTCATGAAGATTCGGAAGGACTTGATTGAGGGTTCCAAGTCCAAAACGGAGGGAGGGACGGGAATCGCGCGAGACTTTTGGCAGTGGAATGAGGAGCAGGTTAAGCCGTTTCTGTGAGGTGTTTTGGGCGCTTGAATGTTGTTTGTACTATAAAGTAATCTATAATCCTTTGGGTGATGCTTCTATAATATTTAGGGAGGAATATGCTTTCACGCTGGATGACCAATCTCTAAACACCATGCCAGACAGCCTACTCAAAGCTTATTGACCTCAGGATCAATACTAACCTTCCCATGCTCACAAGTCGCCAATACAGCTCCATCGCTCTCCCTCTTCATCACGCCTTGAAGACTACATAACCGCTTTCCGGCATGGATCACCTCGCTCTCGATGAGAACCGTTGTTCCGGCGGGGATAGGGCGTATGTAAGTCACATTTAATGTTCTGGACACGCCTGCGTCTGTACATGCCGTCAGTGAGGTGCAATGGAAACAGTGAGAAGTAACAAATTACGTACAAGCCCAAAAACCAGGCTTGCCAATTGGAGCCAAGGCGCAGGTAGTTGTGAAATCGAAAATGGTAGCTGTGCAGCCACCGTGCAAGTTTCCCAGGCGGTTGCACTGGGCTGGAGAGACTGTGTAGCGGAATACGCAGCGGCCGGGGCTGTTAGAGGCAGAGACTAGAGTAATTTCCTTTTGGAAGAGAGAATATGCCCAGCCCTAAGTATTGTATGTTAATGATGAGGTTCAAGGGTATGGCATGAAATATAAATGCATGTGAAAACTCAGGGCCCGGAGTGAGATTGAGGATTCACTCTCAAAACATTGTCAACTGTAAAGTTAGAAATTTCAACAGAAACTCAACGTGCCTCAGAACTTAGAGCAAAGATCGATTCAGCATATGGAAGAAGAAATCGGGATCTTTACATCGTAGTCGCTTTCTTCACCCACTGCGCCGTGAAGCAATGCGTTCACTCGGTCCATGGCGGATGCCTTATTCCCTGTCGGGATAGCCAAAAACTCTTGTCCTTTGGCGACACCCGGCATCTCGACTTTCGCCTTAGCAGAAGATTTATTTTCCTTGGAGTAGAAGTGTCAGAGAATGAAGATTGAGAGCCATGTTGCAAATTGTCTGGGGTAAGACCGACAAGCGTCGGCATCTCAAAAATGGACCACCGAGGTTGGCCGATTATGCATAGGTGCCTCGAATTTGCGGCTCCAACAGACGCGAAAGTCAACAAACAGAGCGCGTTTGGTTGTCAAGTCACGGCAACCAACGACAAATTCGACCAGCGACAACATTAACGACTCCCAAACGGCAAAATGAGGGTTGTGGAGGTTATTATAGACGTATGTGTTGTTTGATTACTGTGTGCAACTTTTCTGATAATTTATAGGGCTTTAAATCGTACGCTGTGCGAACGGTGATTTCAGGATGGTAAACAAAACAAGTCTCGAAGTATTGAACGAATGCTGATTATCATATAGGGACGAGAGTTTCAATTCGATTACGGGGTTGAACGGTAGTGGGAAATCGAATATTCTAGACTCAATATGTTTTGTTTTGGGTATCACGAATATGAGCACAGTTCGCGCGCAAAATCTCCAGGTATATTCTTCCTTCATCCCGAATACCGGCGCAGAGTTTTAACATCTCTAGGATCTTATCTACAAGCGCGGACAAGCAGGAGTAACCAAAGCCAGCGTAACGATCGTTTTTGACAACCGCGACAAGAAGAAATCTCCTATCGGATTCGAAGAATATGCGCAAATCAGCGTTACTAGGCAGATTGTGTTGGGAGGGACGAGCAAATACCTCATCAATGGTCACCGAGCACAGCAGCAGACGGTTCAAAATTTATTCCAGTCCGTGCAACTGAATATCAACAACCCGAATTTCCTCATAATGCAAGGACGAATCACGAAGGTGTTGAACATGAAGCCCGTAGAAATCTTGGCGATGATTGAAGAAGCTGCCGGCACACGAATGTTCGAGGACCGAAGAGATAAGGCTTTCAAGACGATGGCGAAGAAAGAGATGAAAGTCCAGGAAATCACAGAATTACTCCAAGAAGAGATTGAGCCGAAACTGGAGAAGCTGCGTACGGAGAAGCGCGCCTTCTTGGATTTCCAACAGACGCAGAATGACCTTGAGCGACTTACGAGAGTTGTGGTGGCACACGATTATGTCAAGAATACGGAGAGGGTCAAACAATCAGCAGGCGATCTCGAATTGAAGAAGCAGAGAGCGAGGGATTTAGAGGAAAATGCGGTGCGGTTGAAGACTGAGATTGAGAATCTTGCTGAAGATGTTAAGAGAGTCAAGGCCCAGAGAGATAAAGAGTTGAAGAAAGGCGGCAAAGCGCAGGCGCTCGAGGAAGAAGTCAAGAAGCACTCCAATGAGCAAGTTCGACTTTCGACAGTGATGGAACTCAAGAAATCCAGCATGGCTGAAGAGAAGGAACGGAAATCGGCCATCCAAAAAACTGTGAAGGAGCTCGAGGCTTCATTAAAACAGAAGACGAAAATTTACGAGAAGGTCCAGGCCCAATACGACAACGCTAAAGATGATCTAGAGAAGCAGAATCAGGAGGCAGAAACCAAGGAGGAGTTGCTCCAAACTCTACAAACTGGTGTTGCTTCGAAGGAAGGCCAAGAAAGCGGTTACCAAGGACAACTGCAAGATGCACGAAATCGAGCCAGTGCTGCATCTACGGAGCAAGAACAAGCGAAGCTCAAGATGTCCCATCTTGAAAAACGGATCAAAGAAGAGGAACCGCGGGCTAAAAAGGCCAAAGAGCAAAACGCTGGTCTTCTGGGAGATTTAGAAGGTCTTCGATCACAAGCTCAAAAGCTCGAAAGGGAGCTGGGCAAACTTGGCTTCGAGCCTGGAAAAGAGGACGATATGTACAAACAAGAATCCACACTCCAGCAGACCATTCGGAAACTTCGTCAGGAATCCGACGGCATGAAGCGAAAGGTAGCGAACATCGACTTCAACTATGCAGACCCAGCACCTAATTTTGACCGATCTAAGGTCAAGGGATTAGTTGCTCAACTGTTCACCTTGGACAAAGATCGAACGGAGGCTGGAACTGCTCTTGAGATATGTGCCGGCGGACGATTGTACAACGTTGTGGTTGATACGGAAGTGACTGGTACTCAGTTGCTTCAAAACGGCAAGCTTAGAAAGCGTGTCACTATCATTCCACTCAACAAGATTGCGGCATTCAGAGCATCTGCCGAGAAGATCGGTGCCGCCCAGAAAATTGCCCCTGGTAGGGTCGATTTGGCGCTCTCCTTGATCGGCTACGACGACGAAGTCTCCACAGCTATGGACTACGTCTTTGGAAATACATTAATTTGTGCCGATGCCGCGACAGCAAAGCGGGTGACATTTGATCCTGCGGTCCGAATGAAGAGTATCACTCTTGAGGGCGATTCTTACGACCCCTCCGGAACTCTCTCTGGGGGTAGCTCACCAAACTCCAGCGGCGTTTTAGTCACTCTTCAGAAGCTCAATGAGTTGACGAAGGAGCTTCGCCTGCAAGAACAAACCTTGGCTGAACTACAAGCCACAATGACAAGAGAGAAGAAGAAACTTGACCAGGCGAAGAAGATCAAGCAAGAGTTAGATCTCAAATCGCATGAGATCAAGCTGACCGAGGAGCAAATTGGAGGCAATTCGTCTTCTTCAATCATACAAGAAGTTGCAAATATGAAGGCCAGCATTGTCCAATTGAAGACTGACCTGGTAGAAGCCAAGAAGCGTCAAGATGAGGCGAACAAAGACGGCAAGCGTATTGAGAAGGATATGAAGGATTTCGATAACAACAAGGATGGAAAGCTCGTTGAGCTTCAAAGCACTTTGGATTCTCTTCGAAAGGCTCTAACCAAGAACTCGGCATCAGTGAAAGTCTTGCAAAAAGAGCTCCAAGGCGCCCGTTTGGACTCAGAACAAATTGGCGGTGATCTAGCTGCCGCCCAGGAGCAATTGCAAGATGTCGAGGTGACGCTAAAATCACAAGAGGAAGAAATTTCCGCATTGATATCCGAGCAAAAGCAAATCAAGGTAAATGTTATAATTTCAGCTTGACTATTCCCCACTAAGTTTTCATAGGATCTGCACGATGTCGCTCAAGCCCATCTCGACGATGAACGAGCAAAGTTGACAGGCTTCGATGACGAGCTCAACTCCTTAGAGCAAGCCTCGCGTTCCAAGTCATCACGCATTACCGAGGAGAGCCTTGAGATGCAAAAGCTCGGTCATCAAATCGAGAAGTTTCACAAGGAACAACAAGCCGTCGCCCAGAGCGTCACCAACCTGGAGAAAGAGCACGAATGGATTGCCGACGAAAAAGACAACTTCGGTCGTACCGGAACCCCTTACGATTTCAAAGGCCAAAATATCGCTGAATGCAAAGCCTCCCTTCGAAACTTGACGGAAAGGTTCCAAGGAATGAAGAAAAAAATCAATCCTAAAGTCATGAACATGATAGACAGCGTTGAAAAGAAGGAAGTCTCGCTCAAGAACATGATGAAGACGGTCATTCGTGATAAGAAGAAGATCGAGGAAACAATCGTGACGCTCGATGAGTATAAGAAGAAGGCGCTGCATGAGACGTGGAAAAAGGTTAACGGAGATTTCGGCGAGATCTTTGCAGAATTGCTACCCGGCAGTTACTGTAAGCTTGAGGCACCGGAAGGGAAGACTATCAATGAAGGTCTTGAAGTAAAGGTATGTTTTCGTCCTAGAAAATCCCGCTCATTGATGAATATGAACTAAAGATAAAATAGGTGTGTCTAGGAAAGGTTTGGAAACAATCCCTCACTGAGCTTTCTGGCGGCCAACGCTCCCTCGTCGCCATCTCCCTCATCATGGCGCTTCTCCAGTTCAAGCCAGCGCCCATGTATATCCTCGACGAGGTCGACGCCGCCCTCGATCTTTCCCATACCCAAAATATCGGGCGTCTCATCAAAAACAGGTTTAAGGGCAGTCAGTTTATCGTTGTCAGTCTAAAGGATGGCATGTTCGTGAACGCAAATCGGATTTTCAGGACCAGGTTCTCTGAGGGCACAAGTGTGGTGCAGGCGTTGACTCCGGCGGATTTCAAGTGAGCAGATAATGAGGTTTTGCATAGCATATCTGGGCTTGGAGTTTGGTTCGTCTTCTCTTGGTAATGAGGTATTTAGGGGGGTAATGTAAGTGGTCTGTGGGCTTGTAATGATTGTATGAACATCGATACGTTACGAACTCTTACCTGTCTATCGCACTCCTTCAGTGACCTGCAAGCACTTGCCCATGGCCAAGCACCTTCAACCTTTAGCGCATCCGAGTGGATTGCCAGAGACACCAGAGGACTCTTCCTGTCTAGCCGAGTGATGTATCAAGGGACTTTCTTTGAAATTGCCATTGAAAAGGGGGGCAGTTGACGAAGGCTGCACAAGAGTTCATCAGTAGAGGATGAAGTATTTGGAAGCTGTGGGTGACAATGTGTTCTGTGTTGCCTCGAGTCAATATTGGCTGCCCCTTTTCAAAATGCTATTTCAGCATTGATTGAAATTGAGTCTCAGCTCCCGCGACTGCGACGAACAGATTCTGGGAAACAGGATCAAAAGCGACTTCGAGACTTCATGTCTTTCAACTGGTACGAAAAGCCTACACCAAAACACCGTTTGAATTGAGGATCTGCTGGTCGGAACCGAAGGTCTTTACAGCTCATTTTTCGAACCCTAACCTACCTACGGAAGTTTGCTGCCGTGCTTCGTACCCAGGGTCTTCCTCTAGGAGCCGTATACCATGCATCTGAGTACTCTGGAGCAATAGGTAGTAGTCGCAGCCGCTCCACAGTTCCGGCAGATGGTCTACCGGTGATCTAGGTTCCGGCACTAATCCCAGGACCTAAGGTATAAAATGGCGCTCACTACTTGCATATTTTAAAGCAGTCCTTGCCGAAGTGGTCGTCGCGCCGAAGGCAGGCACCTCGCCGAGGCTGATGATCTGAAAAGAAGTCGGGCGGAGTTTGTGGGGAACAAGCGCGGAGAGATCAACACATCGTCGAGCACCATAACGCGTACCTCGTATGGGACTGGCCCAGGGTTCTGCATTTGTACGGTTTTTGCTCTAGTTTTCAGCGATGCCGGATCACAATGATGTGTTCAGGCCTCAGCAAACGTCTTGCACCTTGGATCTGCATATTGTTATGCAACTGGTGGAGCACCAACGAGACGGTTTTAGGTTTTGGCTTCGACTTCTCGGCGGTGGATAGCTGGAAACGGCGGCATCGAGTGTGGGTCTGGGGGGAAATGACTGCGTGGCGTGGCGTGGTGGAGGGCGGATTTAAAGTGACTTTGACACTGTGACCAATGATGATACTGGGGAGTCCGGCCATGGAGGTTGGAGTCTGGAGACTACTACTCTAGGGAGATTATTGCAATCACGAGAGTTGACAAGAAGAGGTGTCCCGGATCCCTGGTGAAGCAAGAATCTCGATGTGAAGAGACATCACGTGGAATAGAGGACTGTAGCCCCATTTCTTGGTCCCGGATCTTTCTCTCCTTACTTGTACAAATGATTTTGCACTTCGCATTATTTTGTATCTTGTCATCTCACATCTACAATAATAATCTCCACATCCAGCCTCCATTTTCTTTCGTCGAATCTTCTATATTTCTCGTCAGCTCCTTGCGACCAATCTGCTTCTCGGTTCATCCCCTTGGACTAGGTTCTTCCCCGCATTTCGGTTATGGGGATCCAGCGAGCACCCCATACCGCATTTCGCATGGCAGCTTCCACTTGGCCGGCATCTCCTACTCAATTAATGTGAGGCGCTCATGCACGACTCGTGCGTTTCGAGGCATCCTGTCGTTGCTGTGAAGCGTCCATTGGTTACCCGGAGCGCCATAATTCCGTTCCTTTACTCCATGACGTGAGTATCTTTCCAGACTTACGCATGTTCGAGACCAAGGAGTCAGTGCTTCCAAGAACATGAAGCCACTTTAGACATTGTCCATGAGCCCCAAGAAATCGGCTCTGGCGCTCGCGAGATCTCCACACTCATGGCACCATGTGAAATAGTAGTTCACAAGGGACTAATGCGAGCTGTTCGGCGTCTACACTTGTCCTTAAAGTCCGAGTCCGATAGCACACCAAATCACAGTTGTCTTGAGTCTTGTCAATAGGTGCGGCATTGGAGAAACTGTTATTTAGAGTTCTTGCCTGGCCCCGACCTAGCTACCATGTGAAGCCTTGACAGCTAAATCCGGGTAGTTCCCAGATCTGCACCATTTTTTCTGCCTACCCCAGCGCCAGCCTTTCACGCTTGTACCTATCCAGACAGCTCCTCTTCTAGGAAGTAAAGCTGTGAGGAGAGCTTGCGTCTACCGGGATCGTCTGATCGACTGGTCAATGTTAGCTCTGCAAAGGATTGAGCAGTTGTGAAGGAATCCGGGGGTCCGACAGCTAGTAAGTGCGGAGAAGGGAGAGCCTAAGTCTCTACATAACAGAGACGGCAACCCCAAGTGACTCCCTGAATCTAATCCATCTCGTTTTGACTCTTTTCTGTCTTTCGTCGTCTTCTCTAAGCAGATTTCCTCGTCTACACACCTACACCTGTCACAATGGCCACAGAACATAACGCCCAGGCCCGCAATGGCAACTTGGACCCAACGGAGAAAGACTTCTCAGGACAAGGGTACAGCAACGGCAACTCATATCACTTGAACGATACAAATATGGACCACGGCGATGCCTTGAAGCGCATCCGGACAGCGGGCAGCATTTCAATCTCACCGGAGCTCTTCGAGAAGATATACCTTTCTCCGCAGAATGCAGTCAAGGGTGACCTACGAAAGACCTTTGGTAACCCTACACCTGTGTAAGACTCGAGCCTTGACCATTTTGAATATATCTGACTGAAATACAGTGCTCTTCTTGGCTTCTTGCTCTCGCTGTCTCCACTCTCTTGTGATCTAATGGGCTGGCGAGGTGCTGGCGGCAATGGTGCTGCTGGAACGTAAGTTTCATCACACACGCAGTCTACCATCGCAGTTTCTAATATTCACACAGTGGTACATACTACTTCTTCGGTGGCCTTCTCATGATCATCGGCGGTTTCCTCGAATTCATTCTCGGCAACACCTTTCCATTCGTCGTCTTCAGCTCCTTTGGTGCCTTCTGGCTCTCATTCGCTGCAACCCTGCAACCATTCTACTACGCTTATGGCGCGTACGCACCAACAGGGGGATCGGAAGCGGAGGGTCTGGCGACCGTTGGATTCACAGCCTCCTTTGCTTTCTTCCTGGTATTCATGGGCGTTCTCTGCTTCATCTACCTGATCTGCTCGCTCCGAACCAACATTGTGTTCGTCGTCATCTTCTTCACTTTGGTACTCGCCTTTTCTCTCCTCGCCGCTGCTTACTGGTATAACGCACACGCCATCGGATCTGGAGATGCATCAGCTGCAGCTCTCGCCGGACGGTTACAGATTGCAGCGGGTGCTTGTACTTTTGTGACCAGTATGGCAGGCTGGTGGATCTTCTTTGCCATCATGCTCGCTGCGTTGGATTTCCCATTCCAGATTCCAGTTGGTGACTTGAGCACATTGATCAAGGGTGCCAGCGAGAAGGCTAAGGCCAAGGAGAATATGGTTTAAGCAATGAGCTGACACTCTGCTGGTACGACTAAATGACGTGATAATTGGGACAAGAGGTGAAGGGCTGGGTGTAGGCATGGCCCCGGTGCTGGGCAGAGAAAGGGGTGATTGGTTTGATACCTGGGAGGAGCGATGACTGTGTCTCGTCCCGATTTGCATTTACGCTTGCGGGCCGCGGCGTTCGAGAAAATGCCGAACTATTTAATGAATCAAATTTAATTTTTGAACCACGTTCCTTCTCAGTTACATCTTGCCTTCTGAGTTCAATAACGAGCATGCCTCATTTCATACGATGACTGGAAACACCTAGTAGAGAAGGAGCGACTAATGGCAACACCTTGAGCTCATTTCCTTTCACCCATCGAGCTAAGAACATCTGATTTTAGCACTGCACTAGCCAGATATGGCAACCACTTTCCCGTCCTGCTCCTCTCGCTTGCTACCAAATTAATCAAACTATTAATACATTCAGCATCACTTTACTCGAACGCTCGGAGTCTGAGTCGCATTGATTTCAGACAGGTGATTACTCAGGTGTGTGTATTTGTCCTGGATGTCTGTACTGTAACCCGATATATAGATCTCTAGAGATTTGAAGGTATATATATACCTTACTAACAAGAAGAACCTTACCCTTTCACTCATCCTCCTTCGAGCAACGTCTCAAATATACATATCGCTGCTCTGCAACATCCTTCGGAAGGTCAAGCTTTTGGCCCCTATACGAAAAATATTGCTCTACCTCTGACACCCCAAGAATGACACTTTGCAAGATCTCTGGCAGGACTGGCCAAATGATTTGTAGATTCCGCTCTGCATGCTGATAGCCGTTGAATATTTCGAGAGCAGCAACGCATTGCTCCTTGGTAAGAGCCTTTGCTGGGTCTTTCCTATTGTGCTGGTTTCGACGGCACGTGCTTCAAGGACTTAGTGTTTGGGAGGGAAAAAGGGGGTAGCATCTTACATGGCGTGGTCTGATTCGTCAATACATGTTCGGTAGCAAGGACAGTCTCCCATGACGGACTTGAATAGGTCCGATCCTTCGATTTGCTCTTTCTTGAGAGCCCAGGGCTGTGATGAGTACTCCGGTTCCATGATCATATGAAAGCATCTCAACGCGTCTTCGGTCCAAGCGCCCTTGGAAGGCTTTGATCGTGGATGACCCCGACTATTCTCATGGACTTTAAGCTGGGACAACGTCCGATTGATCATTTGGAACGCTGTCAGAACATGAGTTCCTTTCCAGTACACGTCGGGCAGTTTGTGAGAAATTCGTTGCATATTGTGGATCTCCGGTGTCTGACCTGTGGAAATTGTCATCCCAACACTTAGTACCCATGCCCCTCGTTGTATATGGTTGGTTTCCGTGATTGGAAAAGGAAGTGTATGACCTCCGGTCGTTACAAAGTGTTCCCGGAAAAACGGCGGGTATCCCTCGAGTATTCGATCAACTTCAAATTTAGTGAGTTGTTTGTTGATAGGCATCGAACCTGATGAAGGGAGATGAATCGTTATTAAGCCACGACAAAGTTGTATATGTAGTAAAGTCACCACATCCACGGTCTCGCAGGATCGACAGACGCCAGTCGTAAGCAGAAGGAATGCTTTCAGGGTCTGAATATCCGTTTGAATGTATTCATCGTGCAACGGAAGCTGATCGGGCTTTTTCGTCATATTTTTAGGAGCATTCTCATCTGCGTTTATGAAATACCATGTACGGTTGAAGATCTGACCTAGAGTTTGGTCCCAGCAAGTTCTTGCATTATGAAGTTTGCTTGCCCCATCTCTGTCATGTGAACAGCCGCGTGGATCGCACAGATGAAGCAATCCATCGTGGACGTCACCCCACAGGAACCGTCGACAACGCCCTCGTGCAGGCCAGATGAGGTAAGCCAAGCGCCTGGACGTTGTTTCCAGGAGAGATATCGTGGTTGGTGATGCAGAGACTAGCATTGCCATCAAGGCTACAAGAACCGCAGCTATATCCCATCGAGCCGCCATTTGATAACGACCGGTTAAGTTTTCGAATTCGACGATAGGGAGAAAACGGGGATGCTTCTTGGAGACAGAGAGGATTGAAATTCAAATAGAGAGTGGATATATAGCATAATCAAGAATAGAGGTTGACAGGGCTGTGAGAATTGAGATCTTACTGAGCCACCATGGTGGCTGGACATAGCCGCAGAGCGGAGAGCCAATAGAATCGACATTTGATGCTTTGCGAATCCTGGAAGAAAGTTTTTAGGAAGGCCACATCGATGATGGAAATGCAATTGATGTGATGCAGCATGGGTAGCTTTGCAGAAATTCGGGATAAAATCTGTGCTTACGGGATGGACTTCGATATGGACATGACAATGGATGGGTCAAGGAGTGCGATCCTCGGAGAAGAGAAGGACCATAAAAGCTGAAACGGAAGGGAAAAATAACCTCCATATACTTGGATGAAGGAATATTGGTCTTACACGGCGTGGCTGGGATGTGCCGTGGTGGAGAAAGTTGTCCAGTAACTAAAATACTTGTGTGTATGTGCCCACTAAAGAGTCTTCGTCTTTGTAACTTTATATAGCATTGGTATCTTTACGTCCATTCATTTTGTTAATAAATGAGAAGCATCTTGTGTGCCGTCGTGCACACAGTTTCGGAAATCCATTCTTTCATCAACGAGAGATTCGGAGTCCCTGTTCCTAAACCGCCTCGCTATGCTGGTATGCCAAACTCCTTCCAAAGCACTCCCAATGAAACCAACCAAGACAAGTCTTTCATTTTCGCCAGAGAAAGACGATACACATCTGTGTATTCTAGGACAAAGGGAATATAGTTGCGTGATGGCTACGAGAATATTTCGTATGTTCGTGACATTGATTCGGGGTATCTTCAAAGTTCGTGCTGAATGGACTCGATTTCGGATCGGAACAGCCTGGCATTGGCTTCCGACATCTAGTAGCAAGTTAGATACGAAAATCGCTGCAGTTAGGGATGGATTTTACTTTGAGGAGCATATTGATAGGCTTTGGTTCTTTATCGCCTTCGAATGCTGTGAATAGAATTTGCGCCGAGCTGTTGGAAGGCTTATCCTTGAATTCCATAGCTCGAACAATAACAGTGTTGAGTACGACTCGGTGTGTATTTTCTTGGCGCATGATGAGCCGTGCAACCCGAGGGGCAGTTGGGTCTTCATCTTCATCTTCTAGTCCGGAGGCATCAAAAGACCCAGGAATTGCAGCTCCATTCTCATCGAAACTGGCACAGGGCTTTGGCACGTTGATCTTTAATGTGCCTACGCCTCGTTCCTTCCATCCAGTCTCTTTAGATTCAATGGCAAATAGTTTGGCACGCAGTTGTAGGAGAGTAGCTTCCCCTGATTCTCCATCCTCGATTTGTACTGTGGGATGGGTTAGTCTTGAACTTCGAATGGGTGTGGAGCTGGTGAACGTACCTTTGGTAATCTTGGAAGGTTTCTTTTTATCCTCTACCCCAACGTTACCGTTCTCTTCTTCATCTGAAGCCGCAGCTGCGTCACTTCCATCTTCATCGCTATCCTCATCGCCACTTTCGGGGGCTCCAAATGCTTTGGCTGGTTTCGTAGTTGTGATAGCCTCTGTGCCGGGGGCAGCAAAACTCGAGAGTTTTGGACCTGATCCGCCGGCAAATCCATTTCCTAAACGAGATCCAAATACACTCCCACTCGCTCCTCCAAGACCACCAAATCCCGAGCTTGCCCCGCCTCCAAAACCTAAAGTGAGTGATGGCGTTGTGCCAGATGATGCTGTAGAGTCAAGTGACGGTATAGTCGATGAAGAAGTTGGAGGCTTTGTAGCAGCCAATGCCCCAAACCCAGATACAGCTGGCTTAGGGGTAGCACCAAAAACACTGGGCTTCGTGGCTCCAATACTGCCAAACGGAGAGGTGCTAGAAGAAGCAAGGGAAGCAAATCCAGAACTTGCAAATGCTGATAACGATGTTTGGGGCTTGTCACCAAATCCACTCCCAAATGTTGGTTTTTGTAAGGATTCTGAGGGCTCCTTGGTAGTTTCGGATTCTGTAGAGGTAGGTTCAAGGGCATCTGTTGTATCGGCTGTTGCCATCACCTGCATGAGAGGATTAGTACTAGTCGGATCGTTTGGGAAGTACAGAGAGGAGCCCACCTTAACGTCTGCGGCTTGCTCTGTAGCCTTTGTATAATCTTCGGAAGTGTCTCGAGGGCGCTTCTTTTCGGGACCTGATCTCATTGTCCGACTGCCGTTTATAACGCTCCCGTCAGCAGAGGATCCTGGCTCATCGAGGTTGCTCTCATCGAGCTCTTTGGTATCCTCGTCTTGATCTCGGCCTCTTTTCTTCTTAGGCGAAGATATCCGCTCTCTCATCTCCTCGTCTTGCGCGTCGGTGAGATTTGCCTCGGGCGTGCTCTCCTTCACCGTCTCCTTCATGTCCTTATCTTCATCCGCTTTTTCAATAGAAACAGCATCCTGAGCCTCGTCCTTTTGCGAAGGAGGCACAACTTTGTCCGATATAGTCGTGTGCTTCAGCTCTTCGCTCGCCGCCATGGTGGCAGGATCTTCCTTGGGGACGTTCGTGCTCTGATCAAGCCGATCTTCAGCCATTGTTCGCGCTGGTAAGTGGTGGTTGTGCTCAGCGACGTCAACATCAGCGGAGTGACTGGTGGGGGATAAAGGGTGCTCGGGTCTCGTGGAGAGAACTGCGTCTGCATCTGCAGTTGAAGACATAGCGGCGTTGCTCCCTGATCTGCATGAACGGAGGTTGGCGTTGGCGTGTAGGTAGTGTGTTGGCGTGGCTCTGCTTTTCCCTGGTTGCTGGTGCTGGCGTGCCCCTCAAAAATTACCCTGCCCTGCCATGCCATGCACTGCCAAATTTACAGCAGATCTCGGCCACCGGAGCGGACTTTGCGATTTTGCTTGGTTCGAGGCTTTATGATGCTACGGCACATACCAGTGCGGCAGTACGAAGTACATCCAGTACAAGTACATGCAAACAAAATATATTGATGCCTATCTCGTTCGTATCTACGAAAACTTCAATAGCTTCCACGATACTTCTTGCGTTCCTCGATCGATTCTATTACTGAGGAACATACAGGCTCATCGCATGACTTTCAGCACTCCTCACCAAAGGTCACCTAGTTCTACGGTACTGTTCAGCAGTCCTGTACGGCATTTCTCAGCCTGATCTGAAAGTTTTCAGCCTTGTGACACGCATCGTGTGATTTCAAAGTTTAGCACCAAGTAAGCCCTGCCCCTCATTGTTTCGACAAGACTGAGTCAGGGTCTGCTCTAGTTCTTGAACTTGACATCCTGGTGCCATATTCCAGCTCTCGACGCTTCGCGGCTAGGCCCCAATAGCTGAATTTATCACGCTCATAAAAGCCGTTTATTCTGTTTTTGCGTTACCTCCAATTGTGTCCCCCTTTATGTTTGGATCTGGCCTTGAGTTACACTAACCAGATCACAGATTCCAATATGTCCGCTTCTGAGCCTGGAGAGGTATCCCGAAAATCGGATTTCTTAAGCTTGCCGCCCGAGATCAGGAACGAGATATATTCTCTTCTCGTTGTCTCACCTAAGCCGATCAGGATATGTTCTCCGCGCAGCAAACATCAAATAAAGAAGACAATTAATCCGTCCAATTTCTGCCAGCTCCTTTGCGTCAACAAACAAATCAATGCCGAGAGCGCAATGATGTTCTACGCTGTCAATACGTTCACCATCGGCAACGGACCTTTTGGGTCAAAATCTATAACCAACCTCCACGCATTCCAAGCATTCATCAAAAGGGTTCCAGCAAATCATCTCGGTGGAATCCGGAGAGTTGATATAGAGCTCTTTACCCGCAGGTGGACGCGATCCCTCAACGCATTTTGCTTTGGAACTTTGACCGATGCTAAGGACCTGCACTCTATCGCCCGAACTTTGACAAAACATTTCAAGAGTCTCGAGGTGGTGAATTTCTCGTACGAAGTGGATGGACCCTTCTGGTATGGGCACCAAAATTGGCCAAGACTAACAGGAGCACCATTGACTCGGGAGTTAACGAAAATTCTTCGGACTTTGCTCAAGAATGGTACTCTTGTAAGCATTGGAGCTTACAGTGTGGGTGACGTCGATATGAAAGCAGCAGTGGACGAGATATTGAAGTCAACTCCAGCAGCCGAACCCATTCTCAAGATTCTACCCCTCGACCCTTGAAATTGGCCTTTGCAGGAGGAAACACGTTTTATCTATTGCAAGTTACATGGCTTGACATATAGCAGAACGCTCCAGTTACGGTCCAGGAGGCTCCTTCATAGACGAGTGGTGGCACACTTTTAAGGTCAGCTTGTCTAAGGTATGACAGACCTAGCCAACCTTAAAATTCGTCGATGGAAAGAGCGAAAGAGAATCGTGCTTAGACTGTCTCAACTTTCTTTAGCGGTGCTTGGAGCGGATAGTGGAGCAAATTCGGCATCTCATTCATTTATGCCATTATGTTGTAATGATCTGTAGTATTGCGCGTCCCATCGACAACCAAATAGACATATTATCTGTCCATGTCTGGTAACCTTCCAACGCTCCTGGGACATTATTGCTCATCTACCAAAACCAACCCAAATGCATCGCTTGACAAAAGAAAAGACCCTCCCATTAAATGATCTTTAATAGTCCACAAGTTTAACGTTATCCACCGTGCCATTTCGTTCTGAGCAAGAAAATCCTTCGCATCTCAAGGGTTGCTTGACTTCTCCAAAACAAGGGTATCACTCAGGCATTCCTCCGTATAAGCAAATTTGCAAGCATCTCCCCAATTATCCCGGTTTGTCATAGATTGGTGCGTCATGCATTTGTTCCAATAGACTTTGATCATCTTGCCTGCGTCCCTCACATCAGACTGCTTTGCCTTACGAGCCTCTTCACACAGCGTCGGATCGGCGCCAGGATACTCCTCTACCACATCCATCAGCGCGAGTCGAAGAAATTCTGCCTGCGTCCTCTTGATCCGAATCGTCCGTAATCTGGGAACACTCATCAACATCTGCAAAATAGCCTTCGAACCGGCCAAATTGTCGGATCCAGCCCAGACATCGAGGTGGTGTAGATTGACGCGATGGACGGGGATCATGTTGCTGCCTTGCGTATCGAACCATTTGAGAGACACAGTCTCTAGACGGGTGAGTTCATTCTTCAACCGCTCGACCATCGCCAGCGTGTCGTCGACATCGCGGAAGTTGTTGTAGCTCATAACGGAACCTGGGCTGGAGCTTCGGTGCAGTTGGGCCGACTCGGCTTTGGTGTAGTGCCACAGGGAATTGTTGAGGAAGATACGTATTCGGGCCCGCGTGATCAGGACGCGGTGCTGGACTGGTACACGGGCGAGGAAGTTCTTGAGGCCATGGAGGTTGACTTCCTTCTTTGATCCCCAAAAACCGTTGCCGAAGCCAAACTCGTTGTTGATGTAGAGATAAGGGCTTGCTTCTTGATAAAATAGCTTGTTGACGCGGAGGAGCGCTGTCTTGTGAGTGCTGGGGCGCTTTCTGGATGATGAGACGGTGAGGAAGAGTTCGTCTCGTGGAATGAGCAGCTCGTATATCTCATTCCGGATTTCAGGAGGCATGGAACTGAGGTTAACTTTCGCTCCTGGGATAGGGACCGACGGATCCTGGGGTATGGTCTCCATATGTGCGGTAGTAGTGGAAGAGTTGGTATCATTCGGCTAAACTGCGTCAGATACTTCCTTACAGAGCAGAATTATATATTCTTACCTCCTCTTCCTTGATTGTCATCTTCTGTGTTACTGCAGCGTCATTCTTTGTATCTCTGGGAGGCTGTTCACAACTAGTCAGTGACAAAATGGTTGTACGGTGGGAAATTGAATTACCTTGGAAGATCGAGGATTTGCTGGGCGTAGACGAGCAGATAGTTTTGCCATTCTTTACCTGCATTCAGAAGTAAGCGTTTGCTACCAAAGTTATCTTGAAGAATGATCCAGGATCTGTGAGACAGTTTTGGAGCAAGGTCCCAGGACAACACGTCAGAGGAGTCAAAGAAACGGACTAATCATACCTGATCTAAATCGCTTCAGCACCCAATGTTTTAATGTCGTTTTCTAGCTAAGAAGATCTAGGATCGATTAAGAGAATCAAAGCTAGCGTGTTGGTTTTCAGGAGTCTGGATAGCTTGTTGGCTAAGGATTTGTCAATTTGTTGAGAGGGTGGCAAGATCGCAAGTAACGCAACAAGTCGGCTGTTTATGAATTATTTCGACGATGTATGCAAAAGTGAATGGGATGTAGACGCATTGACCTGCGAATATTCGGATTGCCACTGGGGCATACATGACGATGATATAATATGGCGGACTAGTCTTAATGCTTCAAATTTTCCAGTACTACGGACAGAGAAAACTCCTCTGTTGTCGAGCCGAGCTGACGCCAGACTTGACTTTTGAGCCGGGATACTGGAAATGATATTCTCAATTCGATAGCCACGAAGCAGGTTATAATCTCTACAAGTACATCAGCGCCCATCAAGTACCCCGCCCACGCAAAGCCCCTCAAAGGCTTTATTCGATAAGAATCACCCATCATGCCTTTTCATAATCCTTTTTTAGCTGATGAAGCATAAACATCCTAAGCCAACGTAGAAAACGAAAAGCGGATACACCGCAATGCCAACCCTGTTCTTAACCACCCCACTGCCTCCTAGAATACTGACACCTGCCGCTAATGACCAGCCGATCAGTACGAGGTAGACTGGTATCCTTGGGATCATGGGTATTCCGAAAGCTGAAAGTAATGCTGCAATCACCAGTGGAAATAATGTGTATCCAATAATGCAAACGCTCTGCGCAAACGAGCTTTCCTAACGTCAGTAAAAGAGCCAGCCCACGTCTTGATAAGGAAACTCACATATTCCCTCCTAGCAACTTAATCTGCATAGTAACCACCGCCTCTCCAATCCAAACCATAGCAAAAACTCCCGAAAATACCAAGCTCTTTTGATCGCCATTCGCTGTAAAACTCAGCAGCAAACTTAACAACAAGCAAAACACCAATGGGCCCCATAGATCCCAATCCCTCAAACCCTCGGACATATTCGCTTGCGCGAGTAAATGTTCTGGGTCCAGCGCTCTGCCTGCGAGTCCCACAAGCTCATCCCTCGCCCCACTGATGCCAGCACCTCTGATATTCTCATAAGCGCCACGGAATGAGGTAGTATTTTCGAGCATAGAGCCACCAAAGAGGTATTTGGGGTACAGCACTTCGCGCATCTTGGACCACACGGCTAGGAGGTCGCGGCGGAGGGTTTCCCATACTGATTCGTCGATGGTATCATTAGGAGCGCGGCGGTCTTCGCCGGGGACGCGAGAGGTGAGGTAGCTTTCATTGAGGGGTCTTGAGGAGGAGCTTGAGCCGATGTTGCCAGTCAGGGGAGCGCGGGAGGAATTGGATGGCTGGAGGGGGTCATCGAGGTCGTCGAGGTTTGCTGGGGATTCATTAGCTTCTGAAGGCACAGAGGGATAGATTCTAGCGCTTCTGGCGTTGAGTAAGGACTTACCATCATCAGGGTCTATCAGGTCATCCTCTACCTGGGGGCTTTCATAATGTTCGTAAGGGTTCGATGAAGATGCCATCTTGTTACGAAAGTTGGTAGATTAGACTACCATGCATTCAAGATTCTGTACTTCGTATAGATCCTTCTCGAGTTTGCGCCGGCTACTCTGTGTCGTAAGAACGCTGAGGGAACAGAGCTGCTTTCCTGGGGCGGGCTGGAATTATCCACGTATTCCTCAAAGCTGCGCGTCGTTCAAGGGGCCCAAGCTTCTAGGCTAGTAGAATTAGGACTAGTGTCATAGCAATCTTCACTTCATTTTCAGGAGAAAGGCACAAGGTACCTAGAATCTAATGCTCTAATGGAAATTTATCTCGAGGTAAAACCATTTTGCAGATTTCCGGTCTCGTGTTTGATTTTTTGCTTAAGAGCTTTGGTAAATCTTCGAAAACCAGAGGTCAAACCACAAACGTGAGAGTGATTCCCCTTCCCCAGTGGCATGGCATTTGTCTCCCGTCACGGTTTATGAAGGTGATGCTGGCCAAAAATTAAATATATTTGGAATAATCGTTAAATAGGTCATTAAATGGTACATCTTTTATGAGATGAAGGAGCAATTGCAAGCCTTCAAGGCATGGCTCCTCCCAAATGTTCCTGCTCTCGCCATGCGCTACGGCGAAAACGCCAGTTTACCAAAATACCTCCAAACCGCTTTCGCTCACTAAACGCCATTTTAGTACCACAGATTCCTGTCTACTGGCCTACTATCACTGGGCCCCTGGCCTTGAGAAGTTGGTGTAGGGTTGGCACTCGGGACAGGATTTGCAGATATGCCACTCTGGTCCTGCGGTCTCTCATACATATCGCTTTGTTGATCGGCGCGTAGATATCCTGGAGAAGGGGAATTAAACTCAGGTTGGCTTGAAAGATACGAAGTCGCGGATGATACCGGGCGTTCAGAGCCCATTGGACCTTGGCTAACGCCGAGCCTATTTCGCATAATTTCCTCTGGTCGATGGTGCTGGAATGGGACTTTATTTCCGTCTCTAGGTGAATTAGTCGCTTTAAGAGCCCATCTCTGAGCGGCTTGATTCTCTGGAGGAGCAAAGTCTGGTTTTGGTTCCGCATGGGGATCCCAAACTGGCAGGCCAGTAGGGGGAACCGCTTCACCCCTTGGGATTCCTCTCCCATAGGAATACACGTTGCCATTAATACCTGTTAAGGACCAAGCAAAGACCGCCAGATTTTGGATGGTAGACATGAATTCGTCCAGAGGTGGACCTCCTGGTGGAGAATGAGGTGCTTCGAATCCATGCTGAAATGGGAATCGGCGATCTGGTTGATACTGGTGCGGTCGAATTGGGTTGACGCCCCACGGAGCGAAAGCTTGCACCGGAGGCAATATTTGTTGGGCTTGTGGGATAAGTGGACGAGCGCGGCGTAAAATCACCACCAATCCATCGGAGGTACAAGATATAACCGCTTCGATTTCAAATGGCTCAGGCGGTGGTGGACGAGCGGGCGAAGGTCTTGCATGACCTCTCCGTTCCAAGGGTGACGCGACAACTAAAGAAGAAGTTGAGGATCGTGAAGCCTGAGAATGGTCGAAAATTGCCCCAGATGAATCGTGTTCGAGGTCAGTACTCTCACCCGACGATGTGCGATAGTTTTCTGGAGAGACGCTGTGAGTAACGGCGTCGCCAATCTCGGCATGATTGGCCGTGCTACTCTCGGCGACGGCAGTGGAGTCAATATCCATAGGGGTATGCAATTCCACGCCACCATCTTCAGAATCACTGCTCTGGCTAGCCTCGCGCATTTCCCTGTCCAAATCTTCCTCCCGGCGAGGATCTCGATACCAGAAACGCAAGTAGGCAATAGAGTCATTAGACTTCGCACTCTCCAAGCACCTTATCGCTTCCGGTAGGCAATTTTCTTGAATACATTCGTAAAAGCTCTTATTTGTGATCTGCTCTGGTGTCACGCCAAGGATGCTTGAAACGGCATTGGTTGCATACATGACCGTCAAGGTACGAGTAAAGCGATTGAGGATCAGCGCAGCTCTGGGTTCGAGAAGTGATGCTTGTGGTGGAGTCCGGAACTTGGAGGATAAGTGTTCAAGCATATAATACCGAGGGTCCCGAGGGGAAGAAGCAAAGAGGCGACGAATCACTGGAGCCTCAACAGCTCGTCCTATAGTGTCATCAGACTCTTGAACTTGAACTTGTTGGAAAGCAGCTTACGCTCGTTCTTTGCGTCACCCCGATAAATACTTGTACATGCAACGAGAACTTCATAGACAATAGTGAAGACACATTCACAACCAATCCATTCTCCATCTCGACCTTTAATCCTAGCGTAATGAAGGACAGCGGCCTTATCTAGCTGTACGCCGCGACTATGGACACTGCGGGCAAAGGGAACCTCATCAGGATGGAAGTAGTCAAAGCAGGATGCTCCCGTCACTTCGTCAGGAGAATAGCCCAAGATATCCACAATGGACTCGGACGCAAACATGATGTTTGCATCGGGGGTAAGGTCTATTTAACAAGCGATTAGCGTTTGGATAAGGTTATCTGTTAGCAGCAACTTGGTTGCTTACTGTGAATGGTCATAAATGTGGTCTCCATGGTGAAGGAACTGGCGTTTGTATCTCTAAAAAGATGCTCAGCTCTTCTGAAGACAAAGTTCAGTAAATAGACCCTAATAGGCCCAAAGAGAATCGAAGTGCCGCGACTTTGATTATATTACGAAGCAAAACCGTGGGGGGTGAGATATATGTATAGGCGAAGGAAGTGGAGAAGGTCCGGAATAGGAAGCGTTGTTTGCAGAACAGCCGTTCGAAGGCCCGCGACAAGGAAGATGCTTGGATTCTTGTTTAGGTCGCAGACCAAGGGTTGATGTCGCATTTGTCCTTGGATTTCTCAGCCTTCAATCAGCAGTTGGAGAATAACCGTTCTGGGAATTTTATAGCGAAAAGTTCAAAAGTGATATTACCGGAGCCCTCCCCTGCTACCGCCTACCGGTGTCGCTGTATTCGGCGTTGCTTGCGAACAAACCCTGGAGGCGATCTTTCCGTCAAAAAGCTCGGGCTCAGCGGGGCTGCTTGGATTGCAGTATTGAGGGGCGTCAGGGTCCCACACAGGGTGGCGCTGGGTCATTGGATCATCAGCACAAGCCGCCAGGACATATTGGCACCAAAGCCACTGGGGAACCAGACAGGCTCAATGATTATTGAGAAAAATGAGGAGGTTGAAAAATTAAAGTCGTAGGGCAAAGCAAAGCTCTTCAAAGTCCTCTCGGGAAGGCGATCACTACGCTAGGAGATGTCCATCCGGCACCTATTATACGCCATAGTGTCGACCCTTCTTCCCGCCCTCCTCGGACTTCCCCAGGCAACTTGGAGCAGATGGGGCACAAATAGCCAAGCAAACCGTCTCATGCTGCCCATCGCAAAGAATAGATTGTAAAATTCGTCTGCATCATTGGTTTTATCCAAGCTTATTGGATTCTGACATTGCTTTGAGTTCTGACCCCTTGTTGAATTCCCTTGTCTGGTAATTGCAAGGAAACGACAAGGGATACACAGAGTCGCTGTACCGGGTTCTGGGGACTCTGGATGAGGCGTCGTCCGAACCAGCCCGAGGCGCCGTGGCTTTCCTCAATGGACTCAGGTGTCAGTACATCTGCGACAGGCTCTTCTCCATCATTGCGAGCTTCGTAGATAAGAACGTGCTTTGGTCTTCGATGGTTCATTCAGCAAGACCTCCTTGGGTTTGCAGATATACATGAACCATGGCTACGCCAATTGAAGTTGTGTTCAGGGGTCATTCTGAGCCACAAGCTAGGAAAGTGAATCAAACGGTGATAATTGGCGACTTTCAATGCCTTGTTGTGATGTTATCAGATTTCGTCAAAACACCTCAATCAACATGGGGTTGCTGCATTAAATCCGCCACCCAACGCAGAAAGGCCCGGGCCTCATGCTGTGCGACTAAACCCAAGATTTGGGGGAGGAGGAATTACTCCGATTTTGCGTAACAGTGGCGTCTCCCAGGGATTTCCGCATCAGCTATACAGTGTGGCATCTCTTTTGAATCTCACGATCTTTAGCTTCTTGAATACCCATCGAGTTTTTCAAACCCAGCAAGATCGAGAGGGATATAGGTCTGGAGTTGTTTCCTGTACGCAATCTGACATTTAACAAATGCAATTAAATACGACGCTGGAAGTACCGAAGTAACATTTAACGGCGTTGCCAGCCTTGCCAGCCTGTTGTCGTGATTTCTTTCTGCTTTCCGATGTTCAGCATACCCTGTTGGGCTCCATAATCGCAGGGACAAACCCCCAGATCGACTGGTTTTGTGGCCTGTCTTGACTGCTGTCAATGCTGTCATAAGCAATTAGCGGGAAACCGTTTGTCTGCGCCTGTGATCCTTCCTGTCGGCAGGTTCCCTGGAGGCTTGCAGTGCACGGTGCTTGCTCGTGATGTTTTCAGGATTTGGTTACAGCTATTTCCAGGAGCTTGGGCAAGGCTGCGAGAGGTGGAAGAATTAACACGGATCGATCCCCAGCTCATACCAAAAGCAATATTACTTCTGGCGTTTTGGGCGGCTCGTTGGTGGCTAGTAGGCTGGTAGCTGGTAAAAGTTACAGTCTGTGAGGTGTTTAGCGGTAACCTTATCTGGAGAAAGCAGAATTCGGAACGTGCTGCAAGCCTGCAACGAACCAGCACAACAAACTTGACTCAGTATTTGAGGCTAGATAGGAGCTACAGGAAGCTAATTGAAGCAATTCTGTACCGTTACTGCCGTATCTCAGACTCAGAGTAGTATGGAGCGCTAGAGTGAGGCACAGGACAAAGGATACAGGACAGGGCACGGTAGCGCGCAGGCTCGGGAAAGGAAACAGGGGTCCTCACAGAAGCTTTCGGCTCTGAGGGGTGTTGGGAGGAGTTATTAGACCATTATTGGCGCTGGCGAATCGGTGATTTTTCTGTGCTGTGTCAGAAGGAAGGACCGTCAGATCAACCCAAGCCGCGTGCGAATTCAAGAGTCAAGACCCCATACTGCACCGTGTCACGCAGTAAGCAGTCTCTTAGCTCGACTCTGCGTTGAACAAGACGGGGACGGGGACGGGCTAAAGCTCAGGTCATCGGACAGGAGCAGCCCAAATACCGGTGCTGGACTCCGCCGATAATCTCATCAAGGTACGTTTGCAACTTGCAACTTGCAACTCGCATGTTGGTGGCCCTTTCGTTGTCTCTTATCAGGCTCGGAGTCTCAAGATCAAGAGTAGAGTCTTCCGCGGCGTTGTCGCGTGACGTTGCCATAGGCCTTGATATTCTTCCCCTTCTCGCAAGATATTTCTTGATATTTACGGCATGGCAATTCCGGAGAGGCACTCCGCCGTCAAGGCAGACCCAATAGGGATGATTCCTTTGGCGGGACAAGAAAACGCAAATTCATTTGGTGGATGAGGAATGCCAACGGGCACATCAATGGCACGGCCCGGGCTGACCAAATATCTACATTTCAGGGACCTTCTTTCGAAAATCGGGGCCCAAGTCTGCAGATTGCCAATGCCCAACATTCCTCTTGAAAAAGAAAGTTGCAGATTGTGGATATCCCTTTTTTAGTCCAACCTGCTCAGTCACCAGCTGCATCCAAAGAGATCAATTCACTCTTCCCCACGAGCTCCGCTGATCATTCCCATGCTGGTGGCAGCCTTGCCCTCGTATACATTCAGCCTGGCCAGTTCCATTCGATCACGGAGTCGCAAAAGCAATATTAAGCATGGCATCAAGACAGCACAACCCCGAGTGGGAGCTGCCATCCCTGAAAGAAGCCATCCAATTTTCAGAACCAAAGCAGATCGTAAGGAGTTGTCTCCGAAGCCCATTAATACCCGGGAACGCATCCTAATGGACAAATCTATTAGCTACCTCCTCCCGAGCTAAAGAATTGGATGGGTAAGGCTACCAAAGGTGAGACTCAAGTGATCTGCTGACTCTATTCAGATTTCTACGGCGCCCAGTTCTACCCGTACACAAAGCCTGGTGTAGATCCCGTCTTTGCGCTTGTGGGTGGTAACCATGTAAGCCTTCCTGCCACCTCCCGTTGAATGGAAGATTGACGTGAGTGAAGATCCTCGTGTGCCGTCCCCCTTCGGGGAAAGAGAATACCAAAGTCGAAGTCATGCAGCATGTACTTGACGAGGAAATGGGCCCGAACAACAAAGGCATACCGGTTAGTATTAGCCTGTTAGGTTAGAATCACCTGTTCATTTTCAGCTCAGGTTCCAGAAGATTATTACGCTTGTGCATGGACGAAAGACTTCGAGACTGGCGAGCCTCTATTGTGTGTTGCGGGACTTCATTCAACTATCAAGATTGTCAACGCTCTCACAGGAAAACTACTTCGAGTAAGCACCTCCCCTCCATACTCAGGATCGTGCCACTAACCAATCAATAGACACTATACGGTCATGGAGGGGTAAGGCGTCTGAGTTCTCCAAATGCCACTTTCACTAAATATCTTAGGAAATTAATGACCTTGTCATCTCACCAACGAACCCTTATATTCTTGCTTCCGCATCGAATGACTTGAGTGTACGAATATGGAGCCTTGACCCTGCCCACGCAAAGCAGCCATGTGCCGCAGTGTTAGAAGGAGATGGCCACAGGGAGGCTGTCATGACTCTAGTAAGGGAATATATTATCTCATGAAGCAAAATTCTGACAGCCAGCAGACATTTCACGCAACCGGCAAGTTCCTACTTTCGGGGGGCGTAGACCACATTATCAATCTAGTGAGTGAGGAGAATTTACCCAAGAAATAGCCTTTAATATCTGTATAGTGGACCCTGCCAGATTTTCCAGACAGTAATACTGGTACCAACAAACCCACACGAATTTACTATCCTCACTTCTCAACATCCGAAATTCACGAAAACATTGTAGACTGGTACCACCTCTTGCTCTTCTTGATGACCATTTCTAATCTCCTATAGTGTAGCATTCTTCGGTGACTTGATCCTCTCCAAAGCAGCCAACGAAAACTGCATCGTCCTCTGGTCAATCAACAACTTCGACTCTAGCAACCCACCCCCCGTGCGCACCTCCGCACCCACAACCCACGACTCCCAGCGCGAGACCCGCTCGGTATTCACCAGCACAGCCTCGGGCTCTAAAGGCTCCGCCCGCCAATGTACCCGACTCCTGCAATTCCAAATCCCCGACAGCGAGCTCATGTTCATGCGCTTCTCGCTCTTCCCTGGCGGGCCCAACATGAACCCTGTGCTAGCGTTCTGCAACATGTATTCTAAGGTATTCTTTTGGGATCTGAGTCGTCTAGAGGCATATCATGATGCCACGCGATACGGTCCTGATATCAAGGATCATAGACCGGCGTTCTTGAATCCGTTCCAGCATCGCATTCGAGGGGGTGGACTTATGGCTAGGGTTCAGAGAGGGGCGAGTCCGACGGAGAGCTCGAGCAGTTTAAATACTGGCAGCAGCGATGTGCAGGATAGACAGAAGGAGAATACGGGCAAGATCGACTGGGATAGGAGTGTGAAGAATTGGAATAGGAAGTATGAAATGGATTCCCCGTTGGTCAATATTGATGCACATAAGGAGGAGATAATCAAGGGCTTCACGTTCACTGGTCGGTATATTACGTGGAGTCGAGATGGGCAGTGGTGTGTTGTAGTGGGAAGTACTGGGGTCTTTGCTGTTCTGCAAAGATGGGCACCAAGGTGAGAAGTGTCAGCACGAGTTGAAGAGTCGCCATCTGTGAGACTGTGAGACTAAAAAGCGTTATATAATTCATTCAAGGACTGCTTATTTTGAACACGGAAACTTTATCTCCAGCTTGGTATATCGTGAAACAATTACAATGAATTTGACCCAAAGGAGACCCAACCCCTTATCCCGCTATAATACACAAGAACGTCATTTAGTCTACCTTGCCGTTCGTATTGCCTCCCAAGAGGCCATCTTTCTCATCGAGTCTGAAAAAGCCTCCCTTGTTCCTCCTCATACGTCCACGCCCATAGACCATTACACCTAAGGCAATGCCCGCAATGACCCCAATTGACAAGAACGGATGCCCTGAAATAGCACCCCTGAGCTCAAAGAAAAATTTCTCAAAGTTCGAGATCGTGGACTTCGCTTTGATCTGGGGAGGTGACTTGGCGACTTTACCAATTGTCTCGAGGATAGATGTTCGCGAAGCCATGATGAAATTGTTGTTGATTGTTGTATCCCAGTATCGGCGGTTCTGTGATTGTTAGTCTGACAAGTTATTCAAAGGAGTTTAAGGCAACCTACATCTTCGTCGTTGATGATAACTTTCTCGCCGTCTTTGGTGACTTCAATGCCATAAGTCGTTCGTACCCATCTCTCCCAGAAGACACCATCTACCCAGGCAAATCCAACTTCCTTTTGTTCTGATTTGTCCATATTGATTCGAATGCTTTTCGCAGCCCGCAAAGCGCGTTGATCATTACGATCCTCAGCCTCTTCGATTCTTAATTGTTTGGCGTCTCTCAGCTCTTGGCGCTCGCGTTGGAAAGCGGCAGTTTGTCTATCCATCCATTCTAAAGCAGCACTTTTAATTTCCTTCTTAGCCATCAAGAATTCATCGGGCCGTTCACGAGTCAAGATACCAAGAACTACCAGCTTTCCGTCCATGATTTCTCGCGAATTCGAAGCCGTAAGTTCAGGGACGATTGGAAGCCAAACAGACTGCATCCAATGAAGTACCTGCCGGAAATCGCGCATATCCTGGGGAGCAAGAGCGGTATAATAGGTAGGTCGGCCATCTCGGGAAACCAAAAGTCTGGGCCACGTCGTGATCTTGAATCGATCTGCAAGAATTGCACTGTTCGTCTTAACTAACTTTGCGTGCCCAATCAGGCTCAGAGTGAGTCTTTCCAGGGCGGCGAAATCCTCGCTGGTTGTAGCATGATCGTAGAAATATACGAAGATGACCTCTTCCTTCTCCTCAAGCTCTTTGAACTCTGCAGCATCAATGTCTTTCACTCCATCTCCAATATCGATAGCCTTATTGGCGTATGTGACGAAGTCGCCAAGCCCCCTCAATCCATCATACTCGACTCGTTCGCCTCCGCGGAAAAATAGGATTGTTGGATACCCTCTGAGATGGACGTCTTTGCAGAGTCTGGCCTCAACATCACAGTTTACTTCCCCAATATTGAGTCTTCCCTTCATCTCTTTCGCAAGCTGGACCCAATTCGGAGCCATTGCCTGGCAATGGTGACACCAAGGCGCATAGAATTTGATAAACCACGGCTCCTGTGTCATAGTCACAGAATTCTGGAAGCTTTCTGCGGTGAAAGGAACAGATCGGCCCTGAGGATTGGGCGTCGAGGTAGGTTTCACAGGCTTTTTCTTACTGGCTGTTGTGGCCTTGAGAGGAGCGGCTTTCGCTTTGGTTTCTTTGGCATCCATGCTAACAGTTGGGGACATCTTCTTGCCCTTTCCTTCAGCTGGTGATGCTTCTTCGGGGCCCTGGAAATCTTTGCTGTTCTTATCTCCTGTCGCAGGCAACTCAGGGCCCCCAATGGGTCGCGAGCCAGGTCTGATCGTCTCCAATGTATCCTCAATGAATGAACTCAGACCCTTCTGGTCCTTAGCTCCTTCAAATCTCTTGACTTCTTCCCCATCCTTATACAGAACGAAGGTAGGGAAAGCCCCAACCCCGTGCGCTGTGCATGCTGATCCGAAGGCAACGCAATCCAGAGCCCCAAAATGAAAATTGTAATATGCGGTAAAGGTGTTCATGGAAGTTGAGGCGCTATCGGCAGATGACCCGGCAGGAACAGGCTTTGAAGTGAAGTAGTACTCGTATAGGGTTTGAAATACTGGCTTGACAGCCATACAGTGCCCGCAGTATGGTCTAGAGATGAATTAGAAGGTTGGCTCTGCAACAATGTCCAGTAGATGGTTGATGACTGACGAGTGATGTTTCACAAACCAATACCCATCTTTGACTGTTGTATTGAATTTCTCTCCCTCTATATCTGGGAGCGGTGGCACCTGTATGCCATTGAAGACTGTTGGCTCAGGGCCCTCCTTGGACGCATCCTCTGCTACATCTGTACCCGGAATTGCCTTTTCGGAAGAGTCTGCTATTATTGTCGTCGCGAACAGGGAGCAGAGGAGGGAG
>Ga0247778_1000606_pt1 | contig 37183 bp, 32 predicted proteins | sample UWRJL049202B5_FD_179939 | JGI IMG/M metagenome (GOLD analysis project Ga0247778, IMG submission 179939) | Plant litter microbial communities from Arlington Agricultural Research Station in Wisconsin, United States - UWRJ-L049-202B-5 | ecosystem: Environmental > Terrestrial > Plant litter >...
GGGTTTGGCTTCATATACCATGAGGGATAAGCAACAAAACTATGGCTTCCTATTTCGGTCAAAGCTTTCCCGTCGCTGCCAATTTTTGTTTCTGCCACTCTATTGTGACGTGCACCCTTAAAATCTTAGTTTTCCATACTTCTATTCTGCGGTATTACCCGCAAGAGGCAACAAAAACTCCGAAGCAAACCGCAACTCGTAACCAAAAATAAGTTAAACTTTCTCATAAAAGTTTATGGCTTCGCTATGAGCTCATAAGAAATTAGAAATGCAGCAAAACCTGTTGTTCCCCAAACAAGTTAGATGAACTCAAAACAATACCCTGGTCCGGATCGGATCCTGTGTAGTATGTTGCCGGTCTTAGGGTCATAATGACATATTAGCTCCACGGAGTGACAAAATCCCGCCTTCATTTATGTGTTCATTGAGAAATAAAAATACAGCAAAACTTATGATACCTCAAAACCTCATAGACTTCGGGATTTGAGCCCAGTAATAAGCGTTGTGAATGATAGATCGCCACTCTGCAACTCATGGTGGCAAAAAGAAAACCGCGAATCACAATATGATATCGCCAACGTCACAGTGGTGACAAAACTGAACTTCCACCTACGCGTCGACAGAGAGATAGAAATGCAACAAATCAGTAAAAACTTCCCAAGCTGCGTTGGATGGATGCCCAAAATCCGGTCAAAATCCGGAGGCACGGCAATCGCGGGGAAACAAAACTCTATTGCAACATACTTATTACCTAAGTATGATTACAAGGGGTGCCGTCTATGCTGTAATCGAAAAATAGAAATGCAACAAAATCAATCAATTCTTCATGCGGCCTAGATGTAAGCCTGAAATGAGGATGCCAAGTTGAGACGCGCAATCGAAGACGTCGTTAAGAGAGAATGAAATTACCATTTTGCACACACACGAGGTCAACTTGAAAGCAGTTGTCATCGATGCACTCATCAAGAAATAGAAGTGCAACAAAAAGAGAGACATCTCAAAGGAGGCTGATTACTGTCTTGTATTGCGGGGACTAGTTCATCGCCATGACGAGGAAAGACTTTGATTTGTCGGAAATATTAACATTAGCCGCCACTCAGCTATGGCATATTGAAGAGAGCAAGCTAGATGATCGTAGATGAGCTCATGAAGCCATTGAAATGTAATAAGGAAAGCGACGTTTTGAAAGATCCTAACGCCCGCTTTGAATTTTGGGAGCTAGCTCAGGTCATGACGGGAAAGACCTCTATTTGTCAGGAACGCTTTTATCTGCCGAGATTGATGCGGGGTTTAGAAATTTAAGAGTCTATGATCATCTATGAAATCATTGAGGAGAGAAATGCAACAAAAAAGAGATGTCTCGAAGGGGACTACGTGCCGCCTTGAAGTCTAAACGTGGCATCTCCGACGGCAGGACTTGTTGGTGGCAAGAGGTCTGATTTGTTACGAGAACGAGCCCTTTTGCGGGTATCTATATCTACAGCTCCATCTATGAACTCATCTAAAATAGACATGCAACAAAAACCCAAGTTATCCTGAAGAGGCAAGTGCCGTCACCAAATCACAAGGCTGAGGCGATGACCAAAAACTCTCGACACAACAGGAGCTGACTCGATGCTCGGTATAAACAGAAAGACTCGTTGCATACCGATCCATGCGCTCATCTATGAACTCATCGGAATGAGAGATGCAACAAACCCAAATATGACTCGAAGTGGACTAGATACCGATGCTGGCTCGCCACCATGAGCCTAGATCTAGCTGGAAGAGTGCCTGATTTCGTGATCCAGTATGGCCTCATCTATGAACTCATCGACAAAATAAATGCAACGAAATCTAAGACGTCTCAAAAGGTGCCTGAATACGGTCTTGAATTTTAGAGACGAACTGGCCACCTCGGCAAGGTAGCTGATTTGTGACTCAATTCGGATATATTACGATCAATTTTGAGCATTTATATGATGAAATTGGGGGATAGAAGTGTAACAAAGATTAGGGGTTTTCAAACGATTTAGAAACTTATGTGGAGTCCGGAGCATTAACTTGATCCTGGTAAGGGCGAAGAAATGAAGTTTGGCAGGTGTGACGGAAGGGCTACGATGAATGCGGATGAACCGAGAACTTTGTTGCATGTGAAAGACGACGAGGCGTATAAGTAAGAATCTTCCACCTGGTTTGACGTCGTGGTGGGTCATGTCTGCCGGACTTCTCCGTTGAGACAGCAAGGTATAAAACAAAGTGAAGCATCTTGCTCCAGCGAAATGACAAGATAAAGAACATTGAGACTGGTCAGATTGACTATTGGTTTCAACGTCATTAGCAATTATTCTACATTCTTTTCAAACCCCCAGATGTCTTTACCAAAACCATCCTTTCTTCTCCTTCTTCACTTCGAGTTCTCCGTTAATGATCTTCAGCGCCGCATCGCCTTTCGGCACAGCTGTAGTTAAGTTCTCATACCCATCTTCAGTGACCAGGATATCATCCTCGATCCTGACGCCACCAACTGGATAGTACTTGTCGAGGAGATCTCTGTTGATGTACTTGGCATACTTGGGATCTTTGAGGTAAATCTCTTCGAGAGCGTAGCGAGAGAAGTAACTATGACATGTTGAGCAAGTAAATTTCAAGGGTGACAAGTGGACTTACATCCCGGGCTCGACCGTGATGACCATTCCTGGCTCGAGCAAGGAGGGATTCTTCATACCCATGGAGAAATATGCATTTTCCCAATTGATGCGGGGTGTTCGTTTGAAGCCGTAGAGGAGAGCTCCTCTTGTACCTACGTCGTGAACTTCGAGACCCATATAATCTATAGAGTCTCGTAAGCAGATGAGAGTATGGAATCTATGGAAGCTACTTACGGCCAAGACCATGGGGAAAGAATGCCAGGGATGCTCCTGCTGAATACAACTCTTGGAAAGTTCCGTTTTGGAGAAGACCTAAATCCATGAGTCCTTTGATGGCAATCTTGTGGGCGTGCATATGGATTTTCCGATAATCGGCCTGTGGCAGGATGTCAGCATTTTGTGCGCGAGTTGTAAAAATTTCCCAAAGCAAACTTACACCCGGCTTTACCATCTTGATGCATTCTTCCTGCATCTTGGCCACAATGCCGTAGACACTCTCAGCCTCATGGGTCCAAGTTCCGGAAATGGGAAATGTACGAGTGACATCTGAAGCATACTCCTGCCACTCGCATCCAGCGTCCAAGACGACGAGTTGTCGACCTTCCAGCGGTTCGTTGTTTGTGACGTAATGTAGTACGCTGGCGTTTTTTCCCGAGCCGGCTATGATGCCGTATGCTTGGTGCTTGGCTTGCAGAGCAATGCAGGTGCCCGCAAACCATGCTTCGATCTCGGACTCATTTTCGAAGCTTTTGAGGTTTGCGAGAACATTGATATGTGCTTCTGCTGTGATTGCACAAGCATTGCGGATTGCTTTCAGTTCGTAAGGGCTCTTGACGACTCGTGCTGCATCCATTGCCGGTTGCAGTTTGGTGAAGTCGAAACGAGCAGCTGGAGCAATTGTGTTGCTTCCGTCTTCGTTTAGAAAATGATTTGGGAGTTTGGGCTCGTGTGCTTCATGCAGTAGGTAGATCTTGCTCTGACTTGGGCTGCCCTTAACGTAGCAATTGAGATAGTGCCGGAGCCAGTTGCTCTCGGTAACGTAATGTAGGTCTGAAATCTTCCTGATGTCCTCCCGGGAAGGACTAAATCCATTGTAGATCACAGTTCGTCCTTGATTCTGGATGGGAATCCAAGCGATAACACAGTCACGTCCAATGTCGTACGTGACAAAGCAATCTGGGTAGTTGATACCGCACAGATAATAAAAGTAGCGGCGCTGGCGGAAGAAGACCTCTTGATCCGAATCTTCATAGGTCTTTGAGCGGGTTCCTGGAAGAAAGATAAGACCTTCTTTGACTCCGAGTCGCTTTGCAACAGCTCGGGCATGTAACTTGGCTGTGGCGATAGTTAGCACTAGTGGACTGGCAGTTTTGTAGCATGAACAGTTCGATTTCTTGGGGGGTGAAAGGCAAAGGCAGCAGGCATATCAAATGACTAGGAATGTTACACAAGATCGCATGCCCCTATTTATAAGCGAGATGAATGCTTCAAAATCAACCAGATTCCTCATACAAAGATCTCGAAGCCGCTGGTACAGATACTAAAAAATCTAGCAGAATCGTCAACTCCGGTAGAAATTCATGGATCCCTAAATTCATGAATCTGAAAACGAGGAAATTGCTTATGTGGCCTCAAGACCGTCCCTTCTACCATTTGCACTGATCATTGTAGCCACACTTTCATCGACTCTTCTCAGGGGCGCATGTTGGATTGAGAGGTCGTCTGGAAGCTCTTGCCGTCACTTGTTGCAAGCTCAACCCAAATACGGAGGCATTGCGCCGCCCTACTTGTACATATAGGGAAAATTGGATTAAGTGCTGGGACAATTGTTGTGACTTTAAGCGCGTTCACTCGGATATGGGAATTGTCGCTTTGCCCAGGTAGAACGAAGGTAAATCTGTTCAAGTGTTCGTGGCCACTGGCCCCAATCTTGCATACACCCAATCAGGAAATCGCAATGCATACAATATAGAATTCGCGCGAATGTATCTGGTGCCTAATTTATAGTAAGAGAACTCACCGGGATATTTCTCCTCGTCGTCCAGCTTCAATTCCTGAAAACTGCGAACGTCATGAGTACAATACCGTGACGGAAGACGGCGTGCAACTTACCTGCTCTCGACCTCGACCTCGACCTCGACCTCGACCTCGGCCTCGGCGCGTTCAACCATATGCCAGTCTCTCTCGATGCTCTCCCTCTCCCTCTCCCCCTCCCTCTCCCCCTCCCCTGGCATCTGAGACGACGCCATGTTGATACTGGGTTCCCAAGCTGCAGGGCAATGGAGTGAGTGAAAGCCGGATTGCTGTGAGTTGGAGGTGTGAAGTGCATCTGGACATTGGCGAGGGTGCGCTCGTCATTGGTCGCACGGATTGTTGATCTAGGCCAAATTGGGGAAGGCGTAACTGACTTTGCTGTAGCGGCGCCAAACTCTCAGTCTTTTGTTTGACTCGCGGATCTCACTCTCACTCGCTTGTCGTTTTTTCTCGTATCTCACTTCGCAGCCTGCCCTGCCCTGCCCTGCTCCTCATCTAACCCAAACATTTCCCAGATCTGCGTCTGCGTTTGCGTCTGCAACTGCATCTCTGCATTGATTCCAGGAGTCAAGCTCCGACCCCGGAACATCTTTAATACCCGTGACAAATGAGAATGATTGGAACTGCTGCGGTGCTCGGCGGGGTCGACCAACCGAGTAGGTCACACGCGTACCCCAGCTTTGGATTTTTGCTGGCAACGGGCACACGTGAGCCGGTGGGCTTTTCGAGATCTTCGACTACAAAGAGAATTGAATAGTGTACTACGTATAATGTATGAATGAGTTGGAACTCGAGGCTTTGTTCCTTTGAGCGTCAGGCCAGCTGACAGTAATGACGGTAATGACGGTCATGACGGTCATGATGATGTCTTTGTATGAGATATCAGATACCCTATTGTGTCCGTGACCAGGCAGAGTAGCTGTAGCTATGCGGAGCGTGCTCCCGCTTTGACGTGCATCTCCCCTCTGTTGCTGCTATGCACCTCCACCTTCCCATTGTAGCCAACCCCAGACCCCGTACCCCAGAATGACGAGACCAACATCTCGTCACCCACCAGGCATACATAGTCATACACTTGAATTCCCAGCAAACATAATGGCAATGCTGTCAAGTCCCGCAAAAGTGCCGATCCGCTGACTGGTCAAACACGGAGTCTCTTTACCTGGATTCGGCTAGCTTCAAATATACCAAGGATCGTTGTCGCCGAACTACCTTTTCCAACACTCATATCGCTCGTGTTTGCACCGAATTTCATCAGGCGACTAAGACGCGCTCATTCACTTTCCCCCTATTCACTTATAAGTTGCACATCTGTTCTAGGCCTGGTGCCAGTGCACTATGGAGTATATATGGGAGTCGATTCCGCGGCCCCTAGGGGCCCTTGCCAACTATGGTCGCTCCTTCCAAGCACCCTCTCAGCACTCCTTGAACCCATTACCTTTCGAACCGCATTTTGAGAATCAATTACCTTTGCAATTAGTGCTACTTAAACACATACACAATTACGAGCCTCCAGTTCTTGCTGCTTACTACAAAGTTGTCGAGGGCTATGCAACCATGTTCTTGAGCTTGGTTTTACACACTTTGCTGGCTACGACTATAGCTCAAGGAGACTTCAGCCATTACATCTACGCGCCAGATTCGAGAACGGTTCACCCTGCTGGTGTTCGTGCCATCAATGGCCCAATTTCCAATGCTGATTCTCTTGTTGGCCGTTCCAATGGAAATGCTCAATTTTCTGGCTCTTCCTCAATCACATATGATTATGGAAAGAACATCGGCGGAATTTTGAGTGTGACGGTCGGAGCAGTCTCTTCACCAGATGCCACTCTAAGCCTGACGTTTTCGGAGTCAAGTCTCTACATCAGCAACCAGTCATGTGATGCCACTACAGGCCCTCAATTCGATGAGCCTTTAGTTCTCCGTGTGGGACAAGGCCCCGGAACATACACGGTTGAGGATTGGCATAACAGAGGGGGCTTCAGATACTTGACAATCGCCAGCAATTCCAATGCAAACATCCAGGTCACGAGCGTCTCGACCAAGTTCACAGCCGCACCCAACCAGCCAGATTTGAGACATTACAGAGGTTACTTCGGCAGCAACGATGAGCTTCTGAACCGTATTTGGTATGCTGGTAAGTGTTCAGCAATCTTCTTCATATCGAGATACTAATGTGTTTCTTAGGAGCGTACACAAATCAGCTGTGTACTATCGATCCCCACTTCGGAGCTTCAACCCTCCACCAGTGGCCAGGTAACGGCCTGAAGAAGCGCGATACACTTTCATGGTATACCAATGTGACCATTGCCAACGGAAGTGCTGTCCTCACTGATGGAGCCAAACGAGATCGAGAGATCTGGGCTGGCGACATGACTATCTCTATTCCCGCTGTGGCCGTGAGTACATTCGACATGGAACCTATTCGGAATGCAATAAGTGCTCTTCTTGATCTTCAGCATTCTGATGGCATGCTTCCCTACGCTGGATTCCCATTCAACACCTTCAACGATGTCAGCTTCACATACCATTTACACTGCCTCATTAGTATTGCCTACTATTTCCACTTTAGTAATGATTTGGCATACGCCAAAGGCGTGTGGGATCATTTCACCCGAGCAATCGCATGGTCACTAGGCTCAGTCGATAGTTCTGGTTTGATGTTTGTCACATCGGACAAAGACTGGCTCCGAGGAGGTATGGGTGGCCACAACATTGAGGCAAACGCCATTCTCTACTACACCCTCAACCAAGCCATCACCCTCGCGAACATTGTTGGCGATACCGCTTCAGCCTCTAAATGGGGTCCCATTGCCTCGGGGATTAAGAGCGCAGCTAACAATCTTCTTTGGGATGCCGGTGCCAATCTTTATAAAGACAACGAGAACTCGGGCGTTCACCCACAAGATGGTAACGTCTGGGCCGTTAAGTCAGGATTGACAAACTCTGACAACCAAAACGCGGCCATTTCCGCTGCACTTAAGGCCCGTTGGGGCAGATACGGTGCACCTGCACCCGAAACAGGTTCACCAGCCACTGTCTCCCCTTTCATAGGTTCCCTTGAATTGGAGGCACACTTCCTCGCCAACGACCCCCAGACTGCACTAGATCTCATGCGTCTTCAATGGGGCTTCATGCTGAATGATCCTCGAATGACAGGCTCAACCTTCATCGAGGGCTTCTCCGAGACGGGTGATTTACACTACCCGCTCTATTCCTCAGATGCCGTCATTAGCCATGCACACGGCTGGTCTACTGGTCCTACAAGTGCATTGAGTTTCTACGTCGCTGGTATTCAACTTGTGACAGGCAGTGGCCAGACATGGAGAATTGCCCCACGGTTAGGTGATTTGAAGTGGTTGGAGTCTGGATATGTCACAAACTTGGGCTCTTTCTACGTGGATATCAAGACGAATGGACAGGGAAAGATCAACTTTTTGAGATTTCACACTCCCCCAGGTACTTCTGGAAGCGTCAGCATACCAGGCGTCTCTGGCACATTGGTCAGTGGATGGAAAAAGCGCGGGATTCCAGTCACTCGTCAGGTCAATGCTATTAATGGCGAGGCTGCGAATATTCCCGGAGGAGATTGGACTTTGGTCCCTGACGCATAGATGAATCGAGGGATGGATGTGTGGGTGGGTGAACGGATGTGAATATTGTATATGTGGTTTACATACGGGAATGGTATTGCATAAAGACCTGCATAAGAGAAAGAATATTGGGGGAGCTTTGCATTACACTCGGGAGATACCCCTTACTTGGATTGCATGGTACGGGTCATAGGTTACAGGAGTCTCGGGGGCATGGTCTAGCATTATTATGAGAAATGAATCACTCGTTCAAGAACACTTCTTGTTTCTCGTGGATTTGAAATGCTCAGCTTCATTGCTTAGATTCTAGGAAGGTACAAAATGAGACAATCGAATTCCAACAAATAAAAATATTTCGCTGCAAGACGACTCGGTAATTTCAATAACTTTGAGCTACTTCGGATTTCAGAAGAATATGTGCCAGATAGTATGCCCTATGATTGCTCCTTTATGCAAGGTTCAAATCAAACAGCAATGCACACTGTATTGGCGTCTAACCCTTCAACAAGTCCCAGTCTTCAAAGTTCGGGATTGCAAGCTGGGGCTTCAAACAGGAGCGAATTCTTCAACCAGTTGTACCTGAACTGTGTCCCGTTGGCGAGACTTTATGAAGGATAACAAAAAACACACAAAGAAACGGATCCTTTGAGATCCCTTTCGCCATCGAGGTAGATATCAATAGTCCCAGGCCCGTAGTTTTATAGTGTTCCGCGAGAATAGAGAACCGAAAACGAGGAGAACAGCCATATTTCGAATCAATCGTTGAAAAAAAGATAGCAAAAATATGGTTCAAATTTCTAGTTAAAAGATCTTAAACTTCAGCTAATTCTCCACAATATTTGTCATACATTATACGGAGTTTCATCAAGAAAAGAGGTACTTGTAAAATATTTAAAAGTAGGTCTCGCGAATGATGCGATGTGCAACAAAAAGTAGATTACTTGACTTTGAAATTATGTGAATAGAATGGGAAGGAGTGATGAGTATGTGGATTGAACGGAATGAAAGCTGCCGAGATCGGGGCTGGCGCGATGTGCAACAAAAGGAGCTGTTAGTACTTGGTGGAAATTCATTATGATATCATATGCGGAGGCTAAGCTAGTGGCCCGGTACTTTTGACAGCTCTAAGGGAAAATTCTGATGTTCTAGATCTTTGCGATTTGCAACAGTGCTTAAAGTCTCACCGAGTGAGGCAAGGGCAATTGGCCGAAGGATGATTTTTCGAAGTCTGAACTGCCAGGGAATTGCTACGGTTAGCAGACAAGATGACCCTAAACTAGCTTTGAGAATCACTACCCGTTTTCAATACACCTTTGCTGTTCTAAATTACTTATAAAAATCGCGACATGATAAAGTTATATTTCCCAAGCGAGGCAACCTCTAGAGTAAAGGGGGCAGGAACGTGACCGCTAAAACTCTATACCCTAAGCTCACCAAGCCTCTGAACGAAGCCTAAGCTAGTATGCAGTTCCACTAATCATTTCAGACTTTGATGCTCTGGCCCATCGCGACGTGCAACAATATATCCCGGTGGCAAGGAAAGTAGAGCTTCTAGAAACGCTTAGTACTGCAATCCCACTTCAAAATTCGGTGCACTTCAAAATCGTATATACGCCCGAAAATAGCAAGCTCGCTGTCAAAAAAGGACTGGAGAAACTTTGAACCATTATAGTCCCTCATCATGTCCCTCTTGACGATGGAATCCCAGACAAAGCCTGCGCTAGCATACTTGACCAGCCTCCAGTGGCTCCCTTATTGGTTCCAGTACGAGCACGGCTGTCGATGTAAGATCTGGACGGGAACCTTGTGGCCGAGAAAAACGTTACGGCGCTGTTGATGACTTCAAACCTTCCTATCCTAGCATCAACCTCACCATCAATCTCCAAGTTAAATCGCTCGAGAATCAAACAGGGTGCCTCTGAAATCCAATGTGGGCAAGGAATATTTGGAGCAATTACTGGCTGAGTGTAGAGTTGGAGTGACGTTTGAAGATGCAAATGGAAGAAGCTGGAGTTGATATGAAAAAAGATCAAGAATATGATACGTAAATAAGGCAAAATTAGCATCATTACTGAATTACGTGCGTGACTGGAAGGGATGAAGATGTAGCACTTGCTGAATCTCGGGGGATAGATGAGCAATTTCCACAACAAAACGACTCACCGGCGAGCACAGAAGCAGCGATGGGCACAATCTTAAATGCAAGTTGCGAAGAGCAATACCTGGTTCTATTTTGCTCTCAACGCCAATCTCATCAACCTATGTAGTTGCCTCTATGCACCGTCTGCACTCCATAAACGCCAAATATGCCATCCGTACGCCATACTCGCTGCTCTTTGATTTTCTGTATAGTCATTGCTTCATTATCTAAAATGGTCCCTCGAGCGCAATTCCCGGCCCATGCCTTCACTGAAGAGATCATCCATCCCTGCCAGGTGTCCACCACGCTTTGATCCTTTGACTTCTAGGTCTGCCATGGAGACGTTCATGTGCATGATTCGGCGACGGGCTTCGCGGGTGTAGTCATCGGTCATCTCGAGAGCGTCACGTTGAAGTTTGGTTCGAGGGTTTGAAGGGACGGCTTCGAGGAGCTGATGTATCATTAGCTTTATTTGAAGACATGTAATGCAAAGACTTACTCGGTCGGTCGTATTAATTCTTGCATTGAGATCTCCCCGCTGGATCATCGTTGACAATTCCTTGTCGATATTTTTTCCAGGAGGAGCAAATGCTTGGTTCATGCTGTCCAAAGTCACACAAGAGAAGGGAATGAAGTATTGAACGATGCTCTTGCTCCTAACCATAAAGTAAATTTCATCAATGTGCTTGTGCATGTAGATGTCCAGGAGGTAGTCAGGGCGGTATGATTCCAATATGTTCAGGCAGGCCGTATATCTGCTGTTGACGAAGAAAGCAATGGCACGTCGAATTTGTGGCTCAAGCTCCAAGTATGTTCGGAAACTTGAGTTCTCAAGCACGTTCTTCTGTAGCTCATTTCGGTCCATCGTTGCAAGAGCGCAAAGTCCGCCGTAAATGGCAACGTCGTTGGGACTGATGATGGAATTGGCGCTCGAACCCATTCCAGACTCAGTGTTGAGGAAACCCACCGCCGCAGTCTGGTAGTCCCCGCCTTCGAAATGTGCCAAAGCTTCCGCAGCCTGGAGAAAAGGGTTGATTGATTTATCCTCCTCGGAAGCTGACAAGATGCCTCGAAGCTTTTGCACATTTGACGTGACAGCAATCCAGTTCTTCTGCTCTGCAGCCACTTCGATAAGATGTCGAGTGACGTCTATGATCTGCTTCGAAACGGTGATGTCTTGCCGCATACGACTGAAAGCTTCGAATGCCTTTGGGAGATCGCCAGTCGCCTGATAATGCTTGCCAAGATCCTCATTTCCCATCTATACTGAAGTCAGCGTCAAACGAAGATTTTTGAACGGCTGAGCTGTAATATACCCGAATGCTCTCCTTAATGAGGTTGTGTTTGTATCCATTCAATTCTGTCTGGAGGCGGTTTATCTCCGCCAGATTGTGTTTCTCCGTACTCTCGATCCATCCCTGGTCCCTCCTAGCTTCGACCTCGCCAGGGCCTATTGTTTGCAGATGGCTTTGTGCTAATAAGTATCGTTTAGGGTCCTTCCCACGCTTTGCTTCCTTGACCGCGAGTTTGAGAGCGTCGACGCCGAGGAAGGTTGAATAAACACCGATATGTATAAGTCGCTCAAGCCTAGTCCGCCCTGAATTAGAGTTAGATATCTACAGGCTAAGGGCAAGTCGATAGTATTTTACCTGTGTAATTTTGTATGTAGGATTCCAAGTCGAACTTTGGGGGATCTGGTTTGAAGTCAGGCGGGTGTTGGAGTTCACATGTTAGCTTAACACTTACCAACGACTAGCACTGGTTTTCTACTGCGACTTTGCGTCGGGGAGGAGGGCGGATTTTGAGTCCCAGCCATCTTGATTCAGGTCTGGTTGGAGAAGGCTGTGAAGTCGTGCAGAGAAGAAAGGATGGAGATTGTGGGGTAATCGCGAGCTCCAGGCAGCTTGATGTCTCGCCATGCACGGACCAAGCAACACGTGACCGATATCTCCTGAAAGGGGCGCAAAATGATGAGGTTGCATTAGGAGAAGGAGCACGAGCAAGATAGCAGCAAAGCGAAGGTGAATGATAGTCTATATTCATTTCGTTGCTGGATTATCATTAAGCCTTCAACCATCAATCAAGCCAAGCCAGCGCCAATGCAAATTATGACCTTTTCTGGACGAACCTGGCCGCCCCAAAGTCTAATCAAACATCCCTTACATACAAGTATAAACAAACTCCGCTTGTGCCATTCATATACTCATTGTCTGTACCTTTGGTCTGCAAGCATGTTTCCCCATTCGCCACCATCGCCAGAAAGCACGAAATTCATATCCCCGTTAGGCGTCAAACCAGTGTGATAGTTCATATCCTGAGGGTTTAAACCAGGCATCATTCCTCGTGATAGATCAGCTTGTGCTTGAAAATCGAAGTTCTGTTGTCCTTGAGTCATGTAGGGTGGGATTGGGCCAAAAAGTTGCCCCTCAAGATCATCGTAAACGCCAGAACCACCAGCATTAGAAAGATAGGAGGCAGAATTCTGACCGCCGTTGAGCATTGGTACATTTTCTTGCTTGACGGCGTCGAAATCCATCATCGGTTGACTTGGTGGATACGCGAATGGATCTGCTGACGGGAACATCATAGAATTCAGGTCTGTCAAAGAGTCAACCGTGCCGAACTGTTGTTGAGGGTAAGGTTGTGGCAAGCTGGTACCAGTAGAGCTAGAGTCAGGTGTGCCAGTGTTAGAGAAGTCGGAGGGTGTTATCATATCGTGATAGCTTTGCCTTAAATTTGGGTTTGATATCGTATTGAGCTGGAAACGATTGCCATCAAGTGAGGACCTGTGAGGATTATTGCTCTGAGTGGGTGTGGTCACGGGAAATGTGGTTGATCTTGACACCGGAGCAATAATAGGGCCAGGGCCTGATGCAGACTGAGGTCGATCTTGAGTCGTACGTGGTCCAAGATTTGGTGATGGAGCTGAACGCTTCTTCTTGGGGAGAATCGTAGTGGAGCGGCCTTCCTTTAACCTTTGAGGCAATTGCTCAAACAATCCCTATTGTTTATATTAGCTTTTGTGGTGATCCATTAATCTTGAGAGCTTACCCTGAGAGCCACTGAGCAGCGATCTGCAGCTTGGCTTTTCTTCGCAAGCCCATTCAGAGCGTCCTTTCCATCGTTTGCATCTGCGAGAATCTCTTGAGAGCCAGACTTATCTGGATTTTCGAGTACGAAAAATACGAGCGACAAAATTGCAAAGAAGGTTGTATACATCGTGAACCAGTAAGCTCCTAATAAAAGCCCCCTCTTCTTCATCTCAGTAGTAATATGAATAATGTTTCTCGCAACGCTGACGCATGCGGCAGCGCAAGCGTAGGAGCGATCATCGAGTTTTCCGCCACTTGCTTTTCGAGACACGTAGTGGAGGAATGGGCGGTACAACATCATTTGTACATGGGCATAAGCCAGACGTAAAAGTTGCTGGACACTATTTGACGACCGTTAGAGAATATGGTTCACCTACATCTAACTAAAATTGAGTGAAACAACGATGAGTCCGGGTTTGAAATATGGGGACATACCGAAGGAGTTCTGGTGATCCGTTGCCTCCAGGCCGGAGAGCCATTGGCAATTTATCTAGCCAGTCTGCCAAGTCCCGTTCAATCTCTCTAATTTTGGCATGACTGACACCATAAGAGGTGTTTTTACAGCCTTGGACCGACTCTTCAAGACCTTTGGTAGGATATATGTACCTGACTACTTTCGCCAAGATAGTCATTAAACGGGTGTGAGCATTTGGGGCCGCGTAAAGCGAAATCTGGCCCTCCGGCATAGGGAGGATTGCTTCCTTGGTGATGTAATCGTCGTCAACCTCAAGTGGTAATTCTTGATCAATGTCATCATTGCTTAGCATCATTGGGAAGCCTAACAGTGCGGACACATAGGTATCCATTTTCCTGATAATCCAAAATAACCGTCGTCTTGTCTCGCGCTCGATTGGATTGAAGTTCCCGGCAAGGTTTCGATGAAGTCCCATACGTAGAGCAGACCTCAAAGCAATCCCGATATACGAATAGCATGTGCTTAGATTGGCAGTAGCTTGAAGGAAAAGGACCATGAATAACACCGTCTGCAACGTTACAATGTCGCGACAGTCGGTCACATCCATCATTGAACGTGCCGCCCTGAAGTACTTAAGCCTATTTACACATGTCAGCCTTTCATGCATCTTAGAGAAATGTGATTGCCATGCTCCTGGGCGGCGTCGCAAAATTCCAACATATGGATGTTGTTATTGTAACTAATAGGAGAAGAGGAGTAAATACCCATGATCGATTCCAACTTTGTATGATTGCTCAGGATCACCGTTTGTTGTTGGTTCGAACATGCAACCTAGAGCAAGAACGACATAGAGAAGAGGTAGAAATTGATTCTCATCGTTACCAAAGCTCTCGACTGGTGTGTCGTATATTCTTTCTACCATAGCATAGAAAGTGGGTTGATGAACAAATCGAAGTAAAGCGCAAGCAGAATTTAGTGATTGCTCGCACAACGTCTTTGCAACTTCTTTACTTGGGAGATCCACGGTATTAGGAAGGTTCGCATCAAGAGGAGAGTCGGACGACGGCCGTGGGGATCCCAGTAAAACAGCAGGGTATGGCCGGGGTAGTTTTGGGAGGAAGGGCACGGGATTTTTGTCAGTCCCTAACAGGCCTCCGAATTGTTCTCGCATACGCTTGACAAAAACGGTCCCCGAAGAGCCGCCATGAAAATCCCAATGGCCACTATCATCAAGATCAAGTTGCCCTGTTGATGTTATCATAGAACGTAGTTGAGCATCTTGTTCGGTAGCCGTATCGCTTGCCTTTCCCCCTGAGCCTCCCAATGAAAAATCCTTGGCATTCCCCGCTTGGCGTTGCTGTATTGCAGCATCGATATTGGGGTCATTCAGATCGATGTTTGGTAGGACCGTTCGCAAAAGACTTTCCGCTCGCTGCAGTCGCGTTTCCAAAGCCTCAATGTATTGCGGCGCAGGATTCCTCCGCCTGTTCGAAGGTTGATCGTAAGTGCAGTCTGCGAGAATGTTAGCCACAGCTTTTTGTACCCCTCATCGACATGGCACGGAGCTCAAGATGGTACTTGCCATAGCTGTACACAGTACAGTGAGTACATGGCTGCTTGCCGTCGCATTTGATCTTCTTCCTCCTACATTCATCGCAAGCTCTGGTAACTCGCCTTCGCTTCTGTAGCGGTGCAGGCGCGCGTGCCGCTTGCGAAGTTGTCGTATTGGGCGACGTTTGCCCATGCATCTGCCAATGCGCCGATTGCATTTGGTTGGACTCGTCTTCGACGTCGAAGGATTCTGGGGACTCAGGGGAGGTCGAGACAGCCATAGCGGCGGCCATTGCTCCTTGATCAAATGCTGCGGCGGTCATCTTTGGGACACGACAGGCTCTCGCATCTCAGAACGGGCCCTTTTTCTGGGATCTGAGGGAAGAATAGAACGGATAATGGTCGTTAGGAACCATCTGGCTTTCAGTTACGACCGCTGATCATGAACCTAAAAGCCGGGCGAACCCCATAGGATGGTAAACCCTTATATTGCACTATTGGAGGGGTGACGTCTCCGTCTCTAACAGCGCTTCGTTTTCTAGGGTGCGAGCGAAGGGTGCAGTGCAGACGGCGCCAATGCTTGAATGCAATACTTCCTTTTAGCAGCGTCAGGCAATGGATCGTGGCTCAACCTTTAAACGACACCTAGGTACCATCGAAAGCCACGCTGTATTTGAGTTTGAGATAGACTTTTGAACCAGCGCGAGAAGAGGGTTCAGCCTCTGGAGTTGAGGCGCCAGGAACGGGCAGAGGAAGAAGAAGAGGAAGAGGAAGTAGATATTGGAATACAGATCAGATATCCCGAGAAAAAAGACGGCGGAAAGAGAAGGCTCTCGGCGGAAGGCGCTGCTCGTCTTGGATGCCGTTCAGATTGGCAACTGGTAGCCAACTACGACGGAAAGAGTCAATTGGCAATGCCGCAGCGCAGTCAACAGTGGGGCAGTATGAAAACCAAGAAACGAGACGAGGTCTGTTATCCAGAGTCATAGTCGTAGGTATCCATGCCCATGCTCATGCCCATGCCCATGCCATGCCAGTCTCGGAGCCTATTATTAATGCAAACTTGCACAAAAGACTTCCCTTCCAAATTAAATCCAATAATAATGTCAGCGGAACTGCGAGCTCGGAGAGGGGGATACGGAATTAAAACGTTGGCCGGCGACTGAAACGCCGACTTACAGGAGGACGAGGACATCTGACATCCCAGCAACAATTTTGCCAGTCGGAAGGCCATCTCCACGGGCTGGGACTCGCAGGTTGTGGCTTGCATACTCCTCCCAACTCTGGGGGAACAAGCACGTACTACTCCAGGAATATGCCTATCTGGTTGTCTACACCTTATTATATAGACGCCAAAGAGTGTCCACTCAGCTGCCCAGACGCGCTTGACCTGACACAGGGCTGTGGACGGCTGACCGGCGAGAGATACTGTAGATAGTATCTCGCGGATTGACTGCGTAATGACTTGCAATGACTGGTGAGCAAAGCCATCATGAGCCCCTCGCCCTCATCACGCAATTCTTGCATGTCTTATCGATAGCTGAACTTGCCCTAAAGCAGTCGTCTCTGCCGTAAACTGCCTTCCAAATGCTCCAATCTCTCCAGACTTTCCTCTTCTTCACCATCTCGTACCTCGCCATCGCAAACGCATCCCACTGTCCCTCCCACTCGTCGTCCGCAACGTTGACCGTGCTACCCAATCACCCAGAATGTGGCCACCACGCTTCTGCAGCAAATTCGGCGGCGGGCGTTGTCTTGGTGGGGCACGGCTGCATCCAGCGGGACGAATTGGATACCAGTGATTGACGTAGCCGGCCTTTGTGTTGGGAAAACACAAGGCGAGATGATATTGCCATCTGGGAGCGCGAAGGGCAGAGGGGGGGAAAAAAGGAAAAGAAAGGAAAAGAAAGGCAGCCAGGATCCATTAGGAGGCGTTCGTTATCATTCATGCTTGCCATGGCCCGTCTCCGCAGGCTTGCTCAGGCTCAGGCGCTCCTGCTTTTTCCTGTTCTCTGGACCCTCTATGTGAAAAACTTCTACACATGGCTTGCTTCTAGCCCAGAGCTTACCTACCCTTTAAGTATCATCCACTTCCCATCAAACACCGGACCTCCCAGGTTCTCTTTCATCTTCATTCTCATCCCATGCTGGTTGAGTAAATCACCCCATCTCACTTGTTGATCTGAAATACGATTGACTTCAATTGGGTCGAACGTCATAAGCCCTACTTGGAATACAGAGCGCTTCGAACGAACCCCATTTCCCTTCATCTATCATCTTCTGAAGAACGAAGAAACCATGTCTACAAAGCCAATTTTTGTGGCTACGCACCCGAGAGCGTGCAGCACGGCATTTGAAAGGGTAAATTCTCCATATCCTATTTTCACCTTGCATCACTATTAGCTAACAACTATAACAGGTTTTCATGACCCGCCGCGACATCTTGACCTGTGTCCACGAGCCATTCGGAGATGCCTTCTACTTCGGCCCTGAGAGGCTGAGTCCAAGATACGAAGCGGACGAGGAAGCTCGCGAGACGTCCGGCTTTGCGAACAGTACATTCAAGACCATATTCGAAAGGATTGAGAAAGAAGGCAAAGAGGTTCGACCTAGCTCTACTTTCTCCCTGCTTGCGGCCCCTTGAATTTCTTATTGTTTGTCCTACCGTCAAATACAGACACTGTCATAACCCGACTACCCCTTGAGCAAGTGCTCTAGTGTTTTGAAAGAAGTTTCTACACACCGGAGACTTGAATATTCCCATACATGGATTTCCCTGGAGCCCTGGATTGAGATTCCATCTTTCTCGACTCGCAAGAGATGTTGCCGACTGTCCTCGGAAACTGTAGCGGATAGAGTCGTCGGAGTTACCCCAGTCAATTATTCGCGAATGGCCAGTGGATACGAAAACTTTCTACACTTAACCGGCTATACAAGCTCTCATAGTATCATGGTGGTACGGACACTTATATCGTGCAGGGAAAACGCCTCTTCATCAAAGATATTACCCACTACTTGGTACCACCTGAGAGAAAGCCAGCAACTATAGCTCCATCTTTGGGAGGCAAGACGGTTAAGAAAGGCGTTGGAACAAATGGCGAGACGAATGGCCTTATCAACGGCGCTACAAATGGTGTCGCCAATGGAGCTACCAATGAGATTAAGAACGGGAGCGCGAATGGGATCACCAATGGCCATCACAAGACTCCCTACCCGTATGACACGGCAGCAGAGCCCGGCAATCCTACAGTCGTCCCGGCGGAAATCTTGAAGCAGTTCCATTTTACGTTCTTGATTCGACACCCACGTCACAGCATTCCGTCCTACTATCGATGCACCATCCCACCTCTTGATGAGGTCACCGGCTTCTACAACTTCATGCCGGCCGAAGCTGGATACGATGAGCTCCGCCGCGTGTTTGACTTTCTCAGAAAAGAGAATCAAGTTGGCCCTGCCCTTGCTGGAGAACATGGCGAATTGAAAAATGGTGAAGTGAGCATCACTGTGATTGACGCCGACGACCTTCTAGATAATCCTGAGACCATCGTCTCCACATACTGCAAGGAAGTTGGAATCGAATATGATCCAAAAATGTTGATCTGGGACACCGAGGAGGCCCACCAGCGAGCTAGAGATGCATTTGAGAAGTGGAAGGGCTTCCATGAAGATGCTATCAACAGTACTTCCCTCAAGCCAAGAAGTGCCGCTCATGTGAGTGTCAAATTCGTCCTTAGGACTTTCATATATTATGCCCAATACTGACCTGTGTTTCGCCAAGAAAAAGAAAACCAAAACTATTGAAATCGAAGACAAGGAATGGCGTGAGAAGTATGGTGATGAAGGTGCGAAGGTTATCAGGGAGACTGTCAACGCGAACATACCCGACTACGAGTACTTGAAGTCTTTTGCTATTAAGTTCTGATGATCTATTCCAACATGGCGGTTAGGGAACTTTGGTCTGTGTTTTAGGGTCGCCCACAATGGCCCAACATCCTTTCCTTTAGTCAGAGTCCCGAGAGACTCGTTTGGTACTACGTCTAGTTATTGCTATGAGTACACGATGAATTCTTATTTTAAATCACTAAGTTATTCGGCGCAAAATACTAGGCCACGTTGCTTCCAGTGAGTATTCGCAATATGAGCCTACTCCAAAGCGATGAGAGATTAAAAGACTAGAAGCATGCATTTGCTGCAACCTCACTTTGGTAGACTCGCTCGAGACAATACGGAATGCGCACTGCCTATTTATATAAGTCTATCGACTCAGTCTAGGATTCGCGGGTGCCACTTTGATATGTGCGTTGTACACTAGAGTAATTCCCTCTCCACCAATTGATCATACAATAGCCATATTATACAAGTTTAACATCTCTACACCACCCTACGCAGCAAGCCTCTCCTTCTCTTTCTCTTTCTCTTTCTCTTTCTCCTCCCCCTCAACCTCCACGACAGGTTTCTCAATGACTTCTCGTTTCCTACTCTTCATCTTCCTGTTGTTAAAGGTCGACTCCAGCTCCCCATGCGTAACATTCCCGCTCCACGTCTCCGCATACTCCGCATCCACTAAGTTCCTCCACTCAACCAACACCTCAACGCCTGTTCCCTCTCCAATCAACCCCAGACTCCCTGTGCCCCTCTCTGCCGCTGCTTTCTGCCTCGTCCGCGCTAATTCAAGCTCTTTTGAGGCTCCCTCCTTCTTCTCCTCCTTCTCAAGAGCCTCTGTCGCCGCCGCTTCAGCCTCCAGCCTCCCCAACAGAAACGCCATGTCCGCCACACTGTTGGCCCTCTGATCGCACAGCGCCCTCCCTCTTTTCTTGATCAATTCGCGCTTATTCACCTTGCCAATCTGCTTCTTGGACAGGCCTTGGGGATTGTCATCCTCTTCTTTCTTTTTGTGATCATTTTCTTCGTTTGGAAACAGCGAGCGTTGGGTCCATTCTAGCTCGTGCCGTCGCCGTAGCTCGCGCAGTTTCTGGTAGACGGAGAGGCCGATGGGGCCGGATGGGAAGGTGAGGGTTACGAGGGGGGTCCAGTGGTCTTTTCGCAGGGCGCGGGGGACGGTTTTTTTGCCGTTGAAGGGGATTTGGGAGAGGGCTTTGTGGTTCTGGGGTTGGAGTGGTCAGACTTGTGTTTTTTAAATCGCGGCGAGGTAATTTTTGGACTGAGCGACAAATTGATATGAACTTGAGAACACACCTTTAAATCTTTTGTTAAAGAATACACGACGTGGTTTTTTTGGACGTGGTTGTAGACGAATATTTGTTTCCCGTACGACTCTGGGGGAATTGTCCAGGGTTGGGGTTGGGGCGCAGTTGAGGCATGCCGTACCCCTCTAATTATTAAGATGGTATGCCGGGCGAGATCAGCTGGTGATCGGGCGTTCATTGTGTGGTGTTGACGCCCCGGAGGTGCTCACAGATGTTCATAGATGTCGTCGAGATACTTTATTTCCTCAAGAGAGCTTGAACTCGTCAATTTTCGGCCTAGCGCTGGCCTGGATGTGGATGTGGATGTGGAGCCTGAAGCATCAGGTGCTCAAGCCTGGAACGACAAACGACAATGACAATGACCTCCCATCTCCCGTCAAGGCTGCGCTGCCAAGCTTCACGCTGTTGCACGGCACCAAAACCTGGAAGGCGCCGCCCCCTGTTAGCCCCCCATATTGGCCCCCCCGACGTCACCCCACCATGTTTTGACCCTGGGCGAATCACGGGCGGTTTCCTTGTCCGTTCGAACATGCGAGAATGTGCCAGTCAACTCCACCACCACCACCACCACCATCTCGAGAAGTCTCCTGTTCCCTCTGGATAAAACCTGTCATGTCCAGTCACCTCCTGATGCTCACCGTCTTTGTATAAAATATTTGCCGCTGTTGCACTTTGACTTCGTGCTGCTTCTTTGTCCAAAACTCAATTGCAAATAAACTCAAACCACTTACGAAGTACGAGGGCTTGGAATACCTTCCACTCGCCGACTGCCCCTCTACGATTCCACGATTCCACATTGAACCCGCAAAATGTCTACCTCGAACATGAACTTCACGGATAGGGCTTCTAAAGCCCTTTCCGACGCCATGAGCGTAGCAGAAAGCTACTCCCACTCGCAACTACTGCCCCTCCATCTCGCCTTGTCTCTCCTCGACCCTCCGGCAGACGAGTCAAAGGACCAACAACAGACCATGAACGCTTCACACGGTGCAGCATCGCAATCCCTCTTCCGCCAAGTCGTCGAGCGAGCACATGGCGATCCACAGGCATTTCAGAGAGCTCTTCAGAAGGCAATCGTCCGATTACCCAGTCAATCACCACCGCCCGAGCAAATCTCAATGGCACCTTCGTTCACGAAAGTCTTACGATCAGCCCACGAATTGCAGAAAACGCAGAAGGACTCTTTTATTGCAGTTGATCATTTGATCATTGCATTATGCCAGGATCCTACAATTCAGCTCGCCATGAACGAGGGTAACATGCCCAATGTCAAATTAATACAAGACGCCGTCCAGCAAATCCGAGGTACGCGCCGAGTCGATTCCAAGACCGCAGATGCCGAGGAGGAGAACGAGAACTTGAAGAAATTCACGATTGATATGACGGCGATGGCAAGAGAGGGTAAGATGGACCCTGTCATTGGCCGAGAGGAGGAAATTCGAAGAGTTATTCGGATCTTGTCCAGACGAACGAAGAACAACCCTGTCTTGATTGGAGAGCCTGGTGTGGGAAAGACGACCGTTGTTGAAGGTCTTGCCCAGCGAATCGTCAATCTAGATGTCCCGGACAACCTTGCCGCTTGCAAGCTACTTTCCCTCGATGTCAGTTCAATTGTTGCAGGCAGCAAATACCGAGGAGAATTTGAAGAGAGAATGAAGGGAATTTTGAAGGAAATCGAACAGACAAAAGAAATGATCGTTCTTTTCGTCGATGAAATGCATCTTCTAATGGGTGCTGGATCAAGCGGTGAAGGTGGAATGGACGCTGCTAATATGCTGAAACCTATGTTGGCGCGCGGACAACTGCATTGTATTGGTGCAACCACTTTGGCCGAATACCGGAAATACATCGAAAAGGATGCGGCTTTCGAACGTCGTTTCCAACAGGTCCTTGTCAAGGAACCATCTATCCCCGAAACGATTTCCATCCTCAGAGGTCTTAAGGAGAGATTTGAGGTACATCATGGAGTCAACATTTCCGATAGCGCTCTTGTTACTGCCGCAACTTTGGCTGCTCGATACCTTACCCAAAGGCGATTGCCCGACTCTGCTGTTGATCTCATCGATGAAGCTGCAGCCGCAGTCAGAGTTGCTCGAGAATCGCAGCCTGAAATTCTCGACTCACTGGATCGGAAGCTTCGACAATTGAAGATTGAGATTCATGCATTGTCACGAGAGAAGGACGAGGCATCTCAAGCTCGTCTTGCACAAGCCAAACAAGACGCCAGCAATGTCGAGGAAGAATTGAGACCTATGCGCGAGAAGTATGAGAGCGAGCGAGCTCGAGGCAAGGCCATCCAAGAAGCCAAGGTCAAGCTCGACCAGCTCCGTGTCAAGAAAGACGACGCTACACGAACAGGTGATGACAGCCGAGCCGCAGACCTACAGTACTACGCCATTCCCGAGCAGGAGCTTTTCATTAAGAACTTAGAGAAAGAAAAGAAGGCTGCCGATGCGGCTCTCAGTATCAACAGCAATCCCGACTCAGGTGGATCTTTGATCACCGATGTTGTTGGCCCCGAGCAAATTAACGAAATTGTTGCTCGTGCAACTGGCATTCCAGTCACGAGACTAAAGGCTACAGAAAAGGACAAGCTTCTCCAAATGGAGAAGGTCCTCAGCAAGGTGGTTGTTGGCCAAAAAGAAGCTGTCCAGGCAGTTTCCAACGCTATTCGACTTCAACGCTCTGGGCTCAGCAACCCCAACCAACCTCCTTCCTTCCTCTTCTGTGGTCCTTCCGGAACTGGTAAGACGCTGCTCACCAAGGCGCTTGCCGAATTCCTCTTCGACGATGCCAAGTCCATGATTCGACTCGATATGTCAGAATATCAAGAACGTCACTCACTCAGTCGAATGATTGGTGCGCCACCAGGATACGTTGGCCACGATGCAGGTGGACAGCTCACCGAGGCACTTCGTCGGAAGCCGTTCTCTATCTTGCTCTTCGATGAAGTTGAGAAGGCCGCAAAGGAAGTGCTCACTGTGCTCCTGCAGCTCATGGATGATGGTCGCATCACTGATGGCCAAGGACGTGTCGTCGATGCACGAAATTGCATTGTCGTCATGACTTCTAATCTTGGAGCCGAGTATCTCCAACGACCTACCACCAAGAGTGGCAAGATTGACGAAACTACCAAGAAGATGGTCGAGAAGGCACTCCAAGATTACTTCCTTCCCGAGTTCCTCAACCGGATCAGCTCGACGGTCATTTTCAACCGCTTGGCACAGTCCGAGATCCGCAAGATCGTGGACCTGCGCCTCATCGAAATTCAGAAGCGTCTCGAGGCCAATGGAAAGAATGTCAGAATCGACTGCTCTCCTGCTGTCAGAGATTGGCTAGGAGCGGCTGGCTACAATCCTCAATACGGCGCTAGACCACTTGCGAGATTGATCGAGAAGGAGATTTTGAATAGACTTGCTGTTCTAATTCTGAGAGGCAGCATCAAGGATGGAGAGACTGCTCGGGTTGTGATGGAGAACAATAGAGTTGTGATTCTGGCCAATCACCAGGAGTCAGAAGAGAGCTCGAGCGAGGATGAAATGGATGTAGATGATGCGGTGGAAGCACTGGAAGGTGATGACATGGATACATCACTTTATGAATAAAGGTGGATAGATTCCAACTTTGATGGTTATGATTGATGAGGGATGATTAATCAGCGCTAAGTCTCCTTACTTTTGGTTCATACTATGTTCAGTTGATGCTCTCGCATGGCGTTCGGATACGGCGGGCAGGGAAAATGCGCGCCTGGAATTACGATGTACTTACTCATCAGTAAAAGAAAATATAATACGATAGAAAAACATATATATATATAAACCTGATCAAATGATACTTTTTGTGTGACTGAGATGAAGTGCCCACGTCGACGCCGCTCTGGGAGGAGAAAATTCCAATCTTGCTGCGGGAAATTAGACTTATGACTTAAATAAAATGAAAGAATTTTTGAAATTGAATTCTTATTACCAACATTGTTTATGTAATTGGTGGCTTCGAGTCCATGGCTGTGACATGATCTCCCATTGAAGTCTCCTATGCCTTTCTCATTGAGACCACCATGCAAAGCCTCAATTTGGTTGAATTTGTACCGAGACTCGACTTGCCCTCATTTGAAACCCACCTGTTTAGGTGCGCCCGACCTTTACTCCATCTCCGCGATCTCTTCAAAATTATCCTCTAAATCGACATGGACCCGTAGCTCCTTCTCGCCCATCACCCTCCACGTTCGTTTCAATTCTTCAAAACTGACCAAGTCGCCGAGTTTCTCAAAGCCAATGATGTAAAGTTCCTTGGCCCACGGACAGGCTCTCAGCGCTCGGTACCAGATATCTTTAGCCTGCGAGCGGAACTGTGGTGTCTCAAGGCAGTAAATAAGGTAAAACTTCCACAATCCAGCGGCTGATTTGGTCTTTGGCGAAGAGACGGCGTGCTCGAATGCTGACCGCGCGGAATGGATGGTGCCGTGGTTCATCTCGTAGTAGATGGCGAAGAGACGAGATGTTAGAGTGTCGTTCTCGGGAGTGAGAACGGTCGAGAGCAGTATATTCCGTACTCGGTTGTCGATTCGTAATCTAGATTCATTCCAGGTGTAGAGCGACAGAAAGATTGTGTTTTGTGGAAAGAATTTGATGAAATTGCTTAGCTGTTCTCGGAGCAGTGCTGGACGGAAGGGGCCGATTCGTGCGTGGTGGTAAAGAAGGCGGGCAGCTGATTGGTGTAGTAGTTCGTGTGACGGTGAATCTTTGAGATCTCGGTCAATAAATAACTTAGAGAGTGCTGAATAGGACGCGAGAGCAGACGTGATGTCGCCTTGGGTCGCAGACTGTGTTTCTTTGCTTGAGCTTGAGGTCAAGTATGCGAGAAGAGCCAAGCATTCGCCATACATAACCGCATATCGTGGAGCACCGGCGGAGATCAGGTAATCTCGGTTGGATTCTAAGTGTTGCTTTGTTTTGAGAAGAGCAATTGGAGATAAACTGGCTGGTGGGTCAATTGTAGTGTCAGCGATAGAGAGTAGGTGCTGTATCGCGGAATCCTTGTCCAGATCTTCCAAAGAAGCCCAAACCCAATTTTTCCACAAGACAATGGAAGCCCTTTTCTCATTTTCTGCCATAGACTTGCTCATATTTAAAGCGGCCGAGAATACACCGTTCGCTACATCCTTGTGTCCTCTTGCCCCCTCAATCATAGCGTAGGCATTATAAAGTCTGAGACTGGAAGGATATTTCTTGATAAGCGCCTTCGAGCTCTTTTTGACAGTCTCAGGCTCATTTCGCCATTCAAACGCCAAATAGTACTCAGCTAGATCTTCTCGGAAATGTGCTTCGGTAAGTTGTTTGAGAGCGTTCCGAACCCATTCGTATAAAACTGGTCCGGAGTCTCTAGGGTAACGTTCTCGCCAAAGGCTGATATTCTTGAACCAAATATTAGAAGCGAATAGCGTCTCGGGTGACATTTGACAAGCTGAGATTGGAGTATGTAAAATGTAAGATATCTCATATTCGGCGTCATCCACGGTCATCTTATGCCCGTAAACGTTGTATACCCAAGCAAAATTGCAGTCGAGAAGCTCATCTCTAGCAGAAGCATCACTGAAAGCGTCCTGGTCGGGCCGGTGGAGGGGACCAATTGGCGGTAATCGACAGAAGAGTAGGAATGCGTCAAGAAGGGATTTGCGCTCCCTTTCCGAGTTGGGCGGCAGCATTATGAGGAATTCTTCAATGTCGGTGAAAAGAATAACTCGAAACGGATCGTCTTCCGCAACATCATCCATTGTCCTGGCCGGAAGTAAAGATTCTGTACTTCTCAATCGTTCGGCGTTTGCCCAAGTTGGAAACATATTCGTGTTGTCCAAAGGATTTCCTACTTCAGCTTTTAAAGCCTCAGCCTCTACTTGAGCTTGGTTCTCAGCAAAGTGTCCCCAGCCACGAGCGCCGTTTTCACCAATGCGTGCCACTTCGCTCTCCCAGAAGCCTCCAAATTGACGAATGTTTTCCTCTTCTGACAGTGCCTGCTTTGGTGCCCAGTAATTAATCTCCAGTAGCCCTTGCCAGATCGCCACCGCAAGCTCTGAGAATCCAGATTCTCGCATAAAAAGGGTGAGTCGCAGCAAGACGTAAATAAGTTGTTGATAAACAGATTTGACGGTCTCGCTACTTGCAGTGGAGGCAATCTTAGAGAGAAGCCTGATTCTGCTAATATAGATATCCCGAGTATCCTCGTACTGAAACGTTGAGAACGAAGCTTGCTTGAAATCTAAGTAACTTATCCAAAGCATCAAACTGTCGATATTTTCTTTCGAGATTTGCTCCCAGCGATCCGATTGGGCCTTAGCATCCCAGATTTTCGAACCTTCGGCCATTAAGCCCAGCAAAAGTCTTTCGCGATCTTTCAACGATGTCGCCTTTTCAAGAGCTTTCTCGAACATATGGATCTTAATCTCTGCCGTGCTACGTATCTCGGCATTGGTGACCCGGCGACGATCATCTTGACCTCGAAGAAGAGCGTCTTGATGCTCAATCAGTGCCAGCCAAGCATCAATATCATGAGGATGTTGCTCAACTCGTCGATTAAGTTCGATGTTCTTTTGTCGCTCGGGAGCACTGGAGCTCAATGTGACTCCAGCTTCGGATCCCGACTCGCTGTCTGTGGCGTATTGTAGAGCCGAATCGGATGGCTGACTTTTATCCTTCAATTTTCCATGAATCGACCGGTAGTGACTCTCATCATTGTCAGAGTCGGAAGTCTCATCATGCGTGCCCACCCTCTTTCTTTTCCGTCCCCTCACTGGATTCAGAGAGACAAAATCCACATCTAAATATTCGGGATTTTGAGCCAGAAGCTCAGGGCGTATCTTCAAAAGCTGTGGTCTGTCTCGCTCGACTCTGGAGAAGGCGTACTTCTCGCGATGTGAAAATTTGGAATTCTTCCAGTCATGAAGAACGATTTCTTTGTCCATTTCATGGTCTCGATTGATCTTTAGATTAGGAAGAGCTCCCAGCACACCCCCGGCGCCGACTCTGTAGAACGCAGGCACGTCATACCGATGAATGCTCCCGTACGTTAAGTTTTGCTCGTCGCCTTTGCTGTCTATATAAAAAATATCTGGTGATTTCTCCCTCGCGGGTGCAGGTGGCGGGGAGAATTTGGCTTCAGGGACGTTGCTGTCTCTCTCCCTACTTGTGGACCTGTGACGATGGCGATGCCGGTGTTGATGGGGCCTTTGGTGGGCTTTTTTATTTGGAGCATCTCTGTCTTTGGAGCCACGCTTCTTCTCGTTTTCGACAGGAGGTCGAGGCTGTGGCGTGGTCTTCGGTTTGAACGATCCGAATTTGGGAATGGCCTTAGGCTCCGACATTATGAGGAGAACCAAGACCAACCGTTACTATAACATTCTGATCGATGGTAGTTGTGATGTATTTGCCTTGCTTGAGGCAGTAGATGTATCGACCAACGGAGGAATGATCAAAAGAGGTGGGGGAAGCCTTGCGCACAAGGCTGTAACCTAGTCCCGATATGCACTAGTTTTTTAGTTTGAGATTTATTTTTTGACGATAAGAAACGATGTGGATGGCAGTATAGCTCGCCCAACACGATGAGCACGATCATTTGAGGGCCTTTTTCGAACTCAATATGGCGACATCTCTGGCAGATCAACTGTCGCGGATATCTGCCAATTCAACAAATTCCCTAAACCTCAAGGCGCAGAAAGCCGCCCATGCGAAATCCCTGATATTCGAGCCCCGAGTGGCAGCTTCACAGAGTTTTGAGACCATCTACACATTATGCCACGAAGGCTTTCAGGAGTTATGTCTACTAGATTCTCGTTTTTTAGAGTTTCAAAGAGACATTTTCAGCGAACAAAGTCAGACTGAAGACAGGACTCAGATGACCGCTGGAGAGAACTCGGAGCTCGACAAGCGACTTGAAGCATTCTTGGGCTTAGTTGGGGCTAGACTGAGATTGACCCCAGGTATCAAAGCAGTAGAGTGGCTTGTGAGGAGGTTTCGGTAAGTCTTAAATTCTGTGGTCGTTATTCAGGAAAATTTGTTGACTTATTTTTAAAGCATTCACGAATACAACACCTCGTTCCTCCTTACGACCTTCTTACCCTACCACACCCTACCGATTTTCACTACGTTATTATCGATAGTCCCATCAAATATTCCACAGGAATACAGGTTTCTTCAACCGTATATCCGATCACTGACCCCGCCTCCAAGACACACGATTGTCCATACTGCAACCAACAACACGTCGTTCACTTCGTGTCTTAATACTTACGTTCTACGTGTTAGCCATACTCGACAACAACATGCGGCGCTCTTGGCATTTTGGGCCGGAATCATGACCGAGGCTGTTGGAGGCATGCTTGACAAAGCCCGGTCTGGAAGGAAGGGTGTGCAACAGCAGAATGAGCAGGATGTCATTCTCAAACTATTACCAACGTTGAACGAGGGGTTAGCGATGAAAAAGGTTCCTGATTTGCGGATTGGTTGTTATATGCTGCTCTCAATCATGGCATCAAAGGGAGGAATTGATGATAAAATCCTGACTGCCATGATGGAGGCTATTGTCCTAGGGTGGACAACAGAAACTTCTAATCCTGGTCTCGTCTGCCTCGCGGTTTTGGCTCAGCACCGTGGAGCAAAGCAGCTTACGAAAAAAGTCACAAAGGAGTTATTAAAGGTGGAAAATCTACCTGCAATTCTAATCGAGCTTTCGAAACAACGGCGCCTGGACAAGCTCGCCAATGGACTCTGCTTATCCCTTGTAGAGCGGCTACGAAAACACGGTGATATCAACGGTCTCCCCATTATAGGGCAACTTGTGGAGCACCAGTTACTTAGCGATCAACAATCCAGTGTGATAGTTAAATCACTTCTGTTGGCAGCTCACCAAATCGACGACAGCCCTGAAAAAATAAGTATCAGCCCTCATCTTGCCTCGTTATTGGTAAGTCTTACACAACTGTCGGGACGCGTAGGCGATGTGGTACGTGGAGCTCTAGAAGAAACAGAGGTCGATATGGATGAGCTAGAGATGAAACTTCATACAAAGATCCGGCCAACTGCGCTCCTACAATCCAATCAAGAGGATGTAGAGATAAAAGATCTCGAGGTCAGTGCAACGAGCATAGCACCTGATTTCCAACCCCTTCTTCAACGCCTGCCAAAACGAACAGCGAACGAATCCTCTTTCTTGAGTCACAATGCCTCTCACATTTATCCAGACATCTGCCAAGCTTTTCTGGCGGCCACTTCGAACGCAGCCAACCTGCATTCATTCGACGAGGCGCCAATACTTAGGCGCCTCTCGGCATTGGAGGATACCTTGTATCTCAGCTTTTATATGAGGACTTGGGTTGGTCCATATCCTGTTTTAGCTAGAACTTCAGCTATTCAGATGGCAACCCGTTGTTTGGCTGGAGGAAAACCTGGATCTGTAGATATACAGGCGGTACTACCTTATAGTATAGCTGCTCTTGGGGACCCTGCTACGAAGGTGCGCCGCGCCGCCGCCGAATTCCTAATTGCAGTCAACAAACTCTATCCGGACAATGTTGAGTCTAAGGAAGCCTTGAAAAGCCTCTATCGGTGGGGCTCTGAGGATTTGTACGGAGCTGATGCTGAGACGAGGGAATTGAACTGGCTTGCGCCAGACTCTGCCATCCGGTTTCTGCGCGAACTACTTATACCGGCATTGGAAGAGTGCGTTCTTGACCAAAAACACGTTGAGGCGGTCTTCCAGAGGGGTCTAAACAGCCACTCCAATTTGGAAAGCCCAAAGAAGAACGAATCTGGGCGACTGCCGCAATCCTTACGAGCATCAATCATGGCATTCTTGGCATCTCATCTTTTACACACCCCTGTGTTTTCTGTCAAGCATAGACTACTCGAGTCATTGAACCAAGTTCGCAGCGTGGCAGGAGTGACGAGAACGAAGTACTTGCTACCAGCTCTTGAAAAATTTGGGACCATGAACCTCTCGGAGTCCTCAAAGCATTGCGAGGACGAGCAAATAGATCTAGCTGGATTTGACGATCAAATGGTTGCGGTGGTCACTGCCAACGACAAGGATGGTCTCAATTACCTTGCCCGTATCGTGAAGGGCGAGGTGGCAACTGGACGGCCATTGTTGTTAAGGGCAGTCTTCAAAAGAATACGAGTAATCTGGTCGTTATTGAAGGGAGACTTCAAATTAGATACGGCTCAGATGTTGATGGACACCGCCCAGTCTTCAGAGCAATTCACCGAGGACCAGGAAATTGCCTCACAGATGTCAACTGACCTTTTGAGTACAATGCCATTATCTACCGAAATCCTCTCGGCTTTCCTCACTCAACTCCCAACCGCTGCCAAACTCGCAGATAAACCCCCTGCTTCTAAACGCCGACGGACTAGTCATGGAGAAGTTGCTCGGGCTCCTATTCAAGACTCCAATCAGCTTACTGCTGCCATCAGAAAAGTCACATTCGTTCTACAACTAGTGGACAGTTCTAATCCAGGCTCACACACCGAGCTCCTGAAAGGGCTCTTTAATGTGCTTGCTGAGCTCCAGCACTTCAAGGCTCAAGTCTCGTCAGAACTTGCTTATTTGCAAGGACTAGTACTCGGCAGTCTTCTCTCTATATTGAAAGCCTATAGAGCAGACCCGACGATCAAATTAGACCGATCTGCAGTGCGGGCAGACCTACTGGTGGACTGTATCCAAAAGACTTCAAGCCCGCAAGTGCAAAATGCTGCCCTGCTTCTCATTGCGTCTCTAGCAGACACAGCTCCCGAACTTGTGCTGCACAGCGTCATGCCCATCTTCACGTTTATGGGCAGCTCAGTGCTGAGGCAAAATGACGATTACTCCGCACATGTTATAAGTCAAACGATTCGAGAGGTCATCCCACCTTTGATATTATCACTCCGAAAAGAGGAGGGAGATCTTGTGACTGGTGCAGCTGAGCTGCTTCTCAGTTTCGTAGCAGCATATGAACATGTTCCTCCCCACCGCCGGAAAGGTCTCTTCACCTCTTTAGTACAGACTCTGGGCGCCGAGGATTTCCTGTTCGCACTTTTGGCAATGCTCGTCGATAAACATGGCGCAACGGAGAGCATCAAGACCTTTGCTATAGAATTATCGGGGTCTTTCAGCGTTGAGGTCCAGCTCCAATCAGTTGCCAAATATCTCGATCTAGTGAAGGATGTTCTGAAGCCTAAGCCAACTTATTCCACCGTATTGCTGAACGCCAACGACGATGGCGTGTCCGATCCACTCGAAATTGCTTTTACCGAGCTCTCTCTACTGCCGGACCTACTCTCTCAAAAACGATTAATAACTCAAACTGGAAAGCTCCTTGAACGAGATGATATGGATGCAGCAAGGGTTCGAGATATGTACTCAACACTTCTAGAGAGTCTCTTGGCCCTCGCAGACCTGTTGAAAGAACAGAAGCGCTTACACTCTGCATGTGGAGATGTGTTGGAGAGCTTGCTCGGCTTATTATCAACCAGCGAATTTGTCAAGTCAGTCGAAGGACTACTTGATAGGCCTAATGAGTCCCTGCGTCGGAAGATCTTGCGTTCATTGGAGGTTCGTATCGATCAAGAGAATCCGTCGGATGCGAGTTCTAGAGTTGCAATGCTCGGCTTCTTGCCTCAACTTACAGCAATCATCCGCGAATCCAAAGATGTGCTATTTAAGCATACCGCCGTAGCATGCGTGGACAAGATATCCGAAAAGTATGGGAAGAAGGATCTGGAGGCTGTCTCAGCAGCAGCAGAAACTATCGCCAGTACTCATTGTCTTGGTCAATCAGACAACCGTCTGCGAGTCATGGCTCTGCTCTGTCTTGCGTCCTTGGTTGAGATACTTAAGGAAGGCATTGTCTCTGTGCTGCCATCTGCTATTCCCAAAGCACTTGAGTACATGGAGGCCAGTGTTCAGATGGACACTGAAGCTCGGAAACTTCATAATGCAGGTTACTCGTTTATCAGCGCCCTGGTCCATCACCTACCTTACATGGTATCTGGGGGATATTTGGACAAGCTCCTACAAATATCTAACGCATCTGCTGGGGCGGATCTGGATGATGATGCGGATGAAAGCAGAGTTCAATGTCTACAATTTGCCGCAAAGCAAATTGATGCGAAGAGTATGTTTGGGGCTTTAGAAAAAGACTGGCCAGAAGCTCTGTCACAAGGATCATTGGTAAGTCCTTTTAACAAGAGGCCCACGCATTTACTCACCTCAAACAGGCAACCCGAGAATATGTCGAGATTCTTAGCAAGGCTATCGACAAACATTCGAAGAGTGTTGTTACTAAGTATTCCGCTATCCTCGCCCGCATATTCCACAACGCTTTTGACCTCCGGAGACAATGGCATGAGATCGAAAATGACGCTACCCCAGAAACTGTATCAGAGATTGAGACCGAGATTAACGAAGTGGCGATCAAGATGATTTACAAATTCAACGACGCTACATTCAGACCTATTTTTGCCAATCTCATCGAATGGGCCTCTTCATTGCCCAAAAAAGATAAAGCGGGAAGAAGCATGCGCCTGCAAACCATATACGGCTTTATGGCCATATTCTTCGATAATTTGAAGTCGATAGTCACGAGCTACGCTAGCTACCTGCTCGACAATGCCGTGGAAGTGTTGAAGACAGTGAATCCAAAGGACGAGGAATCGACAGACCTATGGGTTAAGGTTCTCCGAACATTAGTGAAATGCTTTGAGCATGATCAAGATGACTTCTGGCAATCGCCGTCTCATTTCAGTGTCGTGGGTCCAGTGTTGTGCGCCCAATTCACCCATGGTGCATCGCTTGCGTTGGTGGAGGAGTTGGTGCCTGCTATAGTCGAGCTCGCTGCAGCCGCAGACTCCTCGGATCACCATAAAGAGCTCAACAGCGCCATTCTTAAGCATATGCGTTCTGAGAATCCAAGCGTTAGGCTTGCAGCCGTGAAGTGTGAGCAAGAATTGACTGATCGGTTGGGCGAGGAATGGTTGTCTATGCTGCCAGAAATGCTACCCTTCATCAGCGAGTTACAAGAGGATGACGACGAGGTTGTGGAGAAGGAGACGCATCGGTGGATTGTGAAGATTGAGGGAGTTCTGGGCGAGAGTCTTGACTCCATGCTGCAGTAGAGACACGAAGTGGAATGGGTGGAAAAACAATGTCAAAAGTCTAGTCAGCATGATGAGAAAAAAGAAATTATGATACAACTTTCACAAGCTCAAACGGATCTATGTCCCTAGATGTGTTCAATAACCTCGCAGATATTAAATTAATATAAATGCTATTCTGGTTACTTTTAGAAGCCCTACTTTGGTTCCGTCTCTACCTCCGTAGACCTGGCCTGGTGTCTGAGAGTGGAATGTGGGGCACACTCGCGTGTCACTTCACGTGTTGGACGCGCCTTTCCTACGCGTCGAACCTTGACGTGAAATTTCACAGATTTGCTGCCATCAACATTATCTGGCTGACGACTGAGAATGTTCAAGCCATTCAAACCCCCACTCCTCAAGAGTGCACAAAAAGATAAGCCTATAGTGGTAGATTCCGAGGATGACGAAGATGATATCCAGGTTCGGCCGTTCAAGAAACGAAAGTTGCTTTACGTCGACGTCGACAAAGTCCCCGATAGTCCACCCAAGAAGAGTTCATCGGCAGTCAATGCGCCCAGGAAACCATTGCTACCAGTAAAGAATCCTACTGAGACTAAGAAGTCTGCGAGCGATGGAGCTGAGGGTTTGGAGGGATACTATATGGTATTATGGTTTGGGACAATCTGACGCTACTATAAAAGAGTGAAAGTTAACATTATTCTGTAGGCGCAAATTCACCACGAAGAAGCATAAAACTTGGGATGGGGATGGAGTTCTCTCGGTCCATGGTGGCTATGCTCGTCTGCAGGACATATCAGGGAAAGAGATGGGAAGATGTGCGTACAGGGACCCTTTGCTACCAGGGAGCACATTGAGCGTTGGTGGAAAAGACGTCGAGATAGATTCGAGCATAAGCAAGGCAGATTTTATGGCTGGCCGGCCATTCATGAAGACGCAAGCAAAGCGTACCCCAAGCAATGGAAGCAGCAATAGCAACAGCAGTCCAGCAGCAGCACCTAAAGCACCAGTCGTTTTCAACAAACCCAGACCTTTGCTTACTTCTAGGAAGAAGGCGGATGCGGAGATAGATGAGATACCTGCCAAGAGCTTCTACGCAGCGAGTACGGCTATGAAGGCAAAGTTCAAGAACCCACTGCTTTCAACAACGATAATGCCACAAAAGAAGGATGGTGGCGTGACTCCACGGCACGATCCAAATGCTCCTGGGGCTCTAGTGATGAAAAGGCCTAAGCATTGCCCCAAAGGGAGAGAAATCGTCGATGTGGTCTTGGATCCTTTCCTGGGCCAGCATCTGCGAGAGCATCAACGAGAAGGCGTCAAGTTTCTTTACGAATGCGTGATGGGAATGAGGAATTTCAACGGCCAGGGTGCTGTTCTCGCAGATGAGATGGGTTTGGGGAAAACCTTGCAGACAATCGCTTTGATTTGGACGCTTCTAAAGCAGAATCCTATTTATGGCACCGAGGGAGTGATCAAAAAGGCCTTGATCGTTTGCCCAGTGACTTTGATAGTCAATTGGAAGAAGGAGTTCCAAAAATGGCTAGGGAATGAGAGGATTGGGGTTCTGGTTGCTGACAACACCCAGAAAATTAAGATCACTGACTTCACTCATGGTAGAAGCTATAGTGTGATGATCATTGGCTATGAAAAGCTGAGGTCCGTTCAAGACGAGCTGAAAAAGGGTGCAATCGACATTGTGGTTGCAGATGAAGGCCACCGCCTCAAGACAGCAGCGAACAAATCAGCTCAAGCCATTCGCTCACTCAACACTGACAGGCGTGTCATCTTATCTGGTACACCAATCCAGAATGACCTTTCGGAGTTCTTCGAAATGGTGGATTTCGTTAATCCAGGCCTACTCGGGAAATACAATACGTTCAGGAAGGAGTTCGAGGGACCCATCGTAAAGAGCAGACAGCCCGGAGCTTCGGAGAGAGACGTGGAGAAGGGAGTCGCCAGAGGGGAGGAATTATCATCATTAACCAAAATGTTCATTTTACGACGAACCGCCGAGATCCTATCGAAATACCTACCCCCAAAGACAGAATACGTACTCTTTTGCAATCCCACACAAGCTCAAGTAGAAGTATATCAGCACGTTCTCCAGTCGCCATTCTTCGGCAAAGTGCTGGGGAGCCCTGAGTCGTCTCTGCAACTCATTACACTACTCAAGAAGATTTGTAATTCGCCAAACTTGTTAACGAAGAAGGACGAGGTGATTCCAAGTGATTCTGGCGTGGGCCAGCTCATGGAGGTCATTCCACCCGAGCTCCTCCGCAAAGCGCCCATAAAAACTAGCAGCAAGTTCAGAGTTCTTGATCAATTGCTCAGATACTTATCCACGAATACGACCGAGAAGATTGTGATCGTTTCGAATTACACAGCGACCCTGGATCTCCTGGGTCAACATCTAGCATCGTTAGGGTTATCTTTTCTTCGGCTTGATGGTAGCACACCAGCAGCGAAACGCCAAGATCTTGTTGACACTTTCAACAAAACTTCCGCATCCAGGAACTTCGCTTTCCTCCTGTCTGCTAAATCTGGTGGTACAGGTATCAATCTGATTGGTGCTTCACGACTCGTACTGTTTGATGTCGACTGGAATCCGGCCATAGATTTGCAAGCAATGGCACGGATCCATCGAGATGGCCAGAAGAAGCCTGTCAAAATTTACCGATTCCTGATGTCAGGTGGCATGGACGAGAAAATCTATCAGCGTCAAGTCACTAAGCTGGGACTGGCAGACAGTGTCGTTGACGGTAAGAAGAATGAGTCGAGTTTCTCGCCCGAAGAATTAAGAGACTTGTTTAGGCTGGAGGTGAATCCTGGCTGCCAAACCCACGAGCTGCTTGGCTGCGACTGTAAAGGCCTTGGTGTTGACCCAGCCCCTCCGGCGAGTCTCCCAGAGGTCGCCGACATCAAAGACAGTGAGGATGAGGATAGCGATGCGGACCTTCCATTTGATCCAGCCGATGCCATTGTGCCAGCAACCAAAGCAAACATAGCCGCCATCGAGCTCAAGATCAGTGAGGCGGAAGCAAAGCGATTAAATAAATCAAAAGGGAAGATGCAGGCTTTGATGCAGTACAGGCACATTGATACCGCGATCTTCAGGGGCGAGACGGAGGATGTGTTCGGTTTTGAGAACGAAGAATTCTCAGATGTGAAGAAAGAGCTTGACGACGAAGCGCTTGTTAATATACTCGAAAATGAAGGTTGTAAGGTTGGTTTTGTGTTTGCTAAGAGGGATAGAATGGCGACGGTGACGGCATAGATTTGGGCTGGACTTGCATTGCGAGACAGGTGGCAATCATGATAGCATGGTGCTGGTATTTGCATATGTTGCTACAGGCTCATCGAATATAGATGGGAAATGAGATCATTGTAAACAGAA
>Ga0247778_1000607_pt1 | contig 37183 bp, 24 predicted proteins | sample UWRJL049202B5_FD_179939 | JGI IMG/M metagenome (GOLD analysis project Ga0247778, IMG submission 179939) | Plant litter microbial communities from Arlington Agricultural Research Station in Wisconsin, United States - UWRJ-L049-202B-5 | ecosystem: Environmental > Terrestrial > Plant litter >...
GGTGAGTATGGCGACCGGATCAGGTATGTTTCAGGCAGTGTCAAAGACCGTTTAGCGCTCAGCGCCGTACTGATACGCCCTGATGGGATCATCGCCTGGGCTTCTGACAACGCCCCGGATTACAGCAAACTCCAAAAGGCTGCTGCCCGCTGGTTTATTGGTAATGCAGGTAATAATCCAACTTGAAAATGAAATCGAAAAAATTTATATTTTGGATTATTATAGGTATTGTGTTGTTGAATTCTATTGGCATGTCTATAGTGCTCCCTCTCCTGCCTTTTATAGTGGGTAAATATCTTCCCTCTCAACAGGTGGTTGTTGGCATGAGTGGACTAATGTCCGTATTTGCTGCCTGTACTTTTTTTGCAGCTCCCATTTTAGGGGCATTGAGTGACAGGTATGGACGGAGAAACATTCTTATCATCAGCCTGTTGGGCTCCGTGATCGGCTATGTTTTGTTTGGAATAGGTGGCGCGCTCTGGATACTTTTCCTTGGGCGCATTATCGACGGGCTTACAGCCGGGAATATCAGTACACTGTTTGCATACATATCCGATAGTACCGAACCCGAGGAACGGACCAAATGGTTTGGCTATATCGGTTCTGCTATGGGAATAGGAAAACTGGGAGGCCCGGCATTGGGCGGATTATTGGGTAGTATTGCCATTGCACTACCTTTCTTTGTTACTGCCGCATTAATATTCCTTTCCGGTTTGGCTGTGTATTTCCTGTTGCCTGAATCTTTGTCTCCCGAAAAAAGGACCAGACATTTAACACTTGAAAGTTTCAATATCTTTTCACATTTTAAAGATATATTCAGCCTGAAAAAAGTTCAATTACTGCTCATAGTGGGTGTACTTTTTTACGCCGGTCTGGGTATCTTCCAGTTTAATTTTATCATATTCCTGAAAGATATTTATAAATGGGGGCCGGCATTTATTGGTAGTTTGCTAACGCTTGTTGGCATTTGTGAAATTATTTCACGTGCAGTGTTGTTGCCCTGGCTATTGAAACACTTTAGCGAAAGAAATATCGGAATAGCCGGGTTAATTGGTCTTGCAACCGGCCTGGCATTAATTCTGGTAAGTATTTTAATACCCTCGGTAATTATTATCGCGCTGGCTATTATATTTATAATCTCCGGCGAGGGCTTATTCGACCCAACCTACAACGGAAAATTATCGCAATCCATTGACGAAAGTAAACAGGGGAAATTACAGGGCGTAAATCAAAGCCTGCAGTCGGCAAATAATATGCTCATTCCACTGAGTGCAGCTGCCATCTATTTTTATAGCCCGGGTATGTTGTATGCAACAGCAACATTTATTGTACTGGTGGCGGTTATTATGTATGCGAAATTTTTGCCTCCGGCCAGGGCTTCTGAAAACCCTGACGAAACGGATTCAGCGCATAGTGATCCGTCGTAAATTGCATCTTGCTCCATTTTTATTTTCTTTTTCGTCTCACCAGCAGTATGGTCCCGATCATCAACAGCAGCCCGGGCAGAACACCTAATAAGAAAATCTTCACGAGTCTCAGCGTCTTGTCGGTCATCGCAATCCGGTTGTCATGAGATTTTGGCCGGGAAGTGTCGATGGGAAATTCACCATAAGTGAACCAGCCAAAGACTGCCGTACTAAAATCAAAATTACAGGTCGCCAGATTCCCACGGCTCAATTCCGAATTGCTCAAAAAATCCGCGTCACCTGATATGACGATGCGTTGCTGTCTGCCATTGATGGTACGGCTAAGCCCTATTACCACCGGCAGTGGCCCATTCTTGTCTCCCTGCTCAGGCAAATAGACGATATCCCTGAATGCGGGGTTTGGCTTCGCGTCGCCCGTCTCTACAACGTCAGCGCCTTCCGCCGATTCGATCATGTCCGCATCCGGTCTGATCTTTTTATTCCAGCTGGAACGCTCCGGCGTCACCAGCAAGGGGATGATCGTAAATGGCCCTTCCTTGCTATAAGCCAGTGCTGCTGCACCGCGCATGGAGACCACGAGGCTGTCATTGGCAGCTGCCTGCAATTGAGCCGAAAGTTCCTTTGCCGCAGGCGACGGTAAAGCCTGTATAAGCTCTGCGGAAAAATCTTTATTCTGCTGTACCAGCATCCCCTCCATCAACTGAACGCCCAGCGGTTGCAGCAATGGATTCAGGATAGCCTGTTTGCCAGGCTCACCGGCAATCAGCAGGTTGCCTCCCTCCGCAATATATCGCTGGATCCTCTTTTGCGTAGGCGTATCAAAACTGACCTTAGGATCTGCAATGACCAGTGCTGTTATATCTTTCGGGATCTCCTGGTCTTTTATGAATACAGTCTCTACATCAAAACCCTGGTTGACCAGCGAATTCCGGAAGTTGATCTGGTTGGTCAGGACCTTATAATGCCTGTCACCCGCTTTGTCGATACTACGCTCCATTTCTCCCTGCACAAAGGCGATTTTTGGCAGCCTGGCCTGCATCAGGCGATTCAATGCGGCAGATGTCTCGGTCTCCGATGGAAAGACATACTGGTCATCGTATAATCGCAGGAAAGTGGTCCTTCCCTTGTATCTCAGCTGCATGACATACCTGTTCTCCTCCGGCCGCAGGTCGATGATCCTGCGCATTTCTGCCGGCGTATGAAACAGATCCATATTTATCTTCATGCCTTTGGCCCGTTGCTCTGCCAACGCGACCAGGTTCATACCCGGGTTATAGGTATATAAATTTTTATCCGCGGTGCTGTCATAGAAATAGACGTACCTGAACTGTATATTCGGTTTGAACCGCAGGTAAGGCTCCCAACGCGCCAGAAACTCGTTACGTCCTTCCGGCCTGCCATAATAAAAATGATTATCCAGCAAATTGATATAGGATGTTACTTCAATTGGAGCATCCCCCGTCTGTCTAAGTATTTTTTGGGTATTGGCGGTCAGCGTATTCGTCCTCGTGGCAGTGGCATCGGCATAGGCTATAAAGCCGGGAAGGGAGGTAACATATCCAAGGACCAGTGCACTTGCCAGGATCAGTACATACCGGCCCGCCTTGACCCATACTGGTTTTGACTCCCGGTCCGACTTCAATTTATAAATGCTGAAACCTAAAAAGACACCCGTGATGATCAGGAAATACAGGACATCCTTTGTAGTCACCAGTCCCAGCAACATGTTGTCCGCACGACCATTGATGGATAAAAAGTAAGCCAGGTCCCTGACAAAGTCGATGTCCTGCCATAGGGTGCCGATATAGCTCAGGATGGCCAGTACGACCAGAGTGCTCAGCGCAGCCACCACCTGGTAGGAAGTGAGACAGGACATGAACAGACCGATGGCAGCATAGGTACAAAGCAGCAGATACAAGCCAAGCATCCCGGAGAATAAAAGACCTCCGTCAGCGCCATGAATATTAAAAAAACCAAATACGGAGATCAATGAAAGTACGCCGATCAGCACCCCGTTATAAAACATCATGCCGATAAACTTGCCAAATATGATCTCTCTTACTTTTAATGGAGAAGAATACAGCAGCTTGATGGTCCCGCTATTGATCTCGCGGCTCATCAGCCCCATCGTGAGCAAAGGCAGATAGAGGTAGAGTTTGCCTGCCAGGCCCGGCCAGATGCCATAGGGTGGAGAAAAAGTAGATGATGTAAGAAATCTCAAGCCCTTTAATCCTCTTCCGCCCATTTCCTGGATCATCAGCAGGTCCTGGATCGCACTTGTATAGACCAGCCCGCATTGAAACAAAAAGGCTACCAATAAGAACCAGGCAATAGGTGAATAGAACAACAGCGCCAACTCTGCCTTTGCAATCTTAAATATCGTTTTCATGAATGCTTATTCGAAGTGTGATTAGATAATTGTGCAAATACTTCATTTAGGGAACTCTTGTCGAGGCCGATCTCTCGTAATTTCCAGCCCCTTTCCACACTGGTCTCTATAATGGTACTCGTAATGGCAGGATCCCCGCTGAAATAAAGGCGGAACTGACGTTCGGTCAGCACATCCACTTTTGTCGCGCCGGGTATTCCCAGGAGTTCATCCTGCGGGGGCGGATTATCCATCAGCATCACGACGCTATGTGGTTCCACATAGTTGTTGAAGGCATCCATCGTGTCGGAAAAGACGATCTTTCCCCCTTCGATCATTTTGATCTCTTTACACAGAACCTGTACCTCGGAAAGGATATGAGAAGAGAAGATCACGGCCCGGTCAGCAGCGATCTCTTTTATCAGGGCCCGTACCTCGACGATCTGATTGGGATCCAACCCATTGGTCGGTTCGTCCAGCACCACCAGCCTTGGACGATGGATGATGGCCTGTGCGATGCCCACCCGCTGACGATAGCCGCCCGAAAGATTACGGATCAGCCGGTGACTGAAATGAGCGATCCCACAGCGGGCTTTGGCATCTTCCAGGGCAGGCCGGATCTGCTTATTCTCCATCTTACGCAGGTTGGCGCAATAGATCAGATACTCGTCCACCGTAAAATCCATATATAACGGCGCATTCTGAGGCAGAAACCCGATCAGCCTTTTTGCGGCTTCTGGCTCGTTGCGAATATTGATCCCGCCAACATACACTTCTCCCTCGGTCTGATTCAACGCCCCACAAAGGATATTCATCGTCGTAGACTTGCCCGCGCCGTTGGAACCGAGCAGGCCCAGGATCCCGCTGTGGTTGATCTCGATGTTGATGTCCCGGATGGCCCAGCTGCCGGAGTACTTGTGAGAAAGGTGTTCAATCTTTACAATCGGATGTTCCATAATAAAGATAAAAGGGGTTTATGACCGGCGTCCTAAACGCCGGTCTGTGGATGAACAAATAGTCAGTTATGTGAAAAATTAATTGTACCCCGGATTCTGTTGCAGCAGGTTATTGATCTGCAGCTGCGCTCTGGGAAGGGGATACAAAGTGTCTCTCGGTTGCCATCCCGACTTTTCAGCACTCAGCACAGTACCGGCAGTTCCTGTTCTTTTCAGGTCATACCATCGATTTCCCCATTCGGTAAACAGCTCCGTTTGCCTTTCATGGATAACAGCAGTCATCACCTCATCCACGGTAACGGCCGTGCTGGCCGTGAGCCCGGCCCTGCTCCGGATCAGGTCCAGATCCGCCAGCGCTACAGTGAGATTACCCAGATGTGCGGCCGCCTCGGCACGTATCAAATACAGTTCACCCAGGCGAAGGATCATATAATCCTCTGTTGCGCCGGAGGGCGTCAGGTCTTTATATTTATATGGAAAGTAATAAGTTTGATTACCGGAACCATTGTCCACCGTTGTGTTTCCCACCCATTTTTGAAACCGCTGATCGTTTGCCTCGAAAGCATTCATTAAGGCGGTTGTCAGCAGATAACCAGGAATGCTGCCGCTGTAAGGCACGAATTTCAGCGCCTCCTGTGTGACGCTATAATTCCCTGTAGCAGGTATCTGCCAGATGGCCTCATTGCTGCCATCCACAAAAACATTGTTCAGATCCGTTTCGAGACTATACATTCCGGAGTTGATCACGACGCCCGCCGCATCATAGGCAGCCTGCCAGTTTTGGCGGTACAACTGAACTTTTGCCAGCAGGGCCAGGGCCGTGTAAAGGTTGGGGCGGATCCTTCCGGACGAAGGGTAGTTCGCCGTCAATGCCTTTTGAGCATCCGTAAGATCAGTGATGATCCGGCCATACACAGAATCGACAGAAGTCCGCGGAAGCCGGGAGCTGGTCTTATAATCGGTAGATGTCACCACCGGGACGCCGCCAAATAAATTGACCAGGTTGAAGTAGTAAAATGCACGGACTACTTTTAGTTCGCCGGTCAATTGTGTCCGGAAGGCATCCGGGATGGCCTTGTTGCCTGTTATTCCTGTAAGAATTGCATTCACCGGGTATATGCCGGTATAGGGATGCTCCCATAAAGGGATGATATTAGTATTCAATGCAGTCAGGCTATAGGTATAAAACTCCTGATCGGCGGCATTGCCGGCATTTGTACTGGCGATCTCGTCGGAAGACAGCCCGGTGCAAAGAGTAAGATTCGCATCGTTATAGGTAAAACCGAGACCGGGGGAAGTATAGCTGTATATACCGGCAACCGCAGTCATAATGGTGGCACTATCGGAGAACTGCTGGGATCCCGCTATCTGCGTCGGTGGATTGGCCGGCACCTCGATCAGTTGTTTGCACGCAGAGGTCAATCCCGCCATCAGCAGCAGCGCTGCCATTATTTTATAATTCTTAAAAAATATAATTTTCATGTCACTTGCTGATTAAAAATTAAAAGATAAACCAAATGCTACGGTACGTTGCAGGGGGAAAGCGGCAAAGTCGTTGAAGGTCTCCGGATCCGCGACCTTGTAATTGGTGAAAGTCAGTAGATTCTGCGCATTTACATAGATGCGGCCATCCTGGATATGCAATTTCCTGAGCATCGCATCCGGCAGTGTATAAGATATCGAGAGGGTCTTCAGACGCATATAAGTGTCATCGCTAAAGGCTCCCGAAGAGCTACCGAAATTTCCCGCGGACGTATACGTATCGGAAAAATAGCTGCTGGTAAGCTTCTGTAAGGGAGTCTGATCGCCAGGTTGCTTCCAGTAATTCGCTGCTGCAACGGGGAGGTTCCTGGCTCTCAATACTGGAATGTATGAGCTGTAAACGGTGGACAACCAATTGGGCGCCGTCTGTTTGGAGAACTGGAAAAAAGCGTACAGGCTAAAATGTTTATAGGTTAGCGTATTCCCAAATCCACCCATAAATTGCACTTCCCTGTCCGCGATGGGCACATAGTCCCCTCCTGCCGTCGCAATACCGGATCTGGGGTTCGTCGTAACATGTCCATCGCCGGTATAATATTCAAAGAGACCGGTGGCTGGATTCAATCCTTTGAATTTGTATCCCAGCACCACGGACGTAGGCTTGCCCACCACATAGAACGAATTGTAAGAAGACGACTCCAGGTTGGGGAAGGAAATCAGTTTGTTACGGTTGATGGAAATATTAAAATTAGTAGTCCAGGTAATGGACTTCGTCTTGATATTATTGGAGGTCAGGGAAAACTCCCAGCCCTGGTTCTGTACTGTGGAATTAATGTTTTCCAGGACGCCCGGGAAGCCCGCCTGTGCGGCCAGCGGATAACCTGCAAGCTGACTGCTTTCACGGCCCCGGTAGAAAGTGGCGTTCACTAATAGCCGATCGTGGAAGAAGCCAAGGTCCAGCGCAAGGTTCAGTGATTTTTTTAATGCCCAGCTATAGTCGGGGTTGTACAGGTTCACCGGGGAATTGGGATGAATGCCCTGAACGGGAGCGGCGTTATTGACCGGCTGCCAGAAGTCCTGGTATTTATAGGATGCGATGCCATCGGAACCTGTGGTGCCATAATTACCCGACAGCTTGGCAAAGCTGATAAAACGGATGGCTGATTGAAAGGCCTTTTCTTCCGAAAAGATCCAGCCCAGGCCGACAGATCCAAAATTGCCAAATTGATGACCTGGGCCAAAATAGCTCGATCCATCTCTTCTGCCCGTCAGGCTGACAATGTATTTTTGATCATACACATATTTCAGACGGCCAAACCCTGCACTGTATTTATAAATATCCAAGTTGTCATAACTTGATATAGAGGACGCACCGTTAATGGATCCAAGAAAATTATCATTTGCATAGCCCGTTCCGGTAGTCGTATTGGAATTATTGGTATTCTTTTTATAAGTACCGCCCACCAGCGCCGAAAGGACGCCTTTGCCGATGTTGGTGACATAGTCTATTTGGGGCTCAACATTAATGGTCTGAAAAGCATTCGTGTTAAAATCGGCCGTAACATAAGGATACGAAGGATTTTGTGCAGCAGCCGGATTGGTGCCATGTTCTGATGTGGTGTTTCGGCTATAACCGAGATTGGCGCCTATGCTCAATCCCGGGAGGATTTTATAGGTGATACGGAGTGTATTGTTCAAATTATAGTTCTGCAATATGGCAGATTGTTTCAGATAACCATAGAACTGATAACCGGAAAGATCGGCTCCTTTATAGTTCCATAATAGGTTTCCCGCGGGATCCCTCAGGTCGGGCGTATTGGGGGGCAAAAGAACATTCCGGGCGCCGCCGAAGGCAGAAGAATTATTCTGTTCATAGCCATAATCCGTACCGAAATCGACGGTAAGATGATTATCCGCCGATGTATGATGGATGGCCGCATGGAGGGTAAACCGCTGGTCTGCAAAATTGCCGGGATAGTTGAAATCGGACCGGGTGTAACCGGTGGAGATCAGAAAGGTATTGTTCAGCGTCCCACCTGACAAGGAGGCATGCACATCCGTGTTATTCGATGTTTTTCCAAAGATCACTTTCTGCCAGTCAGTGTATTTATTTTGATCGAATACCAGCAGGTCCGGGGCGTAGGCGAAAAAATCAAATGGATCGTTGCTGGGAGTTACTCCGTCTGCTGCAAACGCATCCTTTCTCATTTGGAGATATTGTGGCGTGTTCATCAATTTGATAGTCCGGGTGGAAGTGTTAAAACCCGTATTCACGGCAAGGTTAAAGTTGGTCTTGCCGGGTTTTCCTTTTTTCGTTGTGATCAGGATAACGCCATTCGAGCCCTGTGTGCCATAAATGGAAGTAGCATCGGCGTCCTTTAGAATACTTATGCTCTCTATATCACCGGGATTAATGTTATTAAAAGGGCTGATGCCGCCGGCCTGATTGATATCACCGCTGAAGCTGCTGCTGGCCAATGAGCTTAACTGGCTGATATTTTTATTTTGGGGGGCAAATGGCACGCCGTCAATGATGAACAAAGGCTGGTCATAAGGTCTGAATTGAGCAAAACCCGGATTGCTGAGTAAGGTGTTTTGTCCTCTTATCTGCAGCTGAACCCGCGAGCCCGGAACGCCGCTGGTGGCATTGATGGCAAGGCCCGGCGCCTGCCCCTGCAAGGCCAGCAGGACATTGGTCACCGGCTGTTTCGCAATGGTCTCCGCATCGACGGTAGCAATGGAACCGACGTTAAAACGCCGGGAGGTAGTGCCATAGGCCTGGATAACGGTCGCATCCAGCACCTCCTCACTTCTCTGAAGGACGATATACATGATAAAGTTTGGGTCCGGGCGGATCTCTTTGTTACTATATCCCGTATAGGAAATGATCAGTACAGCATCGTCCGGCAGGTTCTTAAAGGCAAATTCGCCGCGGGCATTGGTATTCGTACCTTTTCGGGTGCCTTTGATGGTCACGGATGCTCCGGCCAGCGGATGACCCAGGCTGTCGTGGACATGCCCCCGAAAAGCCCTGATAGTATCTTTTTCCTGGCTCATCTCTTTTTCTATCCGGGTAATTACAATGGTGTTTCCCTGAATGTCAAAGGCCAGCGGCTGTCCCGCCAGCACATTTTGCAGCGCGTCCCTCAAAGGGGTGGCCTTCAATTCGACCGTCACCGGAGTGATGCCCTGCAGGTCCCGGCTATTATAAAAAAAGACATACCCTGTCTGCTGCTCGATGGCGGCAAACACTTTTGTCAATGGGGTCGCCTGTGCTGCATAGGTCACGGTCTGCGCCGTTCCGCTGGCGCTGACCTGGAGCATGGTTGCGATTAAAATAATGCCTGTTAGCTTCATAACTAACAACGTTTTGGTGAAGCCTTGAATTCTCATACATTTGCAGTGTTTGGGTTAAAATAATAAGCAGTGGCATACATTGATTATTAGGGGTAACCTGAACGAAAACCGGGGAAGGAGTCCAATCTAACACCCGGTTTTTCATTTTATAGTTATCCCTTTACCCTGTCTGTTAGTCATCAGACGGGCTCATTTCACAGGCAATTTTATGGTTATGGATAGGAAGGTTCTTTCTATTGCAATTATGGTCGTATCGTCAGTTGTTTTCCCCGGATCGTATAATGCACATGGGTTTGCGTCAATAATTTGAGTACCTGCTCCAAGGTCAGGGTCCTGCCGATCTTTCCATTGAACTCAAATGCGTCTTTTGGGATGACGCCTTCATAATTTACGTCTACATCATACCATCGGGCAAGTTGTCGCATGACGGTGGGCAGGTCGGCATTGGCAAAGGCAAAAAATCCGTTTTTCCAGGCCAGGGTCTGTTCGATATTTCCCGGAATGATCGTCAGTACCGGTTTGCGTTGATCCCCACCAGGTGCCCGTTGAACCTGGGCCTGCATACCAGGTTCCAGATGGCTTTCTGTCTTTTGATAAACTATATTGACAGACCCTTCGACCAGCAGGGTCTTACGGATGGGCTCATTATCATATCCATTCACGTCAAACCGGGTGCCCAAGACCTTTATGACGAGGTCATTCTCTTCCACAAAGAAGGGCCAGTCTGCATTTTTAGCCACTTCGAAATAGGCCTCTCCGGTGATCCTTACCTTTCGCTCTCTGCCCGCAAAAGCAGTTGGATAGGTAATTGAAGATGCGGCATTCAACCAGACTTGTGTTCCATCGGGTAGTTTCAGCTGATACTGACCGCCGCGTGGGGTCGTGAGCGTATTGTAGGTGGTTACTGCTCCCGACGCATTACCTACCGATTTGTAAACGAGTTTTCCGTTCCCTGTTTGACTGACCCTGGCATTCCCCTGGATTGTCAGATCGCCCTGCTCTGCGCTATCCAATATAATTTGCCGTCCGCCTGATAAGGTTAAAACAGCCTTGTTTCCGCCAGGAGGCAGATCGTTTTTCGGACCGGTGGAGTTTATGAAGGGCTGATCGGCCAAGGGCGGTTCTCCGGTATGCTTTTTTGAAAGGTTCAGGAGATAAGCCCCGGCTATCAGTAATATCAGCACGGCAGCGGCCAGCCAGCGGATCCAACGAACGGGTATGATCCTGGCCCTGTGATCCCCGCTGTCGGCCGGACGCAAGGCCTTCAGGCGGCTCATAAAATCCGGGTCGACCTGCAACTGATGCGCGGGCTGGTTATCGATGGCCTCCTGGTAAGCCTCCACCACCTGGTTGACCTGCATGGGGTCTGCGGAATCCATAAAGAACAGGAATTCATGCAATTCATCAGGACTATACAGACCCGATGCCAGTTTTTCCGCCCGTTGTAATGCTTGTTCGAGATTCATGTCGCTATAGGATTATACCTAAGACGGCCGAACATGATAAAAGAGGAAGTGAAAATCTATTTTTTATTCAAAAAAAATAAACTGGCCCATACAAGGAGCCATTCGGCATGGGTCCGCAGGTAGTTTTTGATCGCTGTATTCGCCAGATAAAGACGCTTCTTGACCGTCTCCTTCGGAAGATTTAATCGGCCGGCGATCTCATCCAGGGATAACTCCTCATGGTTATGCAGCAGGAAAACCTCCTGTAATTTGGGGGATAGCAGCTCTATAGCCTTTTGTGCAGTAGCATGATAGTCCGCATAGATCAGGGATTGCTCAGGGGAGGTATGGGAGATGTCCCGGGTAGCCGCATATCCCCGGTGCAGGGATTGGATGCCTTTGCGTTTATCCAGCAGGTCCAGCAGCTTATTTTTGGCCATCCGGAACAGGTAGCTGTCGAATGAGCGGATGGCAAGCAGGGTATCCCGTTTTTCCCAGATCTTCATAAAAACCTCCTGGATGGCCTCTTCCGTATTCTCTTTGGACCCACCGCCAAAAGGATGCAGGTATTGGGATAATTTAGGCAGGTAGTAGTTAAATACCCGTGTGTATGCCGCCCAATCGCCCTGGGATATTTTTTGTAGCAGGAGGGTCTCGTGCATATCTCCCTTCAGATCATCCGCATATATAGGGTCCGTTGTCAATAGCTAAATGATTGCATGGAGACAAAGCTAATGTTTTTAACAAAAACTTTTTTTTACAGCTTGAGGACAACCGTGTCAGAACACTTGCCAGCATTGTCACACTCTGTGAATGCATAAGGACTTTATTTGCTAAAGTTGCCCCCTCCGCTATTCTTTAAGGTCACAATTTGTGACCTTAAAGATTCGATCCGCTATCCTCCCGACTTGAGGTCACGAATTGTGACCTCAAGTTCTTAAACTCATCCCAGCACCGGTACCATCCCCGGAGCCGCAGGCTCCGGCCCTGCCACGTCGATCTTTGGCGCCAGCAATTTATACAGCACCGGCGTCACCACCCGCGTGAGGATCGTCGAACTCAGCAGCCCGCCGATGATCACCAGCGCCAGCGGCGAATACAGGGGATTATTTTCCGCCACCAAAGGGATCAGCCCCCCGATCGCGGTCAGGGTCGTGAGGATGATGGGTACGAACCGGGTCTCTCCTGCCTCCTGGATCGCATCGTTTAGGCTCATGCCTCCTTTTCGCAGCTGGTCGGTATAGTCCACGAGAAGAATGGAATTCTTTACCTCGATCCCGATCAGGGCGATGACCCCGATGACTGCGACAAAGGAAAAAGTATTCCCGGTGAACAAGAGCATCAGGACGGCCCCGATGATACCCAGCGGAACGACGGAAAGCACGATAAGGGTGCCTCTAAAGGTCCTGAACTCCAGGATGAGGATCCCCAGGATTCCGAAGATGGTGATCAGGATAATGGTGCCCAGACCGCCGAAGCTCTGCTGTTTGCTCTCCACTTCCCCTGCTGCCATGTAGCTGGCGCCCTTTGGAAAGGACATTTTGTCCAATGTTGCCAGGACGCCTTCGGTTACCTTCGTCGTATTGTAGCCGCTGCGCAAAAAGGCCGTTACCGTCGTATACCTGTCTTTATCATAATGCCGGATACTGGTGGGACTGCTCTGGAACCGGATATCGGCCAGTTGACTCAGGGGAATGGATGCTCCGCTGTATGAGCTGACATAGACCTTATCCAGCGCCTCCAGGGTCTGGCGATCTTTCCTGGGCAGACAAACATTAATATTATAGTCATCGCCATTCTCTTTGCGGAATTTTCCGATATCGAGACCTGCGATGGCCAGCCGGACACTCCGGTCGATCTCGTTCACGGGTACACCCAGGATCCCTGCCTTATCCTTGTTGACCGTCACCCGGATATCGGTCTTGAGGGTGGTCAATTCATTGTTGACATAGATCGTGCCGTCCGTTTGCTTCAACAGGTCCTCTACGCGGAATGCGAGATTGCGAAGGGTATCCAGGTTTTCGGAGAACAAACGGATCGCGATGGGCGCCTCTATCGGCGGGCCCTGTTCGAAATCCTTTACTTCGATCCTGGCGCCCGGATAATCCTTGAACTTCTGCCGCAAGGAATCGATCAGTTGCCGCTTCTTCAATGGAGGTGTCTCATTGAGCTGGATGAATAACTGCGCATAATTGCTGACCTCATTCTGGGGGATCACATTATAATAGATCCTGGGATTGCCCCGGCCGACATTTGTAGCGTAATTCTTCAGATCGGGGATCCGGCTGATCTCTTTTTCCACCCATCGTGCCACGGAATCCGTCGCCGGCAGACTGGTCCCCAGTGGAGTCTGGATATTCACGAGGAACATGGGTTTCTCCGAAGCAGGGAAAACACTAAATCCCACAACAGGTATCAGGGCCAGACAACCCAGGAATATACCCAACGCGATCAGCAGGGTGAGAATAGGTCTGGCGATGGCGCCATGCAGCAGACGCCGGTAAGAACCGTTGATAAACCTTTTCAATCCCCGCAGGAAAAAATTGCCGTCGGGATGTTCGTGCCCGCTGAGGATCCGGCTGGATAAAAAGGGCACGATCGTCAGGGATACGAAGAGCGAAGCCAATACCGTCGTTACTACGGCGGCAGGCAGGCTGCGGATAAAATCACCGGCCGATTCCGGCAGGAACATGAGCGGAAGAAAGGCGAAGATCAGCGTCGCCGTACAACCCACCACTGCCGGACCGATCTGGCGGGTAGCAGCCATGGCGGCCTCCTTCCGCCCATAGCCCATCCGCAGATAACGTTCGATATTCTCCACGACGACAATGCTGTCATCCACCAGCAAACCCAAGGCTACCACCATGCCGACAATACTCAGCTGGTTGATGGTGATATGAAAAAGATCCAGGAGGAAAAGACCGATGGCCAGGGAAAGGGGGATCGAGATCATGACAACGATGGAGGCGCGGGGGCCAAGAGGCAATAAGGTCAGCAAAACCAGGAATATGGCGATGACAAAATCCATCGTGAAATGACCCAGACGGGTACGAACGCTCTGTGCATTATTGAAACTTTTTTCATAGCCGATTGACGCAGGTAAGTCTTTCTGGAATTTCTGCAGGACCGGCTCCATCTCCTTTTCTACGGCAAAGATATTGGTGCCGGATTTACGGCTCGCCGTTACAAACACACCTCTTTTTCCGTTGAGCCGGCCGATATAATGCTGTTCTTCATAATTGAATTCCACTCCTGCGATATCTTTCACATAGATGATCTTTCCGCCCGAACCACTGACGATGGTATTCCTGATCTCCTCTACCGTTTTATAGTCACCGCTGGTCTTCACATTGAATTTTTTTGCTCCCATCTCGATGCTGCCCCCGGGGATATTCACATTTTCATTCTGGATGGCGCGCAATACGGCATTGAGGGGGATCCTGTTCTGGGCGAGTTTCTCCAGGTTCAGGGATATTCTTATCTGCTGTTGGGGGAAGGCCCAGTTGTCGACATTCTTCAACGATTTTATTTTTTCCAGTCTTTCCTTCAGTTTCTTACTCCACTCCTCCAGGTCCTTATAAGGAGTTGTTTCGCTCAACAGGGCCACCTGCAGGATGTTGACATCCGAAGGCGTGAATTTTTGAATATCCATACTAAGGATATCCTTTGGCAGGTTCCCCCTGATCGCATCCAGTTCACGGACCACGTCCTGGTATTTTTTATCCGGGTCCGTTTCATATTTGAATTCGATCTGTATGACGGCCAGTCCATCGTCTATCGTCGACCGGATACGCTTCACATCATCCATTTCATTGAATCTTTTTTCGATGGGATCGACCACCAGTTCTTCCATGTCCTTGGGACTGGTGCCGGGGTAGATGACGATGGCGGAGAATTGAGGAGCCTGGATATCCGGGTCTTCGCCCCGGGGCATGTTCAGCAGGGAATTCACACCGATGGCGGCCAGCATCACAAATACGATGAGCGTAAACTGATAATTTTTTACGGAGAAGTCTGTTATTTTCATAGTCCTGTCCCTCCTTTATTGACCACTTTTACCAGGGACTTTTCGGCCAGGTAGCCCACGCCTCCGGTAATGACCTCCTGCACATTTTCCAGTCCGCTGCTGAGCGCAATTTTGTCATTTTCCAGGTATGCAATGGTGACCTTGTTCTTTGTCACCGTCTTTCGATCTGCGTTCAGGGTGTATACATATCCGGTCCTTCCATCTCCTTCTGCCAGGGCCTCGGCCGGGATCAGGATAATGGATCGGGAAGTTGCGGGCTGCATCTGAAGAGTGCAGAAAAGGCCCGGCGCCAGTTTATGCCCTGCGGGCAATATTTTTACTTCTACCGGATAGGTGCTGCTGGCCGGGTCGGCGCCCTCTGCCATTTTTGTGATCACCCCTGCAAAGCGCTGGTCGGGATAGGCATCGATGGTCACCGTCGTCCCTTCTCCTTTTTTTAAGGATGCCCAGTCCCTATCGGATACACCGAACCGGACCACCCAGTCATTCTGCGCCGTACCGTTGAAGAGGAATACGGCAGCGCCGGCTGTCGCCAGTTCTCCTTCGTTCATGAATTTTTGCAGGATGGTGCCGCCCGAGCTGGCGCGGATCTGTGCATATTGCCGGTTGAAACGGGCGATCCGCAGGGCTTCGTCCGCCATGCTGACCTGGGTGCGGACATTCTGCAGCTGTTCCAGGGAGGCGACGGTATCCTTAAAAAGGTTGTTGATACGCCCTTCGTCCCTTTGGGTCTTTTCCACATTCGAGGCAGCCTGCTGCACCTGTGCATCGATCTCCGTCAGGTCGAGGCTGGCCAGTAATTGTCCTTTGACAACATGATCGCCTTCCTTTACATAGATCCGGGAAACGATGCCCTGGATTTTGAAGGACAGGCGGGCCTCGGCATTGGAAGCGATCAGGCCGGAATATTGCAGGGTGCGGCTATGATTGTCTCTTGTCAGAGAACTTACTGTAACCATGATGGGGTCTTCCGCCTGTGGGATGGCGGCGGCTTTGTTATCCCCGCATTTTACCAGGGCAAAGGCTATGATCGCTACCAGGGGCAGGCGTATCATTTGGATAAAACTTGCTTTCATGTCTTTGTGAGTTATGAGTGGTGAGTTGGTTCAGAACTTATAGGACGCGGTCACGCGCTCCAGGTCGGCAGCCTTGTTCAGTACGTTGAGGCGTCCCAGTGAGTAACGGAGCTCCGCGCCGGTCATTTGGGTCCGGGCATCGACCAGTTCGATCTGCAGTGCCTGTCCTTCGTTAAATCGCCGTTCTGCCAGGCGATAGGTCTCGCGGGCGCTGCTGACTTCATCCGAGAGGGACTGCAATGACTCAACGGCGGAATAGTAATCATTGGTGGTCGTCCGGGCCTGCAGGGTAAGTTGCTGCGTGAGTTCCCGGTATTGCTCTCCAATGGCCGAGATATCGATCTGTGCCTGGCGGATCTTATACTTGTTCTCGCCACCCTTGAATAAAGTCCATTGTAATTGAAGACCTGCCAATTGATAGAACTGGTTGCCGTCGAAATGGAATCCGAATCCCTGGAAGCCGATATCATAAAAGGCGTTCAGTTTAGGCGCCAGATAAGACTTGCTGTATTGCAGGTTGGACCGGAAGATCTTTTGATAGCTGCCCAGTCTGGCCAATTCCTCGCGGTTGGCGGGCAGTTCGGGAGAGGGATGGAGCTCCGTCAGGGCTTGCGTTGTCACCGTCCCTTCCATCAGGCTTTCATCTGTTAATATCGTGGTGTCCAGACCTCTGTTGAGCAGGAAATTAAAATAGGCGATTGCGTTTTGAAGATTGTTCTTCGCCTCGATCAGTGCCGATCCCACCTGGCTGACCTGTGCCTGGGCGCGGAGGACGATCTCCTTTGTCGCCATCCGGTTCTCCACGAATTTCTCGCTGACACGCCGGTTCTCTTTCGCGAGCCCCAATGCATTGGTATAGATGGCTACGGCCTTTCCGGCCTGGAGGTACTGGTAATAGGCCTGGCGAATTTTCTGCACCAGGTCCCGGCGGTAAATATCCAGGTCATTTTGCCGGGTATTGATCAGTTCCCTGTTGACCTGCCTGTTGTGTTGCAGATCGGTATTGATGATCGGAAAGGAAATCTCCATTTTGGTATCATGGTAGTCATTGGGCAAAAACTGTATGGATTGATTGGCGACCTGCGGAAATTTATTGGAGCTGGTCAGTTGGTTCAGGGTGGAATACACATTGTTCAGCAGATCGCCGACCGGGATGCTCTGAGACCGGCCTCCGTTGGCCACCGTATACTGGCTGCTGAAACCCGCCTGCGGATAAAAGAGGGCTTGTGCTCTGATAAGATCGATCCGGGCTTTTTGAAGGTCGAAGGATCGTTGGTGCAGGGCCAGATTGCTGTCCAGACCCAACCGGATATAACGGTCCAGGATACCGGTGGGAGCAGGACGCAGAACCCGGAGGGGGGAATATGGTTGTGCATACAGGAAAGGAGCCTGCACAACCGCTGTGAAAAAGAAAAGGCAAAAGATCAGTCTTGGCATGGCGCTCTGTTTATTTGTTACGTCAATATAATTAACACTGTTAATTAAACTACTCAAAAAAAAGCCCGAAGGCTCTTTATTTAGTATGTAATCTCCCGATAATCAGTCCCGGGGCATGTTCCTGAAGGTCATTTCCGGAGCATCTACCTGAAGATCGGTTCGCGGCATCGCCCCGGCAATATCGAGGTTCCTCATCAGCCAGTTCAGGGATCGCTGCATGACAGGCAGTAGCAGTTCTTTCTGTTCCACAAACTTTTCCAACCGGCTGCGGATCGCCAGCGCAACCAGCCCATGGACCATGCTCCAGACGGACATGCTGACCAGGTGGATATCCCCTTTGGCGATCAGGCCTTTTTCCATACATTCACTGACCGTCTCCATCAGGACCTTCATCGTCGCATCGCCTTTCTCCCACTCTTCGCAGCCCATTTGTGTCAGCTTGTTCATGGGCTCCCGCCCGATAAACATCAGTTCGTAGTATTCGGGGTGCTCCATCCCGAAGTTCAGGTAATTCTGACCCATTTTATAGAGTCGCAGCAGCGGGTTATCGACCCCCTCCAGGTTATGGTTCAGTTCATTCAGCTTCTGAAACCCGATATCGTGCAGGTTGAAAAAGATCTCATCCTTGTCCTTGAAATAAAGGTATACCGTTGTCGGACTATATTCGATGAGCTCTGCGATCCTGCGTATGGATACATTTTCAAAGCCCTCTTCCACAAATAGTTTCATGGAGGCATCCAGGATGCTCTTTTTTATCTCCAGCTTCTGCTTTTCTTTTCGTTCCACTATACCCATAAGGATCATTAAGGCTTAAATTTACCCGGTTTACGGTCAATCCCGCCAGGCCCGCTCGTACATTAACAGTACAAATTTAATTAACACTGTTAATATTCCAAATAAAAATTCAGTTATTCTTTTAAAAGATTCGTCTCCACCCTGTCACCACATCAGATCCCCAATTCAAACCAGCTAAATATTGAATAAAATGCAAGGCCGGGCATTGCCCATTTTAGTTTTTGCTGTAGGTTTGCCACAGGAGTTCAACCCATGGATAAATTTATAGTTTCGGCGAGAAAGTACAGACCCCAGGATTTTACTACGGTGGTCGGGCAATCTCATATCACGACTACCCTTAAGAATGCCATTAAGAACAACCAGCTGGCGCATGCCTTTCTGTTCTGCGGTCCCCGTGGGGTCGGCAAGACCACCTGCGCCCGGATCCTTGCCAAGACGATCAATTGCGAGACCCCGGACAAGAATGGGGAAGCCTGTAATAAATGCAATTCCTGTGTATCTTTCAACGATGGTGCATCGCTCAACATTCATGAGTTAGATGCCGCCAGCAATAACTCGGTGGATGATATCCGGACCCTGGTCGAGCAGGTACGCTTTGCCCCCCAGGCGGGCCGGTACAAGGTATATATCATCGATGAAGTGCATATGCTGAGTTCCTCGGCCTTCAATGCATTTTTGAAGACCCTGGAGGAACCGCCACCCTATGCCATTTTCATTCTGGCCACAACAGAAAAACATAAGATCCTTCCCACCATTCTTTCCCGGTGCCAGATCTTCGATTTCAAACGGATCACGACTGCCGATACGGTCTCGCACCTGCAGGAGATCTGCGACAAGGAAGGGATCAAGGCTGAAAAGGCCGCGCTGCATGTCATTGCGCAAAAGAGCGAAGGTTGTATGCGGGATGCCCTTAGTATCCTCGATAAGATCGTCAGTTTCACCAACGGGGAACTCAGTTACCGCAACACGCTGGAACACCTGAATATCCTAGATGAGGATTATTATTTCCGGGTACTGGAGGCCATGCAGCAACAGGATCTTTCCAGTGCCCTTCTCGTCTATGACGATATCAACCGGAAAGGGTTTGAAGGGGATATGGTCCTGAACGGGCTGGCCGAATTTATCCGCAACCTCCTGGTTTGTAAGGACGATCGGGTTGCGGCGCTGCTGGAAGTTGTGGAAAGTTTCAGGGACAGGTATATCAGTACCGGGAAAGCGACGGATGCCGCATGGCTCATCAGCGGTCTGAATGTATTGAACGAAGCGGAACTGAATTATAAGTCTGCCCGGAACAAGAGGCTGCATGTAGAGCTGGCCCTGATCAAACTCTGTTACCTGGGCCAGGCCCTGCAATTGACGGGTGAACCCGGTGGTAAAAAAAAACAGCTTGATTCTCTGAGGCCGGTGTCTTTCCGTAACATCCCTGCCATGGAACTGGTGTCCGGAGCCAGCGCCCCTCCTCCCTCTGCTACACGCTCAGGCCGTGATGCGGGTCCCCGTGCGGGAACGGTCAGCGAAGCCCCTGCAAAACTCCTGGTCGATACAACGGTCGAAAAACAGACCGGCAAGGCAATCGGAACAATGGTTGAACCCAAACCCGAACCCAGGCCGAAGGAAAAAACCACAGCTCCTACCTCTCTTGGGTCTTTATCGAAGATCCGTCAGCAATTTGCCGATCGCCAACAGACTGCGGAGAATCTCACCCGGGAACTCGACCCGCTCTCCCTGGCAAAAGCCTGGGCCGCCTATGCGCAGCAGTTAAGGGATAATAAAAATCCAGCCGTGCAGAGCCTGGAAATGGCCGAGCTCCGCATTACCGATCCGGGCTCTTTCATCGTCGTCACCAGCAATAATCTCGAACAAAAGTTCATCGAGGGTGAGAAAAGGATCCTGTCGGAGTTCCTGCAAAAAGAATTTGCCAACAAGTCCCTTTCTTTTGCCGTGATCGTCGAGGATAGATCTTCCAGCGAGGAACCGACGGAGAGACCCCTTAGCAAGAAGGAACAATTTCAGCAGATCGTGGAGCAATATCCCCTTGTCAAAGAACTGAGGGATCGGCTAAAGCTTGAGCTGGACTACTGATGCGCCAAATCCTCGTTAATTCCGTATAGCGGACATTTGACATATACCTGATTGGCGGGAATTTTGCCAATACTATATTCTATGACAGGCAATTCAACTCAGCAGATATTCCAAACAAGTTCCACCGGCCGTTGGCAACGATTCAAATGGGGAGCCAGGATCCTGCTGCTGTTCCTCATATTGGGCGTCGTTATCTTTTCCATTGCAGTCTCCAGGGGGTATACGCCGGCCTTGCCCCGGATCAAGGAACAGAGCCAGTTGTATAAAAAAGTATTGGACACAAACCGGACCTTCTTCATTAAGAATAGCCTGATCGAACAATACGGGGGATTCCGGAAATACATCAACGAGAAAGTGCCCTATAAAGCAGGGGCTTTCCCCGGTCAGTCCAGGAGAGAGCCGGACAGGTACTCTTCGCCCAGTAATTTCAAGGCGGATACAAGTTTCAGGTCTTTTACCAAGTTCCCCACGGGGATCCGGGCGGCCTTTTATGTGGACTGGGACGCCCAGTCCTTTCTTTCCCTGCAACAATATATTTCCAAGATGAACCTGGTGATCCCGGAGTGGATCTTCATCGATCCTAATGCAGATACTATCTTCACCACCATCGATCAACGCGCCTGGACCGTTATGAAGAATTCGGGCGTAAAGATCATGCCCATCCTCTCCAATAATTTTAAAGAAGTTTTCCGCGGCGACGCCGTCCACCGTATCATCAATGATCCCGTGAAAAAAGAGCGGCTGATCAACGATGTGGTAAGGATCCTGGAGAAGAATAAATTTGTGGGGATCAATGTGGATTTTGAGGAACTGGAAGAGACCAAAAATGAAAAGCTGGTGGAATTCCAACGGGATCTGTACGAACGCCTGCATGCCCGGCATTTTCTCGTTACCCAGGACGTCATCCCCTTTAACGAGGACTACGATTTCAAGGAACTGTCCAAGTACAACGACTATATCTTTTTAATGGCCTATGACCAGTACTCGGATGCTACCCGTCCCGGCCCCATTTCTCACCAGAAGTGGATCGAAGGGGCGGTGGATGAGGCCGTCAAAAAGATCCCGCTGCAGAAGCTCATACTTTGCCTGGCAGCCTACGGCTATGACTGGAAGGTTGGAAAAGATGTCTCCGCCCGGACGGTCAGCTACCAGCAGGCATTGTTCACGGCCAAAGACAATGAGGCCACTATCGATTTTGACAATGATTCCTATAATCTTCATTATAATTATGAAGATGAGGACAATATCAAACATGAGGTCCAGTTCACGGATGCGGCGACCACTTTCAATACGCTTCGCTTCGCCACAGAATATGGGCTGGCAGGCACCGCGGTCTGGCGGTTGGGAGATGAGGACCCCCGTTTGTGGTCTTTTTATGACCTGGACATGCAGAAGGCCAATCTTTCCCATTTTAATTTTTCCGAGTTCAGCAAGGTGGATGCGATGGCCAATGCGGATTTCGTGGATTATGAAGGAACAGGTGAAGTGCTTGATATCATTGCCACACCCACCAACGGACGCATCACGCCGGAAGTGAATACCGGAGAAATGCTGATCAGTGAAGAGACCTATGACAGTCTCCCCTCCCGTTTCGTAGCCCGCAAATACGGGACCGATGATTCTATGAAGCTGGTCCTTACTTTCGATGATGGCCCCGATCCCAGCTATACGCCAAAGATCCTGGATGTTTTATCCAAATACCATGTACCTGCCACCTTTTTCATTGTTGGTATCAACGCGGAAAACAATATCCCGATCGTCAAAAGGGAATATAAGGAAGGGCATGAGATCGGCAATCATACTTTTACCCATCCCAATATTGCGAAGGTTAGCCAGCGGAGGGCCATCCTGGAGATGGAGTCCACCCGTCTGCTGATCGAATGCATTACCGGGCATTCCACCATTATGTTCCGGGCTCCCTACAATGCGGATTTCGAGCCGGAGAAATGGGAAGAGTTGATCCCTGTAGCCATTGCACGCAAGAAAAATTACCTGGACATCGGGGAATCCATTGACCCGCTGGACTGGGAACCCGGCACACCCGCCGACAGCATCTACGACAGGGTGATCCGGCGCAAGAACGAAATGACCGCCTCCGGTCTCAGCGGTAATATCATTTTATTACATGATGCCGGCGGCGAAGACAGGACCGCCACCGTGGAGGCCCTGCCCCGTATCATCGAATATTTCCAGGCCCGCAAATTCAAGTTCGTCACCGTGGCCGACATCCTTGGGAAAACCAAGGATGAGATGATGCCGCCGGTACCAAAAGGCAGCGGTTATTACCTCTTACAGATCAACTATTATTTTGCCGAGCTCGGTTATTGGAGTGGTCATATCCTTTTCTCCGTATTTATCGTCTTTATGATCCTTTCTGTAGGCAGGGTGCTGTTCCTGGCCTTTATCGCCACCCGGGAATTCATCCGGGAAAAGAAATATGCCTTTACCCCTTTCTGGTCACCTGACGGAAAAGATGCGCCGCTGGTCAGCATTATCGTTCCGGCCTATAATGAGGAGGTCAATGCCGTGAGTTCGGTTCAAAGCCTGCTGAACCGGGACTATCCGAATTTTGAGATCCTTTTTGTGGACGATGGCAGTACGGATCGTACGTTTGAACGGGTCAGCATGGCATTTGCGGGGGATGAGCGGGTAAAAGTGTTATCCAAGCCGAATGGGGGCAAAGCTTCGGCATTGAATTACGGTATCGGTCAGTCACGGGCGGACTTTGTCGTCTGTATCGATGCGGATACGAAGTTAAAGCCGGATGCCGTATCGAAATTGATGGAACATTTTGCCCCTGGCCGTCTGTCGGATGGAAAGGAGGTGGGCGCCGTAGCCGGTAATGTAAAGGTCGGTAATGAGGTCAACCTGCTGACCCGGTGGCAATCCATCGAATATATCAGCAGCCAGAACTTCGATCGTAAGGCTTTTGCCTGGCTGAATGCCATTACCGTAGTGCCGGGTGCCATCGGTGCCTTTCGGAAGAGAGCCATCGAAGAGGCGGGAGGCTTCACCACAGATACGCTGGCAGAGGACTGTGACCTGACCGTCAGGATCCTTCGGTGCGGGTATACCATCGAGAACGACAACCGGGCGGTTGCCATGACGGAGGCCCCGGAAACGCTGAGAATGTTCCTCAAACAAAGGTTCCGCTGGAGCTATGGGGTGATGCAGACCTTCTGGAAGAACAGGGATGCCCTGTTAAATTGGAAATACAAATGGCTGGGATATGTGGCCCTGCCAAACATTCTGATCTTTCAATATATCATCCCCTTTGTGATACCCCTGGCAGATTTCTTCATGATCTTCGGTCTGCTGACAGGCAATGCCTCCAAGATCGCCGGCTATTACCTGGTATTTATGCTCGTGGATCTGGCGGTAGCCTTACTGGCATTCAGCTTTGAAAAAGAAAGGCTGACAAAGCTGATCTGGCTGATCCCGCAGCGGCTGATCTGGCGGTGGCTCACCTGGTCGGTACTGTTCAGGGCCGTCCGAAGGGCATTGAAGGGCGAGTTGCAACATTGGGGAGTATTGAAGCGGACCGGGAATGTAAAAGCAGCGTAAAATTCCGTAATTTCACGGCCGGATTTAAAAATGAACTATTCTAAATAAGATTGCGTTATGGCTGAAGTTATTTTGATGCCCCGATTGAGTGACACTATGACCGAAGGAGTTATTGCCGCCTGGCATAAGAAAGTGGGCGATCCAGTTAAAAAAGGAGATCTTCTGGCGGAAGTAGAGACGGATAAGGCGACCATGGACCTGGAAAGCTACAAGGACGGCACCTTATTATATACCGGTACTGATAAGGGCGGAAAAATACAGGTGAACGACCTGCTGGCCATCATCGGCGCTCCCGGGGAGGATATCAGTTCTCTCGTCAAGGGGGGTGGGGCAGCTGCTCCTGCAGCACCGGCTACCGGCCAGGCAGCACCGGCAGCAGCCCCTTCGGCACCTGCACCCGCCGCCCCTACAGCCGCGCCCGCAGGTGGGGGTCTGGACCTCTCAAAAGTGGAAGAAGTGATCTTAATGCCCAGGCTCAGCGATACCATGACCGAAGGTGTGATTGCGGACTGGCACAAAAAGGTAGGCGACTCCGTTAAGAAAGGGGATGTTCTGGCTGATATCGAGACGGATAAGGCGACAATGGAGTTAGAGAGTTATAAGGAAGGCAAATTGTTATATGTCGGTGCGCAGAAAGGCGAGAAGATCGCGGTGAATGAATTGCTGGCCGTGATCGGTGACGAGTCGAAGGTTGACCTGCCCACCATCATCGCTGTATCGAAGAACAAAGGGGTAGCGGCACCTGTTGCTGCTGCGCAGGCGTCCCAACCCGTTGCTGCTCCTGCTGCGCCCCAGACGGCAACTCCGGTCGCCAATGGGACGGCTGCACCTGCTACAGGCCTTTCCGTCAGTGCTGACGGACGTATCAAGGCTTCTCCCCTGGCGAAAAAGCTGGCCGCCGAGAAAGGGATCGACATTTCCCAGGTTTCCGGCAGTGGGGATTATGGCAGGATCGTAAAAAAAGACATTGACAGCTATACGCCGGCCAAGGGTGGAACGGCGGCTGCAGAAACGGCTGCATCGCCGGCCAGAAGTCTGGCACCTGCTGCGCCTGCTGGACAGGAGAGCTTTGAGGAAGTTCCCGTATCGCAAATGCGCAAGACGATTGCCCGTCGGCTTTCGGAGATCAAGTTCACTGCACCTGAATTCTACCTGACCATGTCGATCGACATGGACAAGGCCGTAGAGAGCAGGGCCAAGCTGAATGAGCTCTCTCCGGTAAAGATCTCCTTCAATGATATGGTCATAAAGGGTGTTTCTATCGCGCTGAAACAGCATCCTGCTGTCAACAGCAGCTGGCTGGGAGAAAAGATAAGGATCAATCACCATGTCAATATAGGGATTGCTGTAGCGGTACCGGATGGGCTGGTGGTGCCCGTTATTCGTTTTGCCGATACCAAATCCTTGTCACAGATTGCCGCTGAAGTAAAAGATTTCGCACAGAAGGCGAAGAATAAAAAGTTACAACCATCCGATTGGGAAGGCAGTACGTTTACGATCTCCAACCTGGGTATGTTCGGGATCGACGATTTCACGGCAATCATCAATCCACCCGATGCCTGTATTCTGGCTGTGGGAGCTATTCAGCAAATACCTGTCGTGAAGAATGGGGCCGTTGTTCCGGGTAATATTATGAAGCTGACCCTTACCTGTGATCATCGTGTTGTGGATGGGGCTACCGGCTCCGCTTTTCTGCAGACCGTCAAGGCCTTACTGGAAGAACCCCTAAGAATGTTAATCTGATTAATGTTGATCTGATCTTTGTATCAAAAGACATAAATAAATAATGCCGGCTCATAGACATGAGCCGGCGTTTAAACCTTATCCTTTAAGATTTGGTGTAGAAACACCCATCTTTCAGAACTGTGTCCTTGCTATTCCAACCTAGTTTAAATTCTTGCTAATAAGTTATAAGAAATTACATCCGCAGTACTGCCGCGTATCCATGCTGGACGATGGTAAGGCAAGCTCGAGTCACTCACCTTACGGAAATTTTACCGACCGGAACCAGCCTTAAAAGCCCTAACCAGATGGCTGCATATTGCCGGCCGATAACCATCACAAATATATGATATTTTCGAAATTGCGGCCTAATAAGGCCATAATTTTTTAAAAAAATATTTTTCATCTATTAACCGGATTGGTGTAACTTCGCGTACGTTATAATTCCTTTCTATCAGCTTTCGTGACAACCTTCTGTATAACTCCTGAAGGATATTGATGAGTAGACAGGCCTTTTTTCATCTAAATAGTTTATCAATTGTCTTTTCAAAATTTAAAGCTCATTGAGCCTTTATTAAAGGCTTTAAATGACGAGGGTTACGAGAACCCTACCCCCATCCAGGAGCAATCCATCCCGATCATCCTTAGCCGAAAAGACCTGTTGGGGTGCGCCCAGACAGGTACTGGTAAGACCGCGGCTTTCGCCATTCCTCTCTTACAACTTCTCTGTGAAGACGCCGCCGGCATAAAGGAGAATACAGGTTTGAGGAGTATGCGTCCTATCAAGGCGCTCATCCTGACACCTACGCGTGAACTGGCCATCCAGATCGACGAAAGCTTTGCAGCCTATGGTAAATATACGGGTATGAAGCACCTGGTCATCTTTGGTGGTGTGCCGCAACATTCCCAGGTTCAGGCCCTCCAAAGGGGCATTGACATCCTGGTAGCCACCCCGGGCCGTCTGCTTGACCTTATTGATCAGCGTTATGTCAATCTCAAAGATGTCCAGTTCTTTGTATTGGATGAGGCCGACAGAATGCTGGACATGGGTTTTGTACATGACGTCAAAAAGATCATTGCGCGCCTGCCTCAAAAGAGACAGACCCTGTTCTTTTCAGCCACCATGCCTCCTGAGATCCAGAAGTTAGCCAGCACGATACTGACAAATCCTTCCAAAGTGGAAGTAACGCCTGTATCTTCTACCGCGGAAACCATTCAGCAATCTCTTTACTACGTCGAGAAGCAGGATAAAAAGTCCTTGTTGCTGCATGTATTGAATACGCATGCTATTCCCACGGCCCTGGTATTTACCCGCACCAAGCACGGAGCGGACAAAGTGGCCCAGGGACTGAGCCGTGCAGGCATCCGCGCCGAAGCCATTCACGGCAATAAATCGCAGAACGCCCGGCAGCGCGCTCTTCAGAATTTCAAGAGCCGTCAGACGAGGATCCTGGTAGCAACGGATATTGCCGCCCGCGGTATCGATATCGACGAACTGACGCATGTCATCAATTTCGAAATGCCGAATGTTCCCGAGACCTATGTTCATCGTATCGGCAGGACGGGTCGTGCAGGCGCCAGTGGTATCGCGTTGTCTTTCTGCGATGCAGAAGAAAAAGAATTTCTCCGGGATATTGAGAAGTTGATCGCCCGTCCCATACCGGTAGTAGAAGATCATCCCCATGTTATGGTGGGTGGGATTGCTGTCAGGTCATCGGCTCCCGCCAGGATCAGTTCCTCCGGCAGGGAATCCAATGGCGGTGGTGGTGGACGACGTAACCAATCCGGTAACGGCAACCAGCGCAACGGCAGAAGTAACCAGCAACGTAACGGTTCCTCAGGTGGCGGCAGGGAACGCCAACCGGAAAGAGAGGTCAACGGTAATATCGACCGTCGTAACAGCGGACCCGATAACCGTCGCAATGGCAACCAGCAACGGCCCATATTGGCCGTTCGGAAAGAAGGAACTCCACCCCCGGTTTCGGAAGTTTCCGTTTCCCGTCAGCCGGCACAGCCCGTTGATGTGGAGAAAAGAATTGAGGAAAAAAGAAAAGTGCGCGCCAACCCGCCCGCCTTATCCACTCCCAAACCGATGAAAATTGCCAACCCCGAGCCATCCGCGGATCTTCCCTTTTCTGTGAATCGCAGCGAAGGTGATGAGAAGTGGTAGACCGGTCGGAAACCTATCATATCAAGCCAGGCAATATGCCTGGCTTTTTTTATTTTTTTACCTACCTTGTAGCGAATGATGCCCATCCACTTCCTTATTGCTGCGGTCATGTTTTTCCCGTTTCGGCAGGAACCCCGTGGGCTTGCAGCCCTGCTGGATAAAAAGGAATACGAACAGTTATTTCCTCATCACCATGCCATCTATACTTATGAAGCGCTGATCAGCGCCGCGGCCAGCTTTCCCGATTTTGCCGGGGAAGGAAATACCCTGATCCGAAAAAGGGAATTAGCGGCTTTTTTCGCCAATATTGCCCATGAGACGGGCAATGGAGGGTCCGGCGCCAAAGGAGGCCCTTATGCATGGGGGCTGTACCATACTGAAGAACAGGCCTGTCGGGACGGACATTGTACCGTATACAATACGGCCGGGAACAGTTCTTATAATCCCGTGCCGGGAAGATCCTACTTCGGCAGGGGCCCTCTTCAACTAACCTATGCCTATAATTATGGTCTGGCGGGTGAGGAACTGGGTTTGCCCCTGCTGGCCCATCCTGAATGGGTAAGCCAGGACGGGATCGTCTCCTTTAAAACCGCCCTCTGGTTCTGGATGCGGGCCCAGAAGCCCAAGCCTTCATGCCACGACTGTATCTGTGGCAAGTGGCAGCCCGGCCCGGAGGATCTTCGGCTACAGCGCAGACCAGGCTTTGGCATGACCATCAATATTATCAATGGCGGTGTCGAATGCAATAGTACGGTGCCGGCCATCCGGGAAGAACGTGAAGAAAGAATTGGTTTCTACAGGCATATAGCCTCCTTCCTGCGGATCCCGATCGAAAAAGATTGCGATTGCTTCGGGATGGGAACGTATGGAAATTAAATAGAGGGTCCAACCAAAAAAGAATGAAACTACAAAGGTCCACCTTTCAATTACTGCGGCTGCATTTCTCCTTTTTTCTTATGCCTGTTTATTGGTTCGCTCTCAGCCAGGTCGGTACCCGGGACTGGCCAAGGGCGATTCTGATCTTTTTTATTCTGCATATCCTGGTCTATCCGGCCAGCAATGGTTATAATAGCTATATGGATCGTGATACGAGCCCCATTGGGGGATTGGAACATCCCCTGCAACCGACCCGGCAGCTCTTCCGGCTGACCATGGGGATGGATGTGCTGGCCCTTTTGCTGGGTCTGCTGGTCGGTCCCTGGTTTACCCTGGGCCTGGCCCTTTATATCCTTGCCTCCCGGGCCTACAGTTACAGAGGGATTCGTCTCAAGAAGTATCCGATTATCGGGTACCTGACGGTTATCATTTGCCAGGGCGGACTGGTCTTCTTCCTGGTATTTAATGGCAGCCAGGTCCATACGAGCTTCGAAGTACCCCCGGAAACCATGATTGCCATGATCGCCAGCTCTCTGCTCATCGGTGGCTTCTATCCTTTAACCCAATTATATCAGCATGAGGCCGACCGGAAGGATGGCGTAAAGACCATCAGTCTGCTCCTGGGCTACCGGGGCAGTTTCATCTTTACTGCCATTGTGTATACGTTTGCTTTTCTCCTGTTGGCCTATTCTTTTATTGCTACCCTGCAGATAAAGGAATTTGAGGTCCTGGCAACCTGCATGCTGCCTGTCCTCGTTTACTTCTTTATATGGGCCTTGAAAGTATGGAGAGACCCGGCACAGGCCAATTTCGTGAATACCATGCGGATGAACCTGCTGGCATCTGTCTGCATCAATGCCGGGTTTATCATGGTGACATGGATGAATAATTATTAGGGCATGGTCCCATCTTTGCAGGTATAGGATCCGTATATCATTAAAGTCATCTATTTTGAGTAAGATCATTTCTATTGGTACGGCTGTTCCTCCATTTGCGCACGCACAGGCAGAGATCCTGCCCTTTATGCAGAGGATCCATGCATTGAGTGAGGAAGGGAAAAGGAAGTTGCGGTTCCTTTCGCATCATAGCGGCATCGATACCCGCTATTCCGTGATTGCCGACTACAGCCGGCCGGTCCGGGAATGGAAGTTCTATCCTCCTACTGAAAATCTGGACCCATTTCCTTCCCTGGAGTTACGGATGCAGTGGTATCAGAAATACGCCGCTCCACTTTCCCTGGAGGCGATCCGCCGATGCCTGGATGGAAAGATCAATCCCGGCGAGGTCACTCATCTGATCACCATTAGCTGCACCGGGATGAGCGCACCCGGTCTGGACCTGGAGATCGCAGAATTATTGGACCTGCCCAGAACCGTTTTCCGGACCTCGATCAATTTTATGGGCTGTTATGCGGCCATTCATGGCCTCAAACTGGCAGAGGCTCTCGGTAAAGGCAGCCCCGGCTCCAAGGTACTCATCGTTTGCACCGAGCTGTGTACGCTTCATTTTCAACGGGAAGGAACTCCCGACAATATCTTGTCCAGTCTTCTTTTTGCCGATGGGTCCGCCGCAGCCCTTATTGTAGATGATGACCACCCCGAAAATGGGATTCATATAGAGAATTTTTATTCTGAGATCCTGCCCAAAGGGAAAAAGGACATGGCCTGGGAGCTATCTTCCACAGGGTTCCAGATGGTCCTCAGCAGCTATGTACCCGATCTCATCGAAAAGGATTTCTCCTCCCTGGTGGGCCATGCCCTTGCCAGGACCCACCTCAGCCAGGAGTCCGTCAGTCATTGGTGTATTCATCCGGGGGGTAAGAAAATTCTCGATTCTATTTACAAAAGCCTGCATTTTACAAACGGGCACCTGGATGCCTCCTATGAAATACTGAAAGAATATGGCAATATGTCCTCTGCGACGCTCCTGTTCGTATTACAACGGATCATGGCCGGGCTGGACTACGGACAGCCTAATACGTTATTCGGAGCCGCCTTCGGACCAGGACTGACCATGGAAACTTTTGTGGCAACCACAAGGATTTAACATTTTCAATCCGGGAAATTCCTTTTGCATCCATTTATCCTTCGTATTTTGTTCAACGTTGTTATTCATGGATCTGACAAGACGCAGCTATCAGAAAGAAATACTGGACCAACCCGATATTCCCTTCGCCGACATCGAAAGGAATATGCAGGAACTTGATTTTATCAATACCTGGCTGGGGGGCCATGCGATCAGTCTCAGCGGTCTGCGGCATTTCACCGGAGTGAAGCGTACGCTGACGATCTGCGAGATCGGCTGCGGCGGCGGCGATAACCTTCGCGTGCTTTACCGCTGGTGTCGTAAAAGTCAGATCAGCGTGCGGGTGACCGGTATCGATAGCAACGCGCATTGTATAAAAGTAGCCCGGGAAAGATGGGAGGGAAAGGACGCAATATGGATGCATTCGGACTACCGGGAGGCTGTCTTTCCCGAAGGGAAGCCGGATATTATTTTCTCGTCCCTGTTCTGTCATCATTTTACGGATGAAGAGTTGGTCTTCCTTTTCCGTTGGATGGATGCGCATGCAGGACATGGATGGTTTATCAATGATTTGCAGCGGCACCCTTTGGCTTTTCATTCGATCCGCCTGCTGACAAAATGGTTTTCCCGGTCTTATCTTGTAAAAAATGACGCGCCCCTATCCGTCCTGCGCGGTTTCACCCGACGGGATCTGGAAGAACTCCTCCGCAAGGCGGGGATCGGGAATTTTACGATCCGATGGAAATGGGCCTTCCGGTGGTTGGTAACGAGGGATTTGTAGTCTTTTTTAATTTACTCATGGATGAACGATAAACCAGAAACCATAAACCAACAACCAGAAACCGGATATGATGTGGCCATCACCGGAGGCGGTCTGGCAGGGCTGGCCCTTTCCATCCAACTGGCGAGAGCCGGTTATAAAGTAGCTCTTTTTGAAAAAGAGCAATATCCTTTTCACAAGGTCTGCGGAGAATATATCTCATTGGAAAGCTGGAACTTTCTGCAGGAGTTGGGACTGCCTCTCAGCGACTGGGGATTACCGGTGATCCGGCGACTGCAAATCTCGGCGCCCGACGGGACCTTTATGGAGCACGAACTGCCCCTGGGGGGATTTGGTATCAGCCGTTACAAAATAGATGCTGCCCTGGCCGGTATTGCCCGGGAGCATGGCGTTGCAGTCTATGAGTCCTGTAAGGTGACGGATATCATTTTTCACCGGAACTCTTTTCAGGTACTGACAGCCGCGGGCATGTTCCGCGCCCGGATAGCCTGTGGCACTTTTGGCAAGCGCAGCAATCTCGATATTAAATGGAAGAGAGCTTTTACCCGGAAAAGGTCGGACAAGCTGAATAATTATATTGCCGTCAAATATCATGTTCATAGCGGTTTTCCCCCGGATCTGATAGCTTTACATAATTTTAAGGACGGCTATTGCGGCATCTCTAAGATAGAGGACGACCGATATTGCCTCTGTTACATGACATCGGCGGAAAACCTGCAGATAAGTGGCAATTCCATTGCCGAAATGGAAAAGAATATCCTTTGCCGCAATCCCTTTCTGAAGGAGATCTTTTCCTCCGTGGTCAGGCTATATGACCAGCCGTTGACCATCTCCCAGATCAGCTTTGAGAAGAAGTTGCAGGTGGAAGACCACCTCCTTTTTATCGGTGATGCCGCCGGCATGGCTCCTCCTTTATCCGGCAATGGGATGAGCATGGCGCTACATGGCAGCAAGATCGCCTGCAACTGTATGGAGCCATTTTTAAAGGGCCAGATCGCCCGGCATGAGATGGAACAGGAATATACGGACCAATGGAACCGGCAGTTTGGACGCCGGCTATGGGTCGGACGACAGCTGCAACGTTGGCTCGGCAGCGAAAAACATACGAATTTGTTGATACGTGCCTTACAACCTTTTCCTAAATTGGTCTCGTTTTTGATCCGGCAGACACATGGACAACCCTTTTAGTAAAATCAACATAAATTATGTACCTAACTGAAGACTCATGTTTCGATTAAGAATTGGCCGACTCACAGCAGGCTCCGCGTTGTGGGTCATTTCTGCATTTCTCCCGTCCGATATCCTGGCGCAGAATTATCATGCAGTAGAAGGCTCGCCTTTCGCCGGCAGTATCGGGGTAGCCAATAATCCTGCCTCCATCCTCAGTACTCCTTATCCCTGGGATATCACCGTTCTTTCCGTCCAGGTGAAAAATTCTACGAATGCAGTCACTTTCCATAATTTTTCTCTTTTGTCCCATGGGGATAGTATCTGGTCCAGCTTCGACGCCGGAAATCGCAAACGCTTTGCCGCTTTTAACTTCAATGTGCATCTGCTGAATGCAAGGATTGCCCTGGGACGAAAACAGGCGATCGCATTTGGTGCCAACCTGCGTGGATATGCGGCAGTCCGGACCGGCGTTGCGAACTACAACGATTCTCTCCAGGACATGAACCAGTTCTTTGCCATCAACCAGGGAACCGACTACAATGCCAATATGGTCAGCAGCAGTTGGCTGGAGTTGTTCGGCACCTACAGCCGGACGCTCTGGGACGATAATACCAGCCGGCTGAATGCCGGTGTTACCCTGAAAGCCATGCGGGGTATTTCAGGCGCCTTTGCCCAGCTGAAGAGTGGCGCTGTGGGAAGAACTACTTCCGGGCTTGAGACCGTCTATGTGTTGAAAGCAGGCAGCGCACGCTATGGCTATTCCTCCAATTATGACAGGTGGAAGGACGAACAGAGCACAGGGCAGAACCTGAAGGATTTTCTCGGCGCAAGCCGCCCGGGAGCCGCCATCGACCTTGGTGTAGAATACTGGATCAAATCACAGGCCGTCAAGACCTATTCGGACGAAGACAATGACGATTATTATGATTACGAATGGAAGATCGGCGTTTCCTTGCTGGACATCGGTCAGAATTCTTTTAAATTCGGGACACAGAGCCGTTCCGCCAGCAGCCCCAGGACCGATGTCTCCGATTTTGATCTCAACGCAAAATTCAATAATACCGCCAGTCTTGCCGATTTTAACGACAGCCTGGCCACGATCGTCAACAATATCAGTGGCCTGAATGGGACTTTTAAGATCTGGAACCCGACGAGGCTGGTGATCAATGTGGACAGACCACTGCAGGACAAATTCTTCCTTAATGCCAATCTTTCCGTTAACCTTGCTAGGGCCAATACCGGAAAGACCCTATTTGCCAAAGAGATGAACCTGCTGACCCTTACACCCCGATGGGAGACCAGGCGCCTTGGCGTGTATATGCCTGTCCAGGTTACCTCTTACGGGAAGTTTTGGATCGGGGGCGCCTTCAAGGCGGGTCCCCTGCTGCTGGGCGTTCACAACTGGACCACCCTGTTCTCCAAGAATAAGATGCAGAATGGAGGTCTTTACCTGGGCCTGGTGATCAGGCCGGGTAAGAAGGGCGTCAGTGATAAAGTGGACAAGCGTTATGACTGTCCGAAGGAGAGCCGGTATTAGCCCGGATGCGGAACGACAAAAACCGTGGGCGTTCAAAAAATCTTTCAATAACTTTTGAAAGTTCAGAAACTACTCTTAACTTTGTATCATGCAACTAGCAGAAGCCAAATCGAAATTCATCGCCAACTGGGGACGCTTTGGCACCAACTGGGGGATCAACAGGACCATGGCGCAGATCCACGCCCTGCTGCTGGTGAGCCCAGATCCCCTCAGCGCCGAAGAAGTCATGGAAGAGCTGAATATCAGCCGGGGGAATGCCAATATGAACCTGCGAGAACTGATCGACTGGGGCCTGGTCGAGAAAGTGATCATTACAGGTGAAAGAAAAGAGTTCTTTTCGGCGGAAAAAGATATCTGGAAAGTAGCCCGGCAGATCGTCAAGGAAAGAAAGAAAAGAGAACTGGATCTGATGATCCCTGTGTTACAGGAATTGAGTGATATCGATGGAGATAAGAGGGATAAAGCAACAAAGACCTTTATCGATACCATCCATAATATCCGGAAATTCAGCGACCAGGCCGACAAGACCCTGGATACGATGATCAAGGCTGACGAACATTGGTTCCTGGGCAGCCTCGTCAAACTTTTTGCAGGGAAAAAAGATTAAACACGCAGAGAAACCAACAGCCGCATCGCGGCTTTTATTTAGATCATAAAATTCAATAGTTACTGAAAGTTCAATAAGTACACATCTTATCATTCTAAATATTACCATTATGTCTTACATTCTTATCAGCTACAGTCTTTATCTGTCCATCACCATCATCCTCACCATCTGGGTCGCCCGTACCCTTTTCCGGAATGGAAAAGTCTTTTTGGTGGATATTTTCCATGGCAACCTGGAGCTGGCCCATGCCGTCAACAACCTCCTGCTGGTAGGGTTCTACCTGGTCAATATCGGTTATGCCGTTTACACGCTCAGCATCACGAACGATGTCGTCACGCCCCGGGCATTGATCGAGACCCTCAGTCTAAAGGTAGGAGCCATCATCCTGATCCTTGGCGGTATGCATTTTTTCAATATGCTGGTCTTCTTTAAGCTGCGCAAAAGAGCCTTACAGGAGAAAAAGAACACCCCTGCTCATTTTATCCCCCCAACACATTAATATGAAAAATAAAAGGATCATCATCGCAGGCGGCACCGGCTTTATTGGCCAGGCATTGGCCGCCTGCTTCGGGAAAGAAAACTCCATCATCATCCTGACCCGTCACCAGGGCCAGGAGGCAGTCCGTGACCAGGGACTCCTTACTGCCCGCGACGGATATAATATCACTTACCGGCATTGGGATGGTCTGCGGGTAGAGAAGAACTGGGCCTCCTCCCTTGACGGCGCCGATCTTGTGATCAACCTGGCGGGAAAATCGGTCAACTGCCGCTATACGCCCGGGAATCGCCAGGAGATCTTTGACAGCCGCACCGATAGTACCCGGGCCATCGGTCTGGCGATACGGGATGCGGTCACCCCTCCCAAAGTCTGGATCAACGCGGCATCGGCCACGATTTACAGGCACGCCGAAGATCGCCCGCAGGATGAGACGACCGGTGAATTTCATGACGACTTCTCCGTACAGGTCTGCCGCCTTTGGGAAAAGACCTTTGACGAGCAACGGACCCCCTTTACCCGGAAACTGGCCCTGCGCATCGCAGTTACCCTGGGAGATGGCGGAGTGATCGTGCCGTATCTCAATCTCCTTAAATTTGGATTGAGTGGACAACAGGGCAGCGGACGGCAGATGTACAGCTGGGTGCATATCGATGACCTCTGCCGCGCTATCACATGGATCTATGAACATGAGGAGTTAGAAGGTGTTTTCAATGTCTGCACTCCTCATCCTGTTCCCAACCGGGTATTCATGACCACCCTCCGGAAAGTGACCGGACACAGGATCGGCCTGCCTGTGACCACCTGGATGCTGAGGCTTGGCGCCCTGCTGATCGGTACGGAGCCGGAACTGCTGCTAAAGAGCCGGTGGGTACTGCCAACCCGGTTGGAAAAGACAGGGTTTACTTTCCGGTATCCCGGATTGGAAGAGGCCTTGAAGGCTGTGATTGCAAAGATTCCGAGGAAAAAATATCATTTGTTTTAAGAACTTTTTCAAAACAAAACCTCTATGCATCCCAAACTCAAAACCTGGCTCATCATCCTTTCTATTCCGGTGGCCTATGCGCTCATCCTTCGGTTCGTCTTCGGTTATAATATTTTCGCAAGCTTTTTGACTGTTATGTCCATCAGTTTCTTAATCTCGGTTCCCTTCGGAGTAGGCTATCTCACCGTTGGGCTATCGGGGATCGAAAAAGTAAAAAAGAAATCCTACCGCATTTTCATGCCCTGGTTACCAGTCGGGATCTTCATGTTCCTTACGCTGACCCTGAATCTTGAAGGATGGGCCTGCTGGCTCATGATCCTGCCGGTCTTCCTGATCCTATCCAGCCTTGGCGGATGGATGGCAGGCCACTACAAGATCAGAAAATACAACAGGTCCCAAAATTTAAACCTCAGTGTAATCCTCCTCCTGCCCTTCCTGGTAACACCCCTTGAAAGATTATTGCCGCATACATCCTCTCCATTTCGCGCCGATACCGCCATCGATATCCATGCACCCGCGGATAAGATATGGGGCAATGTTATACGCGTCCGGACCATTGACGCAGGGGAGGACCAGGGCACCATTACGAATTGGTTGGGCTTCCCCCGGCCCATAAAGGCCGAACTGGACTATGCCGGCGTCGGAGGACGACGACAGGCCATCTTCAGCAAGGGCCTGATCTTCGAAGAGATCGTACAGGAATACCAGCCGGAAAAAAGAATGCACTTCAGCATCAAGGCCGATCCTTATACCATTCCATCTACCACGATGGACAAACATGTAGTGATCGGCGGCGAC
>Ga0247778_1000608_pt1 | contig 37018 bp, 44 predicted proteins | sample UWRJL049202B5_FD_179939 | JGI IMG/M metagenome (GOLD analysis project Ga0247778, IMG submission 179939) | Plant litter microbial communities from Arlington Agricultural Research Station in Wisconsin, United States - UWRJ-L049-202B-5 | ecosystem: Environmental > Terrestrial > Plant litter >...
CGTTGTTATTTGGAAAGACTTTCAGAAGGACACTGGCTACTATGCAGACAGCGACGGCGAATCCTCCACCAGCGACACTGACTAATGTTGATCCTAGGTCCGAAACTCCGATTAAGAGGTACAGCAAATTTTGCTGGTAGTAAAGATTGCTCGACAGCATGAGAGTGAATGACTGCAGTGCAAACAACCAAGACACTGGATCCCTCAGTGTCTCCATAAACTGGGATTTTTTGAACCGTTTCTGCTCGATTGAGCTCTGGCTGGAACCATGAACACGCTTAATGGTGTGTATTTTCTCATCTCCAGTGAGAAAACGGGCTTCAGCGGGGTTACTCGGGTAGTAGAACCAGCAATATATCGCCAGAAAAAGGGTAAGGGATCCAGTGGTAATCATGAAGACTTTCCATGGCAATACGGATGATTTACTGAACAGAAGCCCGTAGGCTATGAATCCGGCGGGAATAGGGGAGCCCATACAGTTTATCCAGAGAATTGGCTGCAGGAACGATTGAGCTGAGCGGGGAAAGAACATGCCTATTGTTATTTCGATAGCGGGGACTATGACTGCCTCGACGGCGCCGAAGGGAAAGCGAACGCCGAGAAGACTGCCGTAGGTAGTGCAGATGCAATGGAGGAGTATTATTACTAGCCAGAGGAAGATGGTTACGGAAACGAAGGAGCCGAATGGAAGGCGTTGCATGAGGTAGTTTCCGGGCCATTGGGCGATAACGTAACCTGAAAATACAGTCAGAAAGCTCTATCGTTTACATCATGGCACTGAAACTTACCAACGTAGAACAATGTATTCAGATTATTATACTAAGTTTGCTTAATCCCGGCTTCCTCAAAGATACCCAACAAGCTCGCATACGAAAGGGTCGCTTTATCGATCTTCATCCAAATCAGTCCCTCTTCTCCACCTAACCAGGGACACCAGACTTACAAACAGGATCAAATTGATAATGCATACCAAAAGCATGATATTCAATTACAGCTTGCGACCCAGTTTCTTCTCCTCTGTTGGAGAAAGGGGCGCAACAGTGCGGCCATATTGCTCCACAAATCGCAATGTGGCGTCGGCATATTTCTCATCGATCGTTTTGAGTGATTTCTCGCTGCTTCTCTGTGTTTGACTGCTGGTGGAGCCGTTGACGACGTTGGCGGATCCTGTTTTCTCGCTCATTTTTGGTAATTGAGGACCAGGCTTATGGACTTGAAGCAGGGTTGAGAATTTGTGGCATCAGGAGGGGATTTTTGAAGATCTGGATGTTGAACCTCTTCTCCATGTATTCTCGTGATACTTTACGTATATGTCGTGCTTGCATGCACGGAGGTGAGGAAAACGGCGAAGATCGGCACTTCGCGCTTTTAGCAAGTGAACCTTGACATAAATGCATTTGTTTGGGGTACGTTATTACGGGCAGCGCTTGAAACCCTGGATAATTTATTTGAGCCGCGGCATTCAATTTTTTTCAAAGACTTACTGTATCGCGCGAGACTCCCATCCTACTGGTGATCACAGAAAGCAGCACTGAAGAAGGGGAGTGGGGGTTGTAAATGTCCCAGACCAAATGAAATATTCTAAAGTATATAATGAATCTCGAAACCTATCGTATCCTGTCTGAATGTTCCACACTAGATGAGACATTCACAAGAAGGTAACTAATTTTGAATATTTCTAGTACTCGCTGGTTGTCTTACAATCGCACAAGCCTGTAAGCGCCACACACCCTTCGAACAACCCCTGGAAAAGCGGGGCAAGTAGCTCCCCCACCAGCGGGCGCCAACGAAGCGAACCGCTCCCCTCCCGGCGTCAAATCAACCCCATACAAATTCCAACGTGTTTCTGATTATGCATATTCCATTTTGGCCACGCTCAGCGGTTGGCTCGCAGGCGGGCTACTTGATCTGCGACCGCGAAACTCATGCGGGACAAGGATCTGAGCCCCGCGGCGGCGCGGCAAGGGCCTCAGCCATGATTTCGGTTGATGTTTAGGCAGGCTCGCGAGGCTGTGGCCTTGATGATTTTTCTGTTGGTTTCTTTCCGTATTATTTTATCTGTGTTGCCAAGCTTTTGCCTCTCTACAATATTTGTATTTTTTGTCATTTTTTCTCTCTATCATTCAAGTATTGTTAATCCTGTGTTCTTGATTATTTGTTCCGAAATCTGTCTCTGTGAGACCTGCAGAATATGGCATCAGAAGAAAGATCAAGGGTAAGAACATGTACCGCATTCCACAGCCCTCTCGAGCAATTCTCATATCCCACTCCAACAGAAAAATACATTCCGCTCTTTCAAAAAAGCCAACACAGTCGTCTCTTTAACTAGACTCTGGACAAAGTCCACAACCCGAACGGCAACAACGACCTTCGCGATCCCCTCCCCCTCCCCCTCATCCCCAATCACGACACCTCAGCATCCCCCAAGAGGAAATACCATCCCCCTCATAACCACCTCCCGAACCCAGACCCAACCCCCGTCCTCTCTCCCACAGCCCCAACCCCCAAAACCAACCTACAAACTTGGGCTCCTCCCCCTCTACCTCCCCGCCCCCGACTTCCCCAGCCCCACCTCAATCGATATAATCGCCCTGCACGGCATAAACGGCAACTCCCTCACAACCTGGGAGCACGAAACCACGCACTCCCTCTGGCTGCGCGATTTTCTTCCCTCCGAATTCCCCGGCGCAAGGATATACAGCTATGGATACGATGCGAGTATTTTCTGGTCGAGGGGGACGGGGACGGTGGAGTCGTTTGCGAGGGGGTTATTGGAGGATGTAAGGGGGGTAAGGGCGGGGAGGGAGGAGATGAGGAGGCCGGTTGTGTGGGTTTGTCATAGTATGGGGGGTCTGGTTGTTAAGAAGGTGCGTATCCTGTTCTCTGAAGTTATTGTCAAGTCAGTGCCTGACTTTGAGAATTGCAATAGGCACTTATCCTGGCAAACGAAACACCAGCCCGCTATTCCAACATCGCGACCTCCACCTCCGCAATTTTCTTCATAGCAACGCCGCATCACGGTTCCTCCGACGCCCACTGGCTGGCCTCCCTAGCCTCCCTCGCGAATCTAAGCCTGACGGGTACGAAACGAGTGACGGGTGGTGTGAGGGATGATTTAATCAGGAGTCTGAGTCGTGATAAGGAGATGGTTGTTGAGCTTTCGGAGAAGTTTCGGGAACTTGTGACAAGAGAGATTAGGTTTTATTCATTTGTTGAGCAGGTAAAGACGAGGCCTTTGAATAGGGTAAGTCTCCTACGCTGCCGTTTTCCGGAGAGGGATAGGGAGGGTGACAAGTGAACATGCATGCTGATTTGGATATGTGAAAGATTGTCGACGACGAGACTGGTAAGATGGGGATAGGGCCCGAGTTCGAAACTGTGATACCGATGGATGGCGAGGATCATCGGAGTATTGCACGCTATGGATCGAAAGATAGCCCGAGTTATGGGAAAGTGCTGGCATGCCTAAAAGAAGCTGTTAACGAAGCTGTGAATCGTCAGTCCCCAACCCACATCACCTCACACCAAGGACTCAGTTAACATACTCAGCCAACATCTCAACCACAACCCTCGAAGACGAATGTAAGTGCCCTTCCCCTCCCCTTCCCCTCCCCTTCCCCACATCATCTAACACATTTCCCAAGCATGCCTCCACTCCCTCGCCTTCCCAAAAATGACCCACCGGCACCTCGAAGCCTCCAACGCTCACCCAAGCACCTGCACCTGGCTCCTCACTCATTCAACCTTCGTGTCCTGGCACAAATCCCCACACGGCCTCCTCTGGCTAAAAGGCCACCCGGGTACCGGAAAATCAACCCTAATGGCCTTTCTCCACTCCACCCTCCTCCCCTCCCAATCCCCCAAATCCCTATTCCTCGACTTCTTCTTCTCCCGCCGCGGAGAGTCCCTGCAGAAATCCCCGCTGGGCATGTTTCGCAGCTTATTATATCAGATTTATAATAAGTCTATGCAGGCGAGGGAGATGATCTTCGCGGCGTATGAGGAGAAGAGGAGGGGGTTTGGGGATAGATGGGAGTGGCAGGTTGAGGAGTTGCGGTTGTTATTGGAGAGTGTTGTGGCTGAGGTGGCGAAGAAGAGGGAGCTGACGCTTTTTGTGGATGCGTTGGATGAGGCTGTTGATGAGAAGGGAGATAAAGCCGCTGAGTGGTTGTTGGATTTCTTCCATGGTTTGAATGATTCTGTTGTTCCTGAAGAGGGGAGTTTGGGTGGCCTAAAGATTTGTGTCAGTTGTCGGCATTATCCTGTTGTGAAGTCCTTCGGAGAAGGAGCGGTAATCCAGGTTGAGAAGGAGAATGGAATCGATGTCTGGAAGTTCGTGCACGACAAAATTCAGCGTGGCGTTGCGGGCTGGGAGCAAGAGCCACGAGAAGTCCGCCAAAAGCTCGTGGACACTATTGCTAAAAAGGCGGATGGGGTTTTCCTATGGGCTAGTCTGCGAGTACCAAAGATCGTGAGGAGTCTGAATGATGGGGATATTTCATTTGGCGGGGTTGAAGCGATGTTAGAAGCTGAATCCAACGATCTGTTTCCTCTCTACGAATTGATCTTCGAGAATGAAATTCAGGTGAAGCACCAGAAGAAAGCGCTTCTTTTCTTGCAATGGGTTTGCTTCGCCGAGAGGCCGATGACCCTCACAGAGCTTCGCTTTGCTATGGCCTGCGACGACGGCGATACTCCTTGGCTTCGAAGATCCTGCGAAGAATCAGAACACTTCGTCGCGTCAGACAAGCAAATGGAGAAACTGACGAAAAGCTTGTCTGGGGGCTTAGTGGAAGTCAGAAGCCATGATAAAGGGACAACAATCCAATTCATCCATGAAACTGTCAACGAGTTCCTCCATGTCCACGGGATTCGTTTTTTGGCGTCAAAAGGTACTCAGGATCCCGCCATATATGAGACTAGAATTGTAGGACAAAGTCAATCAAGGTTGACAAGATGTTGCATTAATTATTTGAGGATGGATAGCGTTGCGAAAGAGGTCGGACAGTGGCTCGACGGAGACGATAAACAGCCAAGATTGCTTGAGTATGCGACCAAGTGCTGGAATTCGCATGCAGAAAAGGCGGAGGGCAACGGAGTGCCACAAGAGCACATTGCACACCTTTTTCAATCTACTCAAGGTGTTTTCGAAGCCTGGGTGAGGAGTTTCAATAAGATGGACCATATCCATAAAAGGTGTCCAACACCAGGATCGAATCTGATCCATGTTGCATCGGCATCGAACCTTCAAAGCTTAGTAGACGTACTTCTACAGCGTGGGATTCCGGTGGATACTAGAGATGAATGGGGAGAAACGGCACTTCACAAGGCCGCCGAGCGTGGACTTGCGAGTCTGGCATCTCTACTCCTTGCCCATCACGCAGATGTGAATGCGAAAAGTCTCGAAAAACGCACACCTTTGGAACGAGCTGCAGCCAACGGCCACGAAATCGTTGCCAAAGCCTTACTAGCGAGAGGAGCGGACATCAATATCATGAGTACAAGCATTTGGGGCGGCGCATTGCACGGTGCGGCAAGTAGTGGTGCTCTGTCGCTTGTTCGATTCTTGCTTGATAATGGAGCCGACATCAATGCCCAAAGCAGAGGCGGCGGTAGTGCACTCCAACAAGCTGTAGAAAACAACCACGGAGCAGTGGTAAGATTGCTTATTTCTAAGGGCGCAAATGTGAATGCTGCATCTTGTGGTCCTCATGGAAATGCATTGTACACGGCTGCTAGCCCCGCTCGCGAAGAAATATGCAGGATACTACTAGACGCGGGAGCGGACGTAAACGCCCCAGGAGGGCAGTTCGGTTATGCCTTACATGCTGCAGTGCAGAAGAACAATGGGGCAAGCTTAGTTCGACTTCTCCTTGACAGAGGTGCTAAGACCGATGTCATCGGAGGTGAAGTTGGGACGGCCCTTCACGCCGCCGCGCTTAACCCAGATAATGAGGAAATTATCCAAATACTTCTCGATCGAGGTGCCGACGTTAATTCGAGAGGAGGTATCCACGACTATGTGTATCTTGCGGCCGCATGCTCGGGCTCGGTGGAAAATGTTCGGATACTTATCGCGCATGGGGCTCAGACGGACGTGGATGGTGGAATATATGGAAATGCTTTGCAAGCTGCATGTACCAACAGTAACACTGACCTTGTGAGGTATTTCCTGGATATTGGACTGGATGTGAACCAGAATGGTGGCGAATACGGTACCTCTGTGTGCGCAGCCATGGTGGCGCTGGGGAGCGGCCCTCTCGTCGATCTTTTATTGGAGTATGGAGCGGAAGTAAATGCCCTGGTGCCAAACTTTGGGACCGTACTGAATGCCGCCGTTTATTGGCAAAAAACAAGCTGCGTCCGCAAACTTTTAGCTCATGGGGCAGATGTTCGTTGCAATGAGAAATATGGGTGCCCCCTAGAAAGGGCAGCAAGCAAAGGGAACGTCGATATTATGAGTCTTTTGTTAGAACATGGCGCAGAAGTCAACTGTCTTGCGGCCATGAGCGGCGGATTTCGAACAAGCGCGCTCCAAAATGCCGCTGGTCACGGACATAAAAAGGCAGTTGAGCTCCTGTTAGACAACGGCGCGGATATAAATTTCCAAAGCTCAAGCCACAGCACTGCGCTTCAAGGGGCTATACGGAGAGGGCATATACCTGTTGCGAAACTTCTCTTGGATAGAGGTGCCGATCCGAATTTGCCGGGCAGCTTCTCTCTTGAGATCGCCCAGGGAAACAAAACCATGACCAATCTTTTGTTGGACAGAGGAGCGAGATCAATGCCTGGTTTCGAGGGCCTACTAATGTAGGTCGAGTATCCCAGAGTTGGTAGATTCAGCCGCGGGCAGCATGGCATTGCAACACGAATATCGTTTAAAGCTTCTGACTAGTCCGTGGGGCGACACTCTGACTTGAGTCAGGCCGCGGTATTTTGGTTTTTGGAAGGATGTTTGGATATAACGTCTGTTCCTGCGTGCCGAGACGCACTGTGTAACATGACAAAACGTAAATGTTTCGAGTTCAAGCGCCACAAAACTTGTAAATGTATCGAAATTTCTATTTATTTTTATTTCAATTGTATTAAATGCTTTCATAACCGTCCTATCACTTGATTCCCCCTGCAGCATCCTACCGCTCTTCGACTTTGTAGAAGCCGGCACCTCAACAACAGCAGACAATTTGTCCTGGAATCCAGTCTGCAGGTTAGTGTGTAAAATTTCCAAATGTTCAGATATTATCATGTGCTTCCTATGAGCAATGGCTGAACTTATTATTAGCTCCTTTTGATAATTTAGCTCGACAATTCACACTTGAAACCCATCGCGAGACTCCCACGGATATACTGTTAACCGCGTTCAAATAGCATGGACTATTTGTAAAGTAATCAATGCTTGTGCCGTCATGCCGCCAAATGCAACAACCATACTCCAGGCAACAGGCAAAAAAACATAAAGTAAAACACTCAAAATAGTACAAGCAACGCTGAACGCAGCCAAGATCCATGTCCATAACCAAGAGTGTCCTTGAAATTTAAAATGAAATACCGTTGGATACAACAAAGTAGCTAAGCTAAGAAGTTGAATCAGTGAACCAGCTATTAATTGATAGAAGTCGGCATCATCAGATGCTCCCACTTCCCGCGGGGTGCGTGCCCAAGCTAATGCTATAGGAATACAAGAGAGCAGCAAGATTGCAGGCACAAAAAAGCTGAGGGTAGATATTAAACCCTTTGGGCTAGCTTCATATGCTCTTGCTGCAGCGGCCGGTAATGTCTCGCGGGGATCAGATGATGCTTGAGAGATACTAGGATTCCTGCCAGTGTTAACAAAGCTATTCCCTCACTTTTCTGACGCTTTCTTACCACCAACCATCACGCGCTTGATCAAAGAGATCATATGGTGTTTCAAACAAAGCTGCAGTCGCATCCAGGTAATGCTCTTGAAGAGCCAGAACTTTCAGCTTCAGGATTTCCAGAACTTGGTCATCTAGGGTTCCATCCTTTGCAGCCACTTTGATAGCGGATAGAAGCCGTTGAGCTCTTTTGAGTGTCTCTTTGAGAAAAGTACGCCTCTCTTGTTCGTCTGATGTAACGTGTTCAACATAGCTCTGATAAGATGTGCAGTAGCCATATGCCTTGGGGATTTCCAGATTATCAGCCCTCAATACAAGCGCCGAATGGGCTTGTGCAGCACGATATCTCTTGAGTTCAATGTCGAGGAGCTGGGAATAGAACTCGCTAGTGCGTGTATCGACAAGCCATTCCATCCTTTGCTCATGATTCTTGTCATTGACATATTCCCTAATGCGAGCATCAAAGTGCACTCCCCCATCTTGTGTGATCCAATCCAACAGTTCAACTTCCTCCTTAGCAAGAAACTGCTCATATCTGTCACAGCACCGGTTGATAATCTGTGGAGATCCGTACCACCCATCTCGAAGGGCCTGCAATGTGGTAACATTCAAAGTAACGATACTTGATGCTATTTGCTGAATGTTGGCCCTGAAGTTGGGCGAAACTGATGTCGAACCTGCTGGTGGTACTTTTTGGTCATGTTCAGTGACTATCTGTAGGAAATATAAGAGGGGCTAAAAGCTCACTTAAATATCCAACTAATGGAGGTCTTCGCAGCCTCAAATTTGAGCTGTTTCCGGGTTGCAGGGCAACACTACCAGATCCCTCGCCACCAGTCATCTCTTGCTGCTCCTCGCGGTGCTCGTTCATTTCAATTGCGTCTGCCATGTTCAAACCCTATGTGCTCAGGTTAGAAAGTCGAATGTTGTGCAGTGGTATCTTCGGTCGTCAACGCGTTGAGAACGAAAGACGGCACTGCCGATAGAATGCTCTAGAAACCTATTTTTACGCCACACATGTGACTAGCCCTGAGAATCGTTGCTAAGTAAAAGGAACATTGACACAGTGTAACACTATGACCTTTCTTGATCCAAGTCACATAATATCTTATTTGGAAGTGATAATGAAGGATAGGACAACTCTCTAGAAGCACTATTGAGCATCTCAATAATAGCAAGTAGACGAAGATGAGAAATCTTGACAATTGGACACTCGTATTTCCCCAAGGAAGTATCCTATTGTGGTCACATGACAGTGACGAAACACTTCGGTTTTCGAATGCCCCACATTGGATTAACGTTAAAACCAGGCTTCCATTTAATCGTCTTGTTTCCAGGCAGATAGAGATCAATAGATGTCTGGTGACATACATGGCATTGTGGCTGCTTCGGCCGTACGAATTGCCTTCCAGGTGTTGCGTTGCCTGCGCGGAAACATGGAAGCTGTTGCGTCCGGACGACGACTCAGCTGAACTGTCACTGTGAGACGCGATGAGTGTCGGCATGTCGGTGGCTATCGATGCGTAGGCAATTGAGTATTTGTGGCGCTCTGAGGTTCGTATGAGGGTTCGTCTCATAGGCAGCCGGAAGCCCTGGAGATTCGGCTCGATCTGTTCCAAATCGCTGGTATATCTAAATAGTCTCGGCCGTCCCATCTGCAACTCTGCAATCGATCTGCCATCGCCTTCCGTGTCGCATACTTCTTGCTGCTGTTGTGTAGCCGCCTCTTCGTTCGCGCAGCCTCACAGAATCTTTGGTGAGATTCCAAAAATAGGAGCATCTTTCGCCGCGTCGTTGGGCCACTCGCTACAAAAATAAGGTGCTTGCAGGTGGGTTTTTGCTTTCGATAGACCCTATCAGCAGGCGGTGTTTGCTGGGAGTGCAGTGGCTCAGCAGGCGATCGTCGTCCTCTGGGTCAGCATTGGGAGACCCCTGCGGATCTTGGTGCACAACTTTGACGCTTGATCCGCAGCTGGAGCCCTGGTGTTGGAGGACAGAGAGGAAGCTTGGCTGTGCGCGGTTTAGACTGATCGTTGAATTGTTTGGTCGCTGCTGCGGTGCGGACGTTCCTGGCACCGTCGCCTCTTCCCTCGACCTGTTGTCTCGCTTGATCCCAGCTAGCCTGCGACCTGGCCGTGTGTCAAGAACTCGTTGATCAAGCACCATCAACTCCAAGACCTTCATCCCCCTTTCTTCATATTCATTTTTCTACAACACCACAACACCATCTCGATATCGATATACGAACTCTCGCCGGTGCCATATTATCCTCAGACACCCATCTCCTCTACCGCGGCACGGCAATTGAATTGAATTTCGCTGAGACGCAGGATCGCTCGGGACATTTCCCCCAAATTGCGATTTTAGGGGTAACCACTACCACCAGAACCTTGCCAACATGAGTGTAAGTGCCATGTTTCAACTACCGCCTCGATTGTCGCGTTTCGTACACGTTCTGTCCCACCTGTCTCCATCTCCTTTCTTCAATCTTTTCTCGAGAATTCAGCATCCAAATCAATTTCTCTGGTAAAACTTTGCTAACAATTATGGCGCAGTACGGGTTAGTATTCCTCTTATTTCCAATCTCCGGATTTTTTCTCTAGCCTTGACCGCACGCTTCAACAATCAGCATCAATTCTCGAATTCATCCACTCCCCGGAACAGTCACACTGACAAACGTCATAAATAGATACGGAGGAGGGCGTGCAAACCCCTATGACCAGCGAGGAAATAACTCGCAGCCTTACCCACAACAATACGGCGGTCAGCAATATGGCAGCCAACAATACGGCAGTGCACCAGCAATGGGACGTGACGAATATGGTAAGATCCTAAATACAGGCGGTAGCTGAAGATCCCACTAACATTCACCTCAGGTAACAATGTCGAATTAGAGCCATTAACACCTAATGGTGGCCAGTTCTCGGGAACAGGCAAAGATCCCAAGAGGGCGATCCTTGACGAGTGCGCCGAACTCGACAGGGCCATCGACGAGGTGAAACGGGTAGACTTGCGAGACATGAGGCAACTTCAAGGCGCCTTAATCAACGACCCCGATCCAAGTGCCCCGACCGCACAACTCGACAACGCATCAATTCAAATCATGGCAACATACCGTGCTTTGGTGGACAGAGTCAAGCGCCTGAAGTCGAAGCCCGAATCTGGAAATCCCGCCCTCGCACCACAAATTGGAAGAGTTGACCGTAAGCTGAAGGAGGCCATGCATGAATACCAGAAATTGGACGCCGAGTTCAGGAAGAAGTTGCAAGAACAAATGGCTCGTCAATACCGCATCGTGCGACCCGAGGCATCGGAGCAAGAAGTCAGAGAGGCCGTCGAGGATACTTCCCAGCAACAGGTATTCTCTCAAGCATTGATGCAGAGTAACCGACGAGGCCAAGCCCAATCCGCGTTAAGTGCCGTTCAAAGCAGACATGAGGAGATCCAGAAGATCGAGAGGCAGATGATTGAGTTGGCCGAGTTATTCCAGGATATGGAGAATCTAGTTGTGCAACAAGAGGCTGCTGTTACCAACATCGAGATGAAGGGTGAGGAGGTTGTGGAGAATATGGATAAGGGTAATGAGCAAATTACTACGGCCATCAAGAGTGCAAGAAATGCGCGGAAATGGAAATGGTGGTGCTTGGGCATAAGCAGTAAGTTTTACCTATGCCAATACTCTGTCAAGCCAATGCTAATCCAACCCCAACAGTACTCATTATCATCATCATCGTGGTCATCATCCTGATCGTCAAATTCGTCGTCAACGGATCGCCATCACCTGCGAAGTCAAATAAGCGCTCTCTCTTCTCCACTGTCAACCATCGAGTCGTCTCCGGCCAACCATGGACCCCCACCACCCCAGAGCCGTCGGTCGAGGTCCCAGGCCTAAAATGGACCCGCGATAACAACCTTGCTGTGCTCACCCAAGGTCGACCCGTCCAGCCGGGCGTAGAGTGGACCCCTCCCAGCAAAAAGGAGCGCAGATTCCAAGCATAAATCGCAACATTCAGTACATATGCACCCGCAATTTTGGGTTTTGCTTTTCCCGCACGCAGTCGCATTTACACGGCGTTTTTCTCTTTACCTGTATCCAAACGCTCCACGAAAGGAGAAGCCACAACATATTTCCTAGCTGTAGAATACCACTCCTTTTGCTTTGTTGGAGGATGAAAAGAATGGACGGCCCCTAGCGAGGGGGCTTTGAGATACTGGAGTTGACTGTTTCCTACTTCCTTTCTTGAGCATAAGGGAGGCATCGTGGGAACTTAGACATATAGGAACGTTTAATAGCATTTTCGTTTCTTGGTAGCTTTTGCTTCATTTTATTGATATCCGTGAAGAATTCACCAGGTCAGATAGCAAGCAGTCAAGAAGAGCGACCAGAAGCAGTGCCCACATTACAAGTAAGTGCAAGTCAGCAATATAGGTGCTTGTTTCCCCCAGTTCGCAGGTGGAAGTAGCCAACTGATGCCTCATCAGCGTAATTACAGAGATACTCCAGGAAAGAAGGGGCCACCACTAGCGCCTCTGCATATAATCTCCAAGCTTTCGCGGCGACCTTCTCCTCTTTCCGTCTTCACCAAACTTCACAACCAGATACCGGTGAACGCTTCAGTCAACGAACATGGCAACATAGTTCCGTCATCTGTTTAATATATCCTAACTTCACTCCTTTTTCTGGGTCCTACAAACCCCACCAGGCTGTTCAGCCTCGACAGCTGAAAGCCCCGCGAAGCCATCTCAGCCCTTGGCGTCGCCGGCTTCAGCATCTATCGAATATGGCGCTGCGATGTCTCAGACTGCAGAAGCAATACGCACTTCAGCCTCAGGGCACCCTTCAAAACATCTAGACCTCCTTTTCGCGTCTTCTTTCTGCCATGTTTTCGCGCACCGCCAAACCGCGTCGGTGCTTTTGCGATGTTGCTACCATCACAGTCCTCGCACCTATTGATCCGCATCTTCCTCGTCTTCAATTTATTCTCAACATCACTCGTCCAAAGCGCTGGCACAGTTTCCATTAAAAGCGACGCGGGATATGCGAGCGAGCGCTCATGCGCGCAAAACTGCCTTTGGGGTGCCAACGATGTACTCATTTACCTGGGATGTAGCAACACGAATGGCTGGCTCAACGACTGCTATTGTCGCGCCGATCTCCAATCCTCGGCCTACTATTTCATAACCAGTTGTGTCAACAAGGGCTGTTCTTCCAACGCGGCGGATCTTTCCGGCGCGTCTTCTGTTTACAGCACCTACTGTGCAACCGCACTCGGGGTTGCTCCAGTCAATGTCCCCGCGGCGACGACCGCCGGCAGTAATCCCGCAACGAACACCGTGCTAGTGGTTACTACGGTCGTCAGTGTGTCGGGCACATCCAGAACGCTGGATACAACTCTCAGCTCGATCTTCATATCCACTCCGCCTAGCAGTGAGTTTCTCATACGAGCTGCTTACCTCGCCGCCCTCGCATTCTTATTCTGCGGCTGATGCATCGATGCCAGGTACACCTACGTTCACTACCTCCCCGCGAACGACAACTATACATTCGACATCGACTATCGGTGCCGACCCCACCGGAGCCCCGACTTCGAAGGGTGGACTGAGTTTGTCAGATAAGATTGCATTGGGTGTGGGGATTGGTATTGGGTTGCCAACGCTTCTTGTTGCAATACTTGCTATCTGTTTGAAACGATGAATTGTAATATACCAAATCTCTTCATGTTTTGAATATACCTGAGAATACCTGAACCCTTGTTTGGAGCTTTCAAATCAGCATGCCTTCCGGTGTTGAAACTCGGAACCCGAGCCCGCTACCTTCACTGTGCAATGAAGCGATGACCCTTCGAATCGATCAGACTTTTTACAGAGCAGCGAAAGCTTCAGAATGATCATTCATGGTATAAACCGGAGACCGACTCTTGAAGGCTACCAGTTGTACTACCTTAAATAGTCGATCAAAGACCAAACCAGGTTATTTAGGACACGAACAACGCCGAAGGCTGTCTGCTCTCCTGAGTCCCGAATGGATCTGAATCGAATGCCTACCGGCAAGTAAAATCAATCCTCAGGTGAGGACCCCTCGGCATAGCTCAAAAGGTAAGGACAATCTCTCCTCGGCGTCCGTAAGTGAGAGATGATCTACCAAGTACTTTTTCGTATGGAAACAGATATCTATATATACCTCCAGCCTGGCCCCCTTCGTCGAAAAAAATTCCATCATTACCACCATCATCTTTCCAACTCCATCAAACACAGCCATCTACAGGTTGCTCCCACAAGAAAAACAACCATGAAGCTCTTCACCTACACCTCCATCTTCCTCGCCACCCTCATCACCGGCAGCATCGCAGTCTCTAGTAACACACCGGAATGCGATGCATGCGTGGCCAAATGCAACGCCGAAGCACCTGTACCCGATGAGACATGTCTTTTTGTCTCCTGTGGTTCCGTATGCTCTTTTGGTCAGGATCCCTCTAATGTCGTCTAAACTAGTCGCCAAATGCAAGTAAGTGAGTCCTTGTGTCCTTGAGTCACTGTCTGTCTGGAGTTAACGCTATATTCAGGGACACAAAGGACATTTGATTCGTGCATGAGAGGATTGCGAGATGATGGAATGAGGGATTTCGTTTCTTGACTTGGCATGGCAGATTCCAACAATCTGATATGCTTCTTGTTCGCTGAGGATGGGTTTTGAAGAGGGGATCCCTGGGTTGGAGACACTATCGTTACTTCATACTCTTGTGTGAGAGGGAAATTGAAGATACCTATGCATTCCTTGACTTTTATGAACTGTGGTGATATTTTGTGAGATGCTGTGATTGCGAGACTCCCTTTACTTTCTTTCTCAGGGTATTGATTCGATGCCACGCGAAATCACAGTCACATCAAGTCTTGAACCTAATGTTCTAGTTTTACCGTTTATCTAGGTCTAGATACGGATTTTCATCGTCAAATGTCTGATTAACAGTACAGGAGGAAATCAAAGGTGAAGGGGGTTGGGACAGTGAACCTTTTAGGGGCGCCAGATCCTCATAATCCAACTTACACATTAGAAGTCCGTCTCTGTTAATCTAGACTGAGGGGTTTAATCAAAGCATCATGATTACCATAAAACCGAAGATCTTTTTTTGTACGACGCGCATATTCTGGACTCTTTCGCGGTGCGAAGCCGGGGCCTTTGAAGGGAGTCTCACAGTAGATCGAAATATTTTTTGACGCCTAGCCCATCGACTTTTACTTCCCGCTGCTGGATGAGGAGACTTTCTTACTTCTGGTTAATTTCCGGACTGATGATCTGCTTGTATCTGTAGTGTGTGACATAGCCCGGTAATTACGTTCTCATGCTTCCCTCCATTCATTGGTCACTGGCACATATACATCGACGGAGGTGTACAAATATCCGATTTCAAGTTGAACTTTAGTCATGGGCCATCAATCGCTAACTCAGTGGTATGTTCAAACCCCTGGAAAACTTTGTTCTGGCGATGTTGAAGAAGGATTTGGAATTTCGTCATAGGAGCACAAGCAGCTAACAGAACAGCCATCTTAAAGCATTGTTCCAAAGAAGCTGAGATAAACATGATCATCACGCTTCGAGCACCAAATCCCTAGAATTGATAGTATCTATGTCACACATTCATTTGTATAAAACCAATCAGATACATTATGATCTGCTCGGGTCCAAAAGTCTAGAACGCGGGGTTCGTGAGATCCAACTATATATTCCAAGCTCCCAGCACCTTCACCGAAGTTTTGCTGTCCTTCATCCACTCTTTGACTTATTCCCATCATTAAACAAAATCGGCATGCGCTTCTCTCCAATACTTTTACTTCTCGCAGCGGGGTCAGCTAGCCCCATAACGAAAAGGGCGCTCCCCCAAGCGCCTCCCTGCGCCCTTCCTAAGTCCGAGAGACATCTGTGTATAAAACTTCCCTAACCTATACCAAAGAATGCGCAAGCCAAATTACGACACCCTCCAGTATTGCAACCATGCGTCCAAGTGCTCACTGCGGATAATCAAGGGCCTGAATTAAATAAGATCTTGTGCCCTTTCCAGGAACCCAAAAGATGGTACTCACATTTAAATAGATCAGGTAGAAATACTACTCTGTAAACTATCGATTGTTCAGTTTCTCGCTGGCACTAAAGTGAGCGATTTTATCCCAGAAAGATTGTCCTAACTGACATGAATTAGGGAGTACTCGGGACATGTTTGACATGTATTTCTGGGATTCTTGGAGGGGCAACGGGGCCACTTCTTCCACTTCCAAATCTTCCCAAACTCCCGCTGTTGCCGTTGAAGCCTGGAGTCCCGCCTCTCTCGGTGCCATCGATTTCAGTGAAGCTACCACTTCCGACCCCGCCGATCCCTCCGCTCCACAGCAGCTTGCCAGTCTCGTCACTACCGATTCCTGCTCTCCCAATCCCAGCACCATCACTTCCCGGAGGGTTACCGCTTCCCACGCCATCGGTCCCTGCTCTCCCAATTCCAGCCCCATCCGTTAACTTACCGGTTCCGTTGCCAAAAGCTCCTGCTCTTCCAGTGCCAACACCGTCAATTCCGGGAGGTTCGCCACTCTCCGGGACATCTCTTCCTGCTGTTCCAATCCCGACACCTTCACTTCCTGGCGGTCTTCCTATTCCAACACCATCTACTCCTGCGCTTCCAGTCTCAGTTCCAACACTGCCTAGGATGGGACTGATTCCGAAGGTATAAATCAAAAGGCTTTGGCACCCCTACTTGCTCGGTATCCATCAGGTTTGCCTACTAACCCTCCTTCCGATGAGAAGTGAAGGTCCAAAGTCCTTGGGGTGTGGATTCATATGAGGTCGTAGACTTTACTTTCTTTTCTTTCCCATTATTAGCTATAGCTATCTACTACAGAAGCAGTTCGACACTATATCCAATTCGATTACAGGTGGCGGTTGACGATGTCTTTAATCTAGGTCTAATTAGCAAACGCATCATTAGTTTTTGATAAAGACTTACTGACTCTTTCTTCTTGAGATTCTTGTGGTGCGCGTTTGTTTGAGATGACATATATATTTCACAATCCTCTGGACCCATGCTTATAGACTTATGCTTAAGCGACAAGAGTACGAATAAATAGGGGTAGCTAGTCACGTGTGCGGGGCTTCATAGAATTCCAAGTGTCCAGGTCTGTTGAAAGTCACTTTTGGCCTAAGTAGAGACCGCATGCCTAGTAGAGGCTTTGCCTAAAGATTCTGAATCTGCATTATCGCGTTTGAATGGCATCCACATGACTCATATTCCGACGCTGCTACCAGGGCGCTAATTTTAGTTGCGGCGCAGCGCCGAATGTAGCGTAGCAACGCGCGACGACAGCCAAAAAAATATATAAACTGGTCGCGTCCGATTGTGTTTCCCACCAGGCATGAGACTATATCGAGCGTGGCCTGGATTCTGACCATCAAACGACACCTATTGGTCTTGTCTCGATTCATGTGACTGCGACCACCAAGATCTGTGAATCTTCCCTTGGCAGAAATTCTCAGCTCGTATACTTCCCTGTTGATATATTATGTATACACTCGTGTAGTGGATGATCATTAGGCATCGTACCTTCACTTGATATCGAGCAACCAGGCTGCGACTACATCGACCAAGAATCCGAGGTGTTACGTCGGTATTCCTGGTGGAAATTATGAAAGGCAGCCAGCCGTGCAAACACGACGAGTCATCAACACATCAACAACGCCCCCGATTCTAAGTCGCACAATTCCACGAGAGTCACGATTGATCCACCACTCTCTGAAATTGTACTCTCGACCGGAATACGAGATTTGTGATTTTTGAGCTATCAGTCACTTCGCCAACACCGAAGCATTTTTGGGGAGAATTTCAGTTGTCATGGGATTTCCGTGGCAGAAAAAGGATGAGAGAAGGACAGAAAAGGAGGGGAAAGGAAAGCAATCGTCCAGGAAGTGGTGGGGAAAGACTTCTGGAAGAATTGAATCTGAACCGCCGGTTTCTGCGAGATCTGGCCTGCCTGGAGCCGGGGACAGACGAAGAGAAAGAGGGGAAGCAAACATTCATTCATTCAGTGGTGGCCCTGCCCCTCGTCACCAAACTGCACATGCGTCCTCGTCACAACAAGACCTCGACCTTAGCCCAGCTATATCCAGAGCCTCCACGCTGTCGGAAACGGACGAGCAATATCTTGCTACTCAGGCGAGGATCGGCAACACACGTCCACGGCCAGAGTTCGAGCGTGAAGCTTTTGCAGGAACCTTTGAACCGGTACGCCAGAGACCACAGACCAAATATCCGATTCCGCCTTTGACAAAAGAGCAATTGGATGCTCTGGCGGGGGCTTATGCGCCACCAGCTCCGGCTCCACCGCCGAGGCAGCCAGACAAGTGGGGTTATAAATGAAAACTTTGATGGAAAGGTAGACTTGTGTCGTGTAAACTATGGATATATTATGGGGCATCTTCGATTCAACCTGGAGTTTTAGTTTACAGATGAGTATCGTGAACTTGTTACCGGAACAGCACACCAATACTCCTTTTGATAAATCATTACCGTTGCAATTGACCCGACCATCAGTCGTGTGCAAGAGGGTTCAGGTTTTTATTTACACGATGGATGAGTCAGCCATTCTTGTTATTTTTCGCCATCAATGCCCCGCGAACACTCACGACGCTATTACCATTGCTGTAGCTAAATTGACCATACCGACCGGCAAGGCTGGCGTTATCCATCATCCATGCAATGAGATTTATATTCGTAGTAATTTCATCTAATCTCTGCCAGTGTAAAGTCAGATAAATTATGCCTGTGGGTCCTCTTCTTCCAATCTTCACTGACGGGCAATGGCCGTCTACATGTCCTTCTGTTACCTTCAAGTTCCAAAAGCTCTGGGGTCCCACCTTCCTCGATTTTATTGTCACTTGCACGACTGGTCTGGGGAATGAATCATCCTTCTTATAAATCCACGCCCTCGAAGACAGCATCTGATACAGTATCTGCCAGTCAATCATTTCGGAGTTCTCGAGGTGGAAATGTATCTGACAGTGTCTCCCACAGAAACCCGACATTTCCTTGTTGGGTCTGGCCGGCAGGACTTGGTCTCAAATCGATAGACATCGTTAATTTAGTCGCGGCTTTATCTCAGATCCAAATGTTCTTCAGGTCCTGCGGTTCGAAGATAGAATTGCTTGAAGAATCAGGGCTGGTAATTCTGTCATGGAACACTTCTTACTCTACTTACCATGATCGTTTCAGGCTGAATAGCTACTCAAGTGTGTCAGCCCGAGGCACATTGGCCGTATTTCAGAAAGGACTTCAGTCTGATGATATGCGTTTTTCAGCCTTGGATTCATGCTCTCAGATGAAGCTGGACGATTTCCAGCTGAAATCGCCCTGCAAACTTTTAATCAGTCCTCCACGTGCTACCATGGCCGATTCTAAATTTATTCCAAGCCACCAAGTCACATCTTGTGTCACTGTAACTTCTAAAGATTGGCTGGCCTTGCTACCGATGACTAGCTTTTTTGATCCTTCAACAATTGTTTTCCGTCTTACTTTCAACTCGGCCTAATTTTCGCCCGCCACATTGTTTTAGATCGCGGCTGCGTTGTGAGCGGGAAGGATCGATCGACGGACGATCTCGCCACCAACGGAAGGCGCAAATAAGCTTCATTCAGCTGAAAAAGGCTGAATGCCACACAGCTTCCTATTCTTTCTTTCAAGCTAAATAAAGCGACTACATGACGGTTGTGGCTCACGAATAAGCCTTCGCGGCTCAACCCCGCAAAGCCAGCGCGTCATTCGTGCAGAAGGATTTCTTGCAGGCTCCCCCAACTTTCGTTTCTTACTTCCTTTTACAACGCTTTCACCCATTAAGCTGTTACGCGGGAACGAAATCTGCCTTTTTAAAGGAATGTTGATCAAAGTAATCAACCCGATTCAACAGCTTTTTTGGCTTCCCGTGCCGACGTTGTTGTCTCTAGAAGCGATTTGTTGAGTCGGTGTAATGGTTTCTCCATCCATAGAGCCACTTAATTCGCAAATGATATTCTATCTGAAACTCAGGTGCGTCTATTCATGCTCTAGTCTGAGCTTTTATTTGGCGATTGAATTGTATCTTTACTAAGATCTACCTTTTTAAGAGCAAAACATCCCGAAATGCTCACTCAAAATGAAGGAATTCGGCCCTTCCGATCCACTTGTTGACGAGATCAAGCACACACGACGTCCAATATTGGACGAAAGAGACGACATTGACTTTGGAAGCACAAGGATCACAATCCATCTTTGCACCTGCGAGTGCCCTTTTCCGTGTAACGAGGTGGTGATCGAACGGCTGAGATATTGCAGCACTGCCGGTGCGAATATAGATCCTTCGTGATGCTGAGAGATCTGGGGGTATAGCTGCTGTGGAAGAGTTCTTTCAGCCGTGGCTTAAAATGTATAAGAAGGTCCATCTTCCTCTCTCAATTTCTCACAGCATCACTTCAATCTTCAATCAACATTCAACCAGCACCCAAGCCCAACTCTCACCAACAACTTTCACCTTCAAACTCCAAAATGCAATTCTCATCTATCATCCTTCTCCCAGTCCTGGCCGCCATCGCCAGCTCTGCACCAGCACCAGCCCCAGCCCCAGCGAGCGCCATAGCCGACACTCAGGCCAGTGCCGAAGCTACCATGAAGACACTTCAAGCCAATGGATGCAACTATTTGAGTACGTTCTTATCCATTGTTGCAAAAAAGTCAAAACCACTAACAAGCAAACAGAGTGCGTTTCTGCGCTGGCCGCAGAAACGGCGGCTTGTGGTGCCGCTGCGGCGGAGCTGGGTGCGAGTAAGTGCCCCTAAAGTACCTCATTGAGGCGATATGCTGAAAATTTACGCAGATATTCTTGCCGATATCGGTTGCTTTGCTTCGGTTTCTGGGAACATTGCAGGAGTAAGTACCTCACAGGGAATTTCAAGGCTCCAGATGCTGACTTTATGTAGGATGTGTGCAATGGTTGCTTTTAGTGTGTTATCCGTTGGTTCAGGCGTCATGCGGCCGAAAAAGGGGGACTGGTCATGATGTCTTGGATAGGATGGGTCTTTCTTTTGTATTCCCCTTGGTATCAATTTCTCAACTACTTAGTCCCTCCGGTCGGCCACCGCAGGGACTCTCATTCGTTCTGCTCTTTTATAGTCTGGTTTTGCCAAATTCAACGCAGTTCTCTCTATGTCTCCTGAAAAGTTCCCGTCGAAGTGACCCTGTCTTTTCCTACCCAACGAAAACATTACTAGGTCTCTCTGAATCCCCAAGTTTTCCGTTAAAGCTCGACTGAACTCTGCTTGGAATGTTAAGCGTACGAGGTGACCGATTCTACAACTCCCTTCGTCAGAATGTAGAAATCTTTGAAAAAAAGTGGTGTAAGGTCAACGGTTATTTCTTGAAACTGCAACAAAACAATTATGGCGTCAGCTGAATATTCACCTTCATTTCAAATCGGCTGGTCACCACCGTCATCATCGCTCTCGCAGAAGGCTGAGTAGTCACATGCCTGATGCCAACTACCAGCCAATTATTGCAGCCTCCAAAGATGTCGACTGCACAACTTTACTCGCGATCTTGTAAAGTACTTGCGTCTCTCCTTGATTATCGTTCTGTTAGTCACTTTATCGTAAGTGCATCTGAAAATACATATTAATTTCCCAAGCTTACTGCGTAGTGTTCTTTTCATAACCCTCATCGGGCCCCCTCAAGGCTACAACTGGAATTACATGCAATCCCAATCAATCGCCATCACGATTGTTCAATTTACTTGTCATATATGAAGCTTGGAACTTGCGGTAATACTTCATTCTTTAACTATGTGCCGGCTTCGTATTATACTGTGATTTAGAGAAGAGATACCTGGGTGCAAGAGCCTATTGAATCCACCACATTATGCATCACATCCTTTGCAAGTTCGACACCCACCCAAAACATAACTCCCTATTTCTTTAGATCAGCCTCCACTTGAGTTGGCTGTGTAGCTTGATTTGTCTCAGTCGTTGGCTCTGTTTCCGGCTGCGTCGGGTTTGTTCCCTGATCTTTTCCAGTTGTTGGCTCTACCTCCGCCTGAGTTAGCGGTGTTGCTTGATCTTTACTAGTCGCAGCTTGAGGGACCAATTTGACAGCTCCAGCACCAGGAGCTACCTGAGCTTTCGCGTGATCCCGTCTCAACTTCTCAGTTTTCCACCAACTGCGGAAATCTCGCATGCTTTGGTCCGAATAATTTGTCTGAGATCTTGGAAGACCTCCCTCGATTTTCCCTGGCGTCTGTCCTTGCGAACCGCCTTTCGGCTTCACCTTTACGCCCATAAGCCGCAGAGATCTCTTCCACAACCAAGGAGCAACATATTTGACGCGGTAGTTGATGTGCTCTCTCGTTGGAATATCGAAAATAGCTCTGAGTTCTTCGAGCGATGTGCCTTTAGTCTCTGGCACGAAAAGAAAGCAGAGTACTAAAGCGACAATATTGAGACCGGCCTATGGAGCGTGAGCGGGAAGCATTTGATGGGGGGCAGGTACTTACAAACAACCCTAATGACCCCCTATATCCGCCCATTGCCCCTGACATTGACGGGAACACCAACAGCACGATCCCAAGCCCGAAGAAATTGACAGCAACAGCAAGCGAATGTCCGACCTCTCTCACAACAAGGGGGAAAACTTCTGCGGATATCGCAAATGGAGAAGTTCCAGCTGTTGGCGAATACGCGACGATGAACAGAATTCCAAAGACAGAAACGAGGGGTACGCGCGCATCTCCTTCGACGCCGCTCTTGAATGAGAACGCAAGGACTAGCATGAAGATAAACATGGGCACGAAGCCTAGGAGCAACATGGTAGCGCGTCCCACATAGTCAAAAAGCCAGAACGCAGGTGCCCCAAAGCTGTTGGTGGGTTTAATCAGCTGATAGGTCACATGAAGTTGCCATTCGAGGGGGGGCGATGGCGGCTTACACAAAGTTGCAGAGTCCTATACCGAAGCCTACCCAGGCGCCGCTACGATCAGAGGCATTGATAGTCTTTAGGAGTGTCGCGGAGAGAAATGCTGGACAGAGAAATCGTGTTAGCTCATGTAGGGTATAGGGGTCTTTCTAAGCTCTAAGAGCCTGCCCTAAGAGCCTCGGCGCGTTGAAGAGGGACTACTTGAAGCTCCAAAAGTCCACAGGCTGGGTAGCACTTACTAATTGTATTGATCCCCGTCAACTGCTGGGCAATCATTGCAGTTGAAGCGCACACAAGGGCCCTCCGCGATCGTGCGTCGTTAAACGTCTGTTTCATCCGCCGAAAGAATGTGGTCCTCGTTTCCGCTGTCACGTACAAAGGTCCCTCGATTTCTCTTACACTTCGCTTCTCTGGATCAGGATTTGGATCCTTCCCCTTCCCATTTTTGTCCGATGGTGTTAGTTCCGTTGCCGTCACTCTTGCTGGTTCCTTGTCGTTCTCTCCTTCCTGTGGTTCTTGTCCCGACTTGCGTTGCTTTTTTTTCTGTTTAAGAGCCTTCTCAACTACTCGTTCTTCACGTCTCTTATTTATGGATTTGCATTCCATTTGCAGTTGGAAGTGCGCATATACCAAATCGCGAGCAGCAAGCAAGCGGGAAAACGGCGATGGTCGCAACATGGTGAAAGATTCGAGAGCTTTCAGGGGCTTCCCGCGCTTCATAAGATATCTCGGCGATTCAGGCATGAAGTAGACAAGGGATAGGAGAACAATAGTCGGTATCAAGATTGTTGCTATTTGAATTCTCCAGATCTTTTCCGGTTTCGCGTTGATGTTGAGGGTTGCTAGGTTGCTAGAGAATCCAAGAAAGATACCAAAAGCATCACTCAACTGCCATGTGGATAGAAGCTTCCCACGCAGGTGATTCGGCGCCACTATAAATGACAAGTATCAGATTTTATTCTTTGGAAGTGTCTCGGAAGCAAAACAGTTAGAGATGCTAGACTCATCAAGTATTGTCCGAGTGAAGACTCTCAAGAATAGTGTTTAATCCTGGAAAATGCAAGAACATGAAGAAAGTAACCACCGGTTTCCTACCTTCTGCTGTGAGCAGTGGCGCCGATGAAGCCTTTGCAGCCAAGGTCAATCCCGTGATGATTCTGCAGCCTATGATTTGCGCAATGGAGGTCGAGAAAGATTGTCCCACTGTAGCAGCTATGGAGAGAACGCAAGCCACCGCAATGGCACCCCTACGGCCAAGCAGGTGTTCCTGTAGTGGGTCTGATACGAAAGGAGCCCTACTGAATGTTAGCGACGGAGGGCAGTTGCAATCTAGAGTTGGCTTCGGAACATACAGGAGGCCACCGGCAAGAAAGGGAATGGCATTCAAGACTCCGAAGAGCCAAAGGTCCCCTGTATTCCTCGGATCGTTCTTAAAGAGGTTGAATTCGGCGGTTATTCCTATATTTGCGCCGTTCATAGCTGACAAAACGGCTTAGCAAAAACTGTAATGCAACGAGCATAAAACCACCCACGTACCTGATTGGGTCCATCCTCTATGGCCATATTAGCACTCAATAGAAGGCAATGGATGTGGTGTACGTACTGAATTATACCAGCAAGGCAAGCCGATAGCAGAGAGCCTTTGAGATATTTAGACTGTCCCCAAAAGCGACCATTTTCTATGGTCTTCGCTTGCTTTTTCTTTTCCTTTTTCATCTTATCCTTGCCATCCTTCTCATCGTCCCCGTCATCCTTGAGATATGCTTTCTGCTCCGCTGAAAGGCCGGATACAAATGCCTTGCTTGCCAGAGTTTTTCTCCCGTCTTTGGCGAGTTGAGCTCCGCTCTTGAGAAGCTCGAAATATTCCTCCAATTCTGGTTCCGTGCGTGAGTACTCTCTTATTTTTCTGGTCAGATCATTGTCGGTGTCTTTCTCGAACGGATTATCTTTGTCTAATTCGTCGGTTTGAGGTGCGGGTGGAAGGACTGCTGCTGAAGAGCCGTCGACCGGCACGTCTGATTCGACAGATTGCTACGCAAAGTCAGATACAGGGTATGACATTTTAAGGAGCAAACACTGGTGATTCTGGGTACACTCACTCGTGATATTTCACTCATTCGAGAGACGTCGCTTGGTCTTCCAGCTTCCCCGTCAGAAGGGTCAAGTCTAGGCTTGAGTTCTCCCTGAACAGATGGCAAATTGATTTTAGCCGAGGACAACAAAACACAAAACCTTTGAGTTATAGCGTCCTAGTCTGCGAAACAGACATTGATGTTGACGATGCCCGGCGAGAATTTACTGACACAACGCAAACTTTCGCAAAGATTGTAACTCGAGGGTTGATTTTCTTACCTCTGGTGGAGTCTTAGAAGAGGATGCCATGGCAATCTAAGTACGAAAGACACTCCTAGACAGTATCGTTTGAGAGATTACTGCGATCTTGGATGAAGAAAATAAAATGCGGGCGCCCTTTCTAGTTTCTTCGAGGGGACCCAAGAGATACAGAACAGAATGCGGCTCTATTGTAATATAAATATACGAAAGGCTGAGAGAGAACTTTGCAATCTCATATTAGGTATCATTTTGCAGCCACTGAAACCAAGAACAAGGCTCAGTGGCTTGCGCAGGAAACCGTTTTAGGAATCACTAAATTCAGCTGCCCACAAATGGGGCTCCGGGTGTTCAGCTCGAGGTCTGCAGGAGATGACAGGATAGTTTTTTGGGGATTCTGTAAAGGCGTTTGGCAGGGGCATGCTGCTGATCCTGAAGCGGGACTGGCGTGCACTGACACTGAACCCTTGACTCCTCTCCACACATCATTCGGGCTTAGAGCCATGTTACACAATTACCAGTAGTTGTGAAGAGTGAGAGTTGCAAAGGAAGGGTGAGGCACGAAAGAGGTGAAAATTGGCGATGCTCGGGCCAATCAGCACAGCGGCTGCAAAGTGGCTGAAAGATGGGAATATTGGACGCCGTTATTGGTATCCTGCATGAACAATGTACCAGATAAGTGGGCAGTTATCCAGTAAGGCTAAGGCTGTCGTGTTGTACAAGCCTCAAAGATCAATGTCTCACTTTCGTGGTGAGGGCCCATTTGCTCACCCACCATCCACCACCATCCCATCCTTCCATCCCATCCCTTCTCCCATCCCGTCCTGATCCAGTCATCTCGCTGCGGACGCCCCAGTTGCTGCTGTGTCCGGCTGCTCCTCAATTTGCTTCATGAGCCTTGGCCTCTGCTCTGGGGGGTTGGAGAGGCCCACCTCGAGGGCACAAACTGAAGCTTGAGGTTCTTTAGCGTTAGATCTTCAGTCTCTTGAGTCTCTTGCAGAGATTGACTATTAAAATGTCAGGATTCGAGATAATAGGCGCCGCAGCCGCAGCCTTACAATTTGCTGAAGCGGCTGGAAGTAAGTTGGTACCCTTGCCGTGAGGCTCAGAAAACAGATCGCCCGCTAATCGTTTGCAGAAGCGGGGATTTATATCTATCGATTCATTCAAAATGGCAAGGAATACAACGAAAGTACGACGATTAACATTTCTTTCAAACTATCTTTATCCCATAGATACGTCAGTGACTAAAATTTTAAAACAGAAGTGGCTGAATTGCGGGTGAAACTCGAATACTTCAAAAGCAACCTGGAGAACTTCAGCACGGCTGCAAGGACGATTCGATCGTCAGAGCATCGTAGTCAGGACGAGACAGTTGTGTATTCGACGATCACAGACAACCTCGACGGCTCGTACAACACGTTGAACGGTTTATTTACCTGCTATGGAGCCTTGCGAAGGCCTGGGACCCGATCAAGTATCAAGCTTGCCGTCAAGTATTGGTGCTACCAGCACAAAGGTCAAAAGGTTGTTGACAGAGGCTTGAGCGAGATCGGTGGTCGAGTCGATTCCATCTTGGGTGCTATCCATTCCATCAATTTGTACGCTACACCTGATACCCAGCTTTTCCTATCTGATGCTTACCAACTTTAGAATGGTCGGATATGCCAACAGAGATCTCGGTCATAAGATTTTGAACCATTTGAATGGTCGCCCAACTTCTACACGGCATTGCTCCGAGGAGTCAAATGTCTCGGATTGCTCACTTGAGTCTGTTTTTAGCCAAGTCTCACGGGCTTCAACAACATTAACATTATACGATGACGACTTCGACGGTGCAACTCTGTGTGATGTCGATGAGAAATGGGACCTCAAGCTCCTTAAGGACGAAGATCCCATGACCGATACCCTAGAGTTATCTCAAGACATAATCGCTGCTATCGAGGATAAAAAGTACAAGGTCCTCCGCAACTTACTACAGAAGGGACAGGATCCTTTCGCAGAAAACGACGACGGATGGTGTGCCTTGCACTTCGCGGCAAGGAAAGCTTCCCAAACAGTTATGCAAGAGCTGCTCGCGTGCGAGAAGCTGAAGAAAAACAAGGAATTGATTGACAAGAAAGACAACGACGGCGTCACTGCTCTCCATTTTGCAGCTTCGCTTGGGGCTAAGAATATGGTGAAGGAGCTAATCAAGGCCGGTGCTGACATCAACGCTGTGGATGATCTCAATCAGTCGCCACTGTACATCGCCGCAGAGCGAGATCGCGAGGAGACTTTCGAGATCCTGTGGAATGCTAGAGCAAAGTTCGAGCCTTCGATCCCAAAGGCGGCCCAGAGGATACTGAATAATATCGAGGACCGCAAAGCGATCCTAGGGAGGTGATGAGGAACTCAGGAGACATTTTCCAAGTTGGGCAAAGCCACCCATCACGATCGCTCTCTGTCTGAACTCAACTGTTACAACCGTCTCGACATTTCATTGCTAGAGTACCGTATCTTCGAAACGACGACTATCGCTTTCCAGTATTACCATGGAGGAAACATAATCTCTATTCAGCAGCCGCAAGGTGCGCCCAGCCAACACGTTCTTATTTTGAATGAAACCCTCTCACTATAATTTCCCTCATCGGCCCCAAAGGCGGGTATAAATTGTCGAAGAGGATGAAGAGGGTATCCTACTCTGATAATTTGACGAGGGTAAGAGCCCATCTCAGTTTTGATTGGGATTATCTGACAGTCTTATGTCATATAGTATGTCGCACGATTGTTCACTTCCGCCGTACGGAGTAAATAGTAGCTGCTTTGGAGGATTTGCGAAACCCAGCTCTTTGGTCTCTAGCACCGCCTAGCTCCGTCCCAGCTACCTTTCGGTTTATTGCCTTTCAGGACGCACCCTATCTCCACGGACAAGATGTCGATTACGAAAGAAGTCAGACTTACCATCGCGGCCTATATTGATATGGCTTCTTTAGGAGAATGATTGCTAGTTACTTGGGTCGATGAGAGGCCGAGAAGTTGGTGGAGTTTTAGAACTCACTAAAGAATGGATAGCTAAAATATCTCACGTATTTTTAGTAATTCAGGCCAAAGATTTAGGAAGGATCACTGATTGATGGAAATCAATAAAGAGCTTTATTTAAACATCCTTGGCAAATTCATCGACGGTGTTGTCGTGAAGTGACCTCGAATTTGTACCTAGATACTCTACTCAATCTCGTCACATTTCTCCAATCTGCATACGAGATGTTGTCAGTCTACTGCAAACAGACTAAGCGGAAGGGTGCATACGTTGGTGCTGCACCCACAATCTGTCTTTTGAATAAATAAATAATAAATAGCTCCTCAGCTTCCAGGTTCCGGTGAACAACAACTCTCGCATTCTGAAGTTGTGTTACAAGCTACCTCGTCGCCACCAGATCTTGCGAGATCGTTGAGGCCTACCTTCTCTTTGAGCCCCCACCATGTCTAAAAAAAGTGACAGTGAATCCTCGGTCGGAGACCGACCCTCTACCGGAGTTAGCAGCAGCCTCAAAGTCGGCATGAAAACCCAGCACATGGACTTTTACTTCTTTGAGAGATCCTAGAGCCAAAAATTCCCCGAAGACACCCCCGAGTCCGCCGAATACGCAATTCTGAAGCGCAATGTGAAAGAGTCACGATGGACTTAAGAAATTCTCCTTGACATCAACCATCTTCCAGAGCCCTCTTATCAAGAAAGTGCTCGGTGTCGTATTTGAGGACTTCGCAGGCGTTACAACGAATCTTCAGCGCCTTGAGTTCAAAGCTCTATTCCGCCCTTTTTTCACCGCTAGGATAAATTTTGCAAGGCGCGGAGCAATGAGCAGGATGTGGAGACTAGGCAGTATTTGGATCTGCTTTGGGATGCGCTCGAGAAAGACCTCATGCCCACAATTGCCACTCAGAAAGACATGGTAGCCAACGGCGTCATAACCCATGATTTACTCTGGAGCATCATGGAACAACCCGGCACTTTGGTCTTCACAAAACTCGAAGGTTATGAGCATGTTATGTAAGTGAAAGACTCCTGGCACGATGCACGGGACAAAGCATTCTATCTGTCGAGTGACTTTGTGGACTGAGACGGGGTGGTTGACTTTGAATATAAGACCAAGCACAGTTCTGTTCACCTGTACCAGGGGACGCAAAATATCACCGATCTTGAGATATTTCCCCTTCCATATCATTCCTATGGAGCAGGCGTTCAACAGCGGTGCATTCGTCGAGGTCTAAAGTAGGCTGCTTTTTGCGAACATTTCTTCAAGCACTAGAAGGGTTTACTAGTCAACCGCGCACCCCAAATCACCTTATTTATTTCATAAGATTAGCACAACACCTATAACAAGTAAGCAAAAAACGTATTTGATAATTTGATGAATTTTATCACAGTATCTATTAGAAGTATTTCTCATCGGCGTTAATATTGGTAGCAAATATTAGAAATACAATGAATTTCTCTGAGATTTTGGCCGCCTTAGTGCCAAGAAAAGCTGACTCATCAGCTACCCCACCAAAAACCCTCCTACGAGCAGCACTTATATTAGAACAATTATTCTCCAAATGCTATTGAGAGAAAATCTTCTAATTCAGATTATTCGAAATGAGATAAGAATTATCTAAGTATGATTTGGAAGCTGTAAATGCAGTGTAGTAGTGTAGTATCATCTATCAAGGTGATTTTAGGGTGCGCGGTTGACCAGTGAACCCTTTTATAAAGGCCTTGCGCGATGCTTGGAGACGGAAGCGTACAACGTGCGCAGCCGAGTCATTATTGATACTGACGCGTATAACGAGTTCAATCCAGATCATTTCATATCTGTACGCGATTTTGAAAAGACGGAGGCTCACTTTTCACCGCCTCCTTTCCTCGACGATGAAGCAAACAGCTCTCTTACTCCGTATCAACTTCTTCTCACTTCCACTTGCCTCCGTGCATACTCTCTCAAGGACAAGATTCTCCGGACCATCTTGTAACTCTGTCTGGTTCGCTTAAACTTGCTCAATTCCCAGCCCGAAGATACGGTATCATTCGTTATTGATAAGGTGACAACGCCGTGTAACCTCGCCGGGTGACTCCCCACCGAGCCTCAGCAGATCTAGTCTGGCTCAAATATTTCTACCATACAATATTAATCTTGACCATTTTATTTCGTAGCTCGATTCGGTGAGTATTATTTGAGAACGGGTACGACAGCTTCTAGACATGGCATCAACATCAGCTGCCGCATCGCCCAACCCCACCAAATCGCAATACCATCACTTCATCCCGCGCTTCATCCTTCGCAACTTTACGCATCCTTACCAACCACCAGATGGTCCGTCAAAGACTGCAACCCGTAATAGACGGCGAAAGAGGAGCAAGCATCAGCCCAACGAACCAATGCTCTACACCCTGGATTTATCAACACCAAAAGCCGCAATCACAGAGACGGCTGTAGGACGAACCTTCGGACTGACTGACATGTATCGAGATTTTGCGGATGCCACCAACCAGCATTACCTAGAAGAGCAATTGTCAAAACTTGAATCCCGTGCGGCAGGAATTATCTCCAAGATTCGAAAGGCATTTGAGGCACAGGAGAAGGCCTTGTGGCTAGTTCGCACGGAGCGAGACATATTGCGCAAATTCTTTTTTATTATGAAGTACCGTGGATCGACGATGCACTCACGATTCCATCATGAAGACGCAGAAGGTTATAATTCTGATGACAGGGAAAGGTTCTTGCAATACATGCAAGAAAAAGGGTTTAAGAAACCCGTTGATGTATGGTTTGACAATATTAGGGGAATGCTAGAATTGAAGATGGATCCGAACGGGGAATGGATGCGCGAACTGCTAGGACGCATCTACCCAGACGACGCCATGTGGTTTATAGCACATACACAGCAGATGTATCTTGCATTTTGCACCACGTCAGTCGATCATGACGAATTCCTCTTGACAGAAAATGCCTACAGTATCCACGAGGGACCAAACAGTTATCGAATTGATCCGCAAACCGGGGAGCATATTCCAACAGCTTATACGGAATATCATGTCTTCTCTGTTATATCCCCAAATCTAATAATGGTGCTACGGAGCCTCCTACTACCCGTGCCAGAGGAAGACAACGACGAAGAGATACGCGATTGGCGGAAGACGCAGCATCAACTGAGTATGAGCCAACATAATTATCCTATACTTTCGAAGTCAGTATTGGCCGACTTACCCATTGCTAAGCCTCGCAATTCCTATTCAAAGGTAGAAGACGGTAGGGTAGTACTTCTCGAGGGTGAGGATGGAAGGTATCGCGCAGACCACAAATTCTGTTTTCGTTTTTTTCCTCTGGGAACTGATCATGTCAACAAAATCAACATTATTATGCTTGAACAGTCGATCAGTATCTCGCATATAGTGTTCAAATCCTATTCCGCAGCCAGGAAGATATTTGAGCATTACTTATCCCTGCCTGTTGAAAGCGGCTTCAAGTATGTCCCGGATGTGCCTGGAGTACCAACTGCGTCAGACGAGCCAATAATAGTCTTCTTCAAGAAGTTGGAGGCGGCGTTGAAGATAATGGGATCTAGTGTCACAGCTAGCTATAAGCCTCGGGGAGCTGAATTCATGGTGGAAAGAGAACACGAAGCGTGGGGCGAAGACTTCGAGAAGCACCTCCCAAAGGAGCCTTCCGAGTTCATGAAACTCTACATGAATCTAGGTGAGTACAAATGCATGCGAATAGAGGCAAACTATTAGTAACAAGGTGCAGGGGGAAGTGGAAGAACGATGCCGAAGGATATGGACCAAGCTCGCAAAATGCTCAACATGAGAATCAAGGTTGATGTATGGTCCAAAGGTCTAGATGAGAACTTTCGAGAAGGTATCCGAAATAATGTTAAAGATCTGTTCTGCCAGCTTCCGGTGAGACGAGTTTGGTACTATCTCAAGCTTGTCCAGTATATGAGACTCAAAGGCAGCGGGGCAGGCGGGGCGGGCAGCCCAGAGTTTGGTGGGGCAAACTCACCTGAGGGACCTGAAGACATGATAGCCAAAGGTCGGACCCCTCATCATTTATTTACTCACAAGAGAGCTAGAAACTGACGTAGTTCGGAGCAGTTAGCAGTATAGTTCGCAGCGATGGTATCGCTCGTCTCATGTGGTTGACTGTCATGAACCACATTCAATTCGTTCAGAAGCCTTACCTAGATCTGGAAGCAGACATTGCTTTTAACCCACGAGGTATGATGCAGCTACAGGGTATCAGAGCCGTTGCATTTAATCCATCAGGTATGACTGTTCTTACAAATATCAAAAGTTACATTAAATAACGTGTACATTTGTATAGGTAGTATTTGTGATTGCCGTAAGAAAAGCTTCTCTTTTCACTACTCAACCCAGCAAAAAGCTCCTATATTGACTCTTATGATAGCTATTCCACAAATTGAAGAAAAAGCAAAATCTTGGAAGAGACGAGCTCGAACGGAGAGCCTTTACAAGACTTCCAAGTCCCCTTTCTGGACGGACGAAGAGAATATGGAATTATTTGTCCGTAAGATGACGCGGGATAATTTCGCTGATCTCTTAGGTAAAAACCTCTCAGCTGCAGATCTGAAAGCTTTGGACAAGGTTCTTTTTACTATGTCTTATCCCATCGTCAATCTACGTTATATGTCATGAAATGTCGTAATGGGCTTTTTCTTTACCTATTGCTAGTAGCTCGTTCTCTATATCATTCTTTCCTATTTCTCCTTTGGCGGGTGAATAATATTAAAAATCTGATCTCGTAGTATTCCAGATCATGTTTTGATTGAGTGGTTCGAAGGGCGTGAATGCAGTGGGCGAAGAATACGTCTCACGATTGAGGTGCCGGATTCCTTGAGTCAATCAAAAAGGCTCTACAACACCTTAAATATATGAATCTAGCCCTATTCTGTCGCCTTCTCAGGAGTTTATTCGAGGGACAGTCAGCACTTAGCATGGAGTGATCGGGACGATCCGAATCTGTTGACAGGATAAATTGCCGGTATCTCTGAGAGAACAAATATATTTTGTGCGAGAAGAAAAGCATTTCATTCAGTCGACGAAACATTTGGCTAAAATAGAGTGAACTGTCGTCAAATGACATCACTGTCTGAGCCTATTCTGCTGTGAATTAATTTGTTCATTCATTCATCTAATCGTTTATTCCCCAACAATTCAAACCAAGACACTACATGCGCATGATGCTTCTACAACGAGATTAAACTCGCATTATCATCTGCAGTGAAGAAGAGAAACTAGTACATTATAGCCCTTCGTTCTTGTACATGTCGATAGTTTCAAATCCCAGAAGTGAGGGAGGTTTAAATACCCATCTTCCCCCCAGCCCAATCGAAAATGGAAAGCGGTTCTTGGTCATTCACTTCCCTGACCCAGCGCCATTGAGGGCTTAGTTGAAGTATAAATTATGCATTCCAGGGGGGAAAACAGAAAGCTAAGTTACGGCGAGGAACAACACGACAAGCTGAGGGGAAGGAGCCATGTCTCGAAGTTCGCTGGATACGAAACTGGTTACCGGCTGCCGCTCATCAAGTGCAAACTTTGGCTGAGAAATAGGCTATCTGCGACTGAAGCAGTTACAATACGGAGTATGATTGCTGTCGCTCATCTGGCTACCGTCAAGGAATACCTCATTCATTCATACACCTAGTCGTCCATATCTCGAACCAACGACGAGTTGGTTTTCAAAATCAAACGCACCCGCCAGAATTCTCATGTTCATTCAACAAAGAGAACACTCCATACCTCAAGCATGGTAATTATGTGTCGTACTCGGGTTGTAAACTATACTCTCCAAATCTCTCCACGATAAGATTTATATCCCCCTCCCCCACTAACCAGCAACTTTCCTCACCCACACATCAACAACCCGTTAGTCCGGAGTGGCAAGATGGGGGGTTTTGAGAGGTATATATAAGTATACTTTGAGCCTCGAAAAGCTTCATATGATAACTACTTCACGGACGTTATAATCATGTTGGGGGAGGAAGGGGATTTGTGGTGCCGGCGTTGTGAGAGTTGAAATGAAGGCAAATGGGTTTGTAGAATTGTGTTTCTTGTGTGATAGATTCCCCAGAGTGAAGGTTTACGACAGTGGGAGGTGTTTTGAGAAATCACTTGCAGTCAACGAAAGCATTCATTCATTCGACCACCCACCTCTTAAACTGTCCACCACCACAAGGAAGGGCCTGTTACAAGTCATCGATTAATAACTGTAGATGCCAAAAGCGAAGATGTCTAACCTCTCCATACGGATGTCGACCTCGTCCAGTTCGATTTCTTTTGTTACCTTTCTCTGGCGTTTAGTTCCCGATTCTTGGGAAGTCGCGAGATTATACACCCCTTCCCACATCAATCTACTGCAGCACTTGCTTAATCGGAACTCATATAGGAAATATTCACCTCTTAGCTCTGTAGAATTCCTGTAGATGAGCGTATAAATACCTACCATTCCCTAACCTTCATCACCTAACAACAAGAAAAGAAGATATACTTCTGCTATGCATGGAGAGGTGTGTCTGGCGCTTCGTGTGGGTGAACGAATCCCTATCCCATATTTCGAGGTGTTAATTCACCGTGAATTTGAAAGACACATTACTCCTGCCAATACCAAGGTAAGGAGAAGTTGTCGTCGAGAATTTTCTTGCTGTCAAGTCAATCATTCGTTAATTCATTCATTCACACCCTCTCCCCTCCCCCTCCCTCCCCTCTCGTCATCCGTCCATATCACGTAGACTCAACTCACTCCAAATCCTCTCTCCCCAATTCAAGAACGGCACAAAACACGAAGAAAATCCACAATCCCAGCTCACCAGTGACACCGTCCTCTCTCGGCCAAACTGCCCTGTAGTCAATCTTTCGAGTCCAAACATGGTTCTTATACCCCCCCTCCCTCTTCCCACCCCATCCCGACCTTTACCCAACCATCAAACACTCAGCAAGGAAAAGGGGTATAAAACCCTCCATCTCGTCTCACTTCCCGCATCAGAAACCAGAAACAGCCCGGTTAGAACCATGTATGTGCTGTGCCGTGCCAAGTCCAAATCCAAATCAAAGAAATACATAGATCTAGCTTCTCCAGCCCAGTAGAACAGCTAACGAGTATGCGTTTTGGACTAGATGCTGCAAGAAGGAGGCGGTGATTTTGGGAAGAGGGGAGAGAGGAGTTGTTGTCAAGAAAAACACTCATTCATTCATTCGTTCGTTCATCCATTGAATAAAGATTAATGATTCAATACTTCAACTCCAAAGGCAACACGCTGAGACTAGATGTACACACCGAACACGTGTAGCGAACATGGAATTCCAGCGCTCTCCTCTCTACTCCAGGCCACTGATATCTGTCGTCGTCTCCGCCATTCTCGGGATAATAAAAAAAATTCTCCCCCCTCCCCACCCCACGAGCTCTTTATAGAAAGGAAAACCCTGCACCACCGGAGCGGTTACTCAGTCCCAGGACACAAAGTTATGGTTTAATTCACCACCATCACAAATATAACAATCAACGGGGAAGATAACAAAGCCGTAATGGAAAGACCCTTTCGAATTTCCCCCGGAATGGAGATTCGGGAGTAAGTAAACCTAGAATACACACACAGCCCACACAAAAAATCTCCAAAAACACCCGCTAAAATGCCACACCAAGTCATAGACAAGTCAAGTATCCCCAAAACACCATTTTATCCCATCCCTGCCTTGCCTCTTCCATTCCATTGTACAAAAGAAAACCTCTTTCCTCATGCCCCCTATGAAGTCCCAGATCCAGCATTCTCCCCAACAAGCGTAGGAGCAATCCTCCTCCTCTTCTTCTCGCCTCCCGCAGTCGAATTTCCATCCTCCTTCTCACTCTCACTAGCATCCCTCTTAACGCCACTCACACTACTCGTCGTGCTCCTCGGTGTTTGAGGCGGTGTCGTCATAGGCATACCTGTATATCCCGCCGCGATACCGGGGAGAGACCCTCCTACAAGGGTAGGATTACTTATCACGGTGCCTGTGTTGCCTCCGACGCCGGGCTGTGTTGCTATGCTTGAAGTGCTATTTGACCTCGTGGGAGAAGAGGGACGCGGAGGCTCGGATAAGTTGGAGGGGGTGCGGTGGTGCGTGTGTGATGTTGGTGGAAAGGGAGAGGGGGGTGCGATGGAGGTTGGTGTTGCCATGGGGGTGCTTTGTGATGAGGCGGTGGGTATCATGGGGTGTTTTGCTGTGGGGACTTCGCCTTTGTATATTTCTCCTAACTCGCCGGGGGCGAAGGTTAGGGTCGAGCAGAAGCCATCGGAGGATGTCATCAGGAGGGTTTGGCCGTCGTTCGACCTTAATTGTGTTAGTTAAGAAGGATTAGGAGGAAACGGTGTGCTTACCATGTTAGATCTGTGAATGTTGCACAGTGGAGGTTGCTGACGATGCAGAGAGGTGTTTGTTGTTGGGTATCGTAGAGGAGGACTGCATCCTCGGTTGCTGCTGCGTAGATCATTCGGTACGGAAGAGTAAAAGCCATTGTTGGTCCTTGGGTTGAGGAGTTTGTTTCAACTTCCAATGGCTTTGGCTTAGGTGACGATGTTGGGCCTGACGGATCACTGGCTTGTGGTACGGGTGGAGGTGGCTCCATGACGGAGAGCGCGGGTGATTTTGGAGCAACTGCTGGCTCTGGAAGAGCTGCCAAGCTGTCATCCGCAGAAGATGTGTCAATTGTGATGTTCTTGGTAGGTACTGGCCCCTTGCGTATAGTGTAAAATAACGGGGAACATTTCACTACCACAGAAGGCTTTTTGTGCCCTGGCAAATGTGCCACCGGAGGCTTGTTGATTCCTCCTCGAGTGTAA
>Ga0247778_1000609_pt1 | contig 36893 bp, 30 predicted proteins | sample UWRJL049202B5_FD_179939 | JGI IMG/M metagenome (GOLD analysis project Ga0247778, IMG submission 179939) | Plant litter microbial communities from Arlington Agricultural Research Station in Wisconsin, United States - UWRJ-L049-202B-5 | ecosystem: Environmental > Terrestrial > Plant litter >...
GCGCGCCAACGCAGACCCCGAGAGCACGAGCAGCACCGAGAAAACGCTGCGCGATCGCTGGCGCTCCTGGCGCGGCGAGCTGTCGGTGTTACGCGACGCTTGCTCGCCCCGCTCGACGTTCTTTCACCACGGCCTGCGCGTCGCTTGCACCGTGGGTATCGCTTCGCTCGTCGGGCACCGCATCTCGGTTCATCCGCATTGGGTGACCGTCACCACCTTGGCCGTGCTGCAGCCGTATTCCGGGGCAACCGCCGCCAAAGCCGCGCAGCGCGTGCTGGGAACCGTGCTCGGCAGCATCGCCGCCGTCGCCATCACGCTGCTCTTGCGCTCACCAGTGGCTCTGGCGGCGGGGATGTTCCCGCTGTCGGTGGCGGCGGTCGCGACTCATCGTCGTAACTATCGGCTGTTCACGTTTTTCCTGACGCCCGTATTCGTGCTGCTGGCCGAGCGCTTTCAAGGCGATTGGTGGGTGGCGGCCGAGCGCGCCTCGGACGCCGCGATCGGCGGCGGGATCGCCTTCGTCGCCGCCGTGTTCGTCTTCCCTTCGCGCGAACGCACGCGCTTGCCCGAACTTTTGGCTCGAATGCTGGATGCCGTCGCCAGCTACGCGGTGGCGGTCTTCGACGGCGTCCCAAACCGGCACACGGAGGCCGCCGAAGCCCGCATCATGGCCGCGCGGCGCGACGCCGGCATCGCCCTGGGTGAAGCAGAAAATTCGCTCGAGCGGCTGCTGACCGAACCGCGCCACGATACCCCCGCGGGTGAGTACGCGCTGCAGCTGATCACGTATGCGCGCCGCGCGGCCGGCGCATTGACCACGATCGACACCTACTCGGCTCGAGATCTGACGAGCGAACGGCCGCTCGAATCGCAGCTCGCGCACACCCTGCAGACCTTTTTGGTCGCCAGCCTTCAGCAAGCGGCCGCGTTCGCGCGCGGCCTGCAACCAGGCCCAGATGCGCCCGTGCCCGAGCTGCCCGTGGGCTTGGACCTTCGCATTCAGTCCACCCTCGCGCGCTTGCTGCGCGGCGCGCACTTGCTCAACGATCTGGCGCGCGGCGGCATCGATCGCGTCGCCCGCGAGCCGCATTAGCGGAGCATGAAGAAGATCAAAACGCCCGTCACCGACACGTACAACCAGATCGGCAAAAATACGCGATTCAGGCGGCGATGGCGCACGAAAGAACGAGTGAACGCGAAGTAGAAGGAAGTGAGCGCGAGCGGCACCACGCTCAGCGAAAGCAAGATGTGGCTGATCAACAGCGCGAAATACACCAGCCGAATCGAGCCGACCCCGGTGAACTTGGTGTCGCCGTGTACGAAGTGGTAACTGAGGTAGCCGACCAAGAACAGCGACGAGCAAGCGAACGCGGTCACCATCAGCAAGCGATGAACCGCGATCTTCTTCTGCCGAATGGCCACGTAGCCCGCGACCAAGCACAGCGCCGAGAGCGCGTTGAAGCAGGCGTTGATGGCCGGCATGAAGCTCAGATCGGGCCCGCCCGCGCTCTTGCCGCGCAGCAAAATGAACGCGATGAACGCCACCGAAGCGGTCGAGAGCACGGCGTTGAACGTGAAAAAGGTGCGGTCGGAACGCGGCGTGACCAAGGCGTCGGAGCTCATCAGGCGCATGCCTTAGCATCGCTCGGGCCGGGCCGGCAGCGGCAAAGCGCCGCTGGCAAAGGGTCACGGGGGGAAGCTCCCGCCGCTACGGCGGAAGGTAGTTCTGCTGCGACTTCTTCTGCTGCTGGGCCTGGGTGGTGCGCGCGGAGGCCGCGGCCGCCATGGCCACGACATAGCTGGTGGCCGCCGCGGAGGCACCCTGCGGTGAGGCTTCCGACGGCGGGGACGGCGGGGACGGTTGGCCCGGCTTGGGAGCCTCGACCGCGGGTGGCCTGGGCTGGCAAACACAACCGGGCAGAGTATCCGACACGAGCACCAACGCGCCCATGCGCATACCGAGCTCGACACAGCGCGCCTCGCAGTCCGCCGGCCCCTGGTGTTTCGATTCGAGCTCGCTGCGTTTCATGTATCCGGGGCTGCATGCGGCGAGACCCGTTGCATAAACGCCGAGGATAGCTGCTCCAAAAAGCCAGTTCATCTTGCTCCGTGCGGTTGTCGGTGACCGCTTCTAGGCTAGCAAGATTTACGGGCCGAGAACATCGGCCGTGCATTGGCTTGGCCGGCACATGGTCGTAGGCTCGAGGCATCACTCAAGGAGCGTGTCATGCACACACGAAATCTGGGGAATCTGACGGTCTCGGCGCTCGGGCTCGGTTGCATGGGGATGAGCGAGTTTTACAGCGGCCGTGACGACGCGGAGTCTCTGAGGACGATTGACCGCGCGCTCGAACTCGGCGTGACGCTGCTGGATACGGCGGACATGTACGGCCCGTACACCAACGAGGAGCTGGTCGGACGGGCGCTGCAAGGGCGGCGCCGGGACAGCTTCGTACTCGCGACCAAGTTCGGCATCGTGCGCGGCCCGCGGCCCCAAGATCGCGGCATCGACGGCAGCCCGGCTCACGTCAAAAAGTCGATCGACGGCAGCCTACGACGGCTCGGCGTCGACTACGTCGATTTGTATCAGTACCATCGCGTCGACCCGAACACGCCGATCGAAGACACGGTCGGCGCGCTCGCCGACTTGGTGAAGGCCGGAAAAGTACGCTACATCGGGCTATCGGAAGTCAGCGCGAGCACACTGCGTAAGGCTCATCGCGTCAGTCCGATCAGCTCCGTGCAATCGGAGTATTCGCTGTGGACGCGCGACCCAGAAGCCGACGGCGTGCTGGAGACATGCCGCGAACTCGGCATCGGCTTTCTCGCCTATAGCCCGCTGGGTCGGGGCTTCTTGACTGGGCAAATCAGCAAGTTCGACGACTTTGCGGAAGACGACTACCGCCGCTTCTCGCCGCGCTTTCAGGGCGAGAATTTCCAGCGCAATTTGCAGCTGGTGACCCGCATCACGGATCTCGCCCGCGCACATGGCGCGACGGCCTCGCAATTGGCGCTCGCGTGGGTGATGCTCAAGTCACCGCAGGTGGTGCCGATCCCAGGGACTAAACGCCGAAGTTACCTGGAAGAGAATCTGAAGTCGCTCGACGTCCAGCTGAGCGCTGCCGAAATAGCGGGCTTAGAGGCCGCGTTTCCGCTCGGCGTGGCCTCTGGCACGCGCTATCCAGAGCCGATGATGAGCGCGCTCGGGCGCTGAGCGCCGTGCTCAAACACGCCGCAGCGTGGCAATTTGCCAGTGTCAACGATGCGCGCGCTGGCGGTTTCAGCACCGAAACATTGTCTGGAATGGCTGAGGCTGCGGGCGGTTGCCGAGGCGCGCGCAAGCGGGTCGGAGCTCGCGAACCGAGGCAGATCGGTCGCGGTCGCGACGGCATCGCTCTTGCTTGGAGGTGATGCAAGAAGGTCTCATGAGCGCGCAGTTAGCAATCCCAGACGGAACCCCGCTCGTTCCAGGCTGCATCGTCGGTAACAAGTATCGCATCGACGGCTGCCTCGGCGAGGGCGGGATGGGCGTGGTGTTGAGCGCAACGCATCTGGAGCTCGACGCGCCGGTCGCGATCAAAGTCGTGCGCGAAGAGTTTGCCGGCAGCCAAGACATCGTGGAGCGCGTGCTGTTCGAAGCGCGTGCCGTGGCGAGAATGAGGAGCAGCCACGTCGTGCGCGTGCTCGACGTCGCGCGCCTCGACTCCGGTTGTCCGTACATCGTGATGGAGCAGCTGGAGGGGATGGACCTCGGCCTCGCGCTTTGGGAAGATGGCCCGTTGTCGGTGCCGCAAGCGATCGACTACTTGCTACAGGCCTGTGACGGTTTGGCCGAAGCTCACAGCCTGGGCATCGTGCATCGCGACCTCAAGCCAGGGAACTTGTTTCTGGCCAAGACGCCCGAAGGGGTCGTCTTGAAGGTGTTGGATTTCGGGATCTCGAAAGAGGTGAGCACCCCACTCCGCTCGGTCAACCGCATCGCACGCACCTCACTCACCAGTGCGGGTGACCCGGTCGGCTCCCCCTATTACATGGCGCCGGAGCAGATGCGCGCTTCGCCAGATATCGATGCGCGAGCCGATATTTGGTCACTGGGCGCGATCTTGTTCGAAATGTTGACGGGCCAGTGCCCCTTCGAAGGGGACACGATGACCGAAGTCTGCGGCAAGGTGCTGGCCGAAGCCCCACCTTCGCTCGGCTCGCTAGCGAATGGCGCTGCCTCGGAGCTCGATGCGGTGATCGCGCGCTGTCTGGAGAAAGACCCCAACCTCCGCTATCAGACCGTCACCGAGTTCGCCCAAGCCCTGCGCGCCTGGCGGCCGAGCGAAGACGTGGAGCTGCCCGAACCAGAACCGGCGCTGCCGCGCTTCGGGCGAGCTCGGTTGCCATTGGCGATGGTCGGCCTATGCGCGCTGCTCGTGCTGGGCGGAGTCGGCTTCTGGCAAAAGCGCGGCAGCGCTGCGAGCCTGGATTCGGGCCGCGTGCAGCCGGTGATCGCAGCGGCGGCCACACCCATCTGGCGCGCACTCCCAGAACCAACCAAACCGCCGCCCGCCGAAGGCGCTCGGCCGGCGCGGCTGAACAGCAAGCGCGCGCCGACCACGAATGCCTTTCAGGTCACCCCCAGTAAGCCCGTGTTTGCCAGCGCCGCCCCCGAGCGGCAAACGCTCACCACCAAGGCCCTGCCAGATGAGCCTGCGCCAGCGACGACGGACGCTCCGGATAGCGCGAGCGATGCTCCTCCGCTCAGCGCGGCGGACCCCGTGAGCGGCCGATACGGCCTGTGATGTGCGAGCTTTCCGCCGCCTGCTAGGCGAGGTCCCTGGGCCCAGCTAAAAAGGTTGGGATGTTCGACTTCTTCAAGAACCGACGGCGGGAGGCGCTACGCGCACAGCCGCTCAGCAGCGAAGAGCGCGCGATCCTCGACAAGAATATTCCGTACCTCGGCACCCTCAGTGCACCGGATCGCAGCGAGCTCGAAGCCTTGGTGCAGATCTTCCTGGCCGAAAAGTCGTTCGAAGGCTGCGGCGGCCTCGAGCTCACCAACGAGATCAAGCTGACCATCGCCGGACAGGCCTGCTTGCTGCTGTTACATCGCGAGACCGACATTTATCCGAACGTGGACTCGATCTTGGTCTATCCGAGCGCGTATCGCGTGCCCACCGAGCAACACGACGGCCTGGTCGTTCTGGAGGAGGATCAAGCGCGGCTCGGCGAGTCCTGGCAGCGTGGGCTGGTCGTGCTCGCCTGGGATCACGTCCTTTCCGGCGCGGCCGAGCCGCGCGACGGGCAAAACGTCGTTTTGCACGAGTTCGCTCACCAGCTCGACGGCGAAAGCGGCTCGATGAACGGCACGCCAGAGCTCGGCACGCGCGCGCGATACACGTCCTGGGCGCACGTTTTGGGCGATGAGTTCGAGGACCTCTCGCAACGCTTGTACCAAGGCCAGAGCAGCGACATCGATCCCTACGGAGCTACCAACCCCGCAGAATTCTTCGCGGTGCTGACGGAAATGTTCTTCGAGAAACCACAAGCGCTCAAGCGCAGACACGCCGAGCTCTATGCGGAGCTGGCTGAGTTCTACAAGCAAGATCCGGCACGCACCTGAACGGCGCCCGGTATCAGCGCACGACGTCGTTGCGTTTGCAGCCGAAGGCGACGTCCATCTTGGCGTCGCTGGCCGCGCTCACGCGTTCGCAAGTTTGGGGGCAAAGCACGACTTGCTGCGGGTGCTTCGGGTCATCGTAGTACCAAGCATGCTCTGCGGAGAGTTGGCAGTCGTCTGCGCTGCTCACATAGAAGAAGGTATCGGTTTTTCCTGCGCCCTGGCTGAACGTCACGTTGACCGCGCCGTAGTCGATTTCACCGACTTTCGGCGGTGGGATGTCGTAGCTGCAAGAGAGCGCCGAGCGTCGGATTCCATCCAGCGCTTCCAAGAATTTTTGGGTCACGTTGCCGCTGGTGGCAATCACCGCAGCGCTCTGGGTGCCACCGGCTTCGGCGATGGCGTTCAGCGCAGTCAGCTCTTCACCCACACCGATCACGAAGACTGGAATCGAAGGCTCGCCCTCGTAGGCGTCTTTGGCCAAGGCCAAGGCGTTGTCGAGTGAGTTTTCGGGGTCGATGTTGGAGGCGGTACAAGTATCGTCGGGGATGCCGTCGGTCGCGAGCACCAACACCGGCTTGCGATCGACATGCATCTTGGCCCAACCACGCATGTAGCCGACCATGCCCTGCATGACTTGCACCAACGGCGTGCCACCCGACATCCGTTGCGCATCGACCGCCGAACTGAACGCCGGCTGAACACCGGGCAAGACCTGCATCGGGACCAGCGGCTCGCCGTATTGATCCACGTTGCACACCTGACGCACCGGGAAAAACTGCAGCGCAACGCCCATGTTCACGTAATTCGGATTTTTGGCGAACACGTTCAGCGCGTCATGAACTTGCGACCATTTGCCGTTGAAGTCCATGGAATACGAGGTATCCACGGCCAGCCCCATGTCCAAAGGAACGAGCGCAACCTGCTGCGCGTTGGACGCGCAGGTCTCCAGGTTCGGGTCGACCTCGCTGGTCGTACCGCCATCACCGGGGCCGACGTCGATCTCGTTGCCGGTGCCGCCATTCGCGTTGGAGTTGCCGGCATTGCCGCCCGCGCCGCCGCCGGAGAGATCGGGTTTGTTGATCGAAACGCTGGGTGAACCACAGCCAGCGAGCAAGCCGAGTAATGCCGCGCTAGTGAGGACTCGAAACGATGCCGATGATCTCTTGCTGTTCATGACTCGCCTCAGCACGGTCCGCAATACACTTGCCCGCCGCAGCCATCGTCCACGTTGCCGCAGTGGCTGCCGCAGGGGGTCTTCGTGCAGCCGCACACGCCACTTTGCTGGCTACCGCCGCAGGTGTCGTAGCTGGGTAAGCCGTGATCGGCGCACGTGCACTTCACGGTTCCGCCGCAGGCATTGGGGAACTCCCCGCATTGACCGGCAAAATCAGCGCAGGTTTTGAGCGTCGGGCAACTACAGGTGCCGGCGCTGCCCGTCGCGCTCGAGCTGCAGACGTTACCGGTCCCCGAACAGCCGCAATCGAGCTTGCCGCCGCAGGCGTCGTCGAGCTGCGTACCGCATTTACCGGTGTAAAACCCGCTGCAGGTGCGCGGCGTGCAGCAGGTTTGCGCGCCCGTCTTGCCCTGACAAAGCGCGGTCCCCGTGCACTTGCAGTCGACCGAACCGCAGGTGTTGCTCACTGTCCTGCCACAGGCACCGGCGCAGCTGGGCAAAGCGCAGCAGTTGCCATTGGTGCAAGCCTTGCCCGTGCCACAGTCGGCGCTGCACGCCTTGCTTCCGCAGGCGTTGCTCAGGCTGACGCCGCACTGCGTGCCGCACGCGGGCAGCGTGCAGCACGTCGCCGAGGTGGTGTCACATTGCTTGCCGCTGCCGCAAGAGGTCGTGGAGCAGGTGCGCGAACCGCAGGCATTGGTCAGAGTGACGCCGCACTGGCCGTTGCAAACCGGCAAGTCGCAACACGTGCCGGAGACCGCGCCGCTGGCCTTCTTGCAGGTCTGGGAGCCGCAGGTGTTGCAGGTGATCGTGCCACCGCAGCCGTCGTCGAGCGTGCCGCATTGGCCGGGATAAAAGCTGCAATCGTGTTTTTGGCAGCAGGTTCCGGTGGTCGCGATGGCCTTCGTGCTGCACACGCCGCCCGTGCCGCAACCGCAATCGAGGGTCGCACCACAGCCGTCCGGCAAACCGGTGCCGCACTGGTTCTTGTAGTCGTCGGCGCAGGTCTTGGCCACGCAGCAGCTGCCGTCCGCCTTGCAAACTTCCTTGGCGCCCTTGTCCGTCTTCGGGCAATCCTTGGCCAATTTGCCGTTGCAACCATCGTCGAACGAGCCGCACTCGAGCGCATCGGCTAGAGCGGGCAGCTTGGGGGAGCACGGAGCGCCGCACTTGCCGTTGCTGTTGCAGACATCCGGCTTGCTGCACGTACCGCAATCGACCAGCTTTCCGCCGCAGGTAGCCATCGTTTTACCGCACTCGCGCTGCTCGACGATGCACTGCCAGGAAGCCTCCGGGGGACCACAACGATTGGCAATCCCGTCCGTGGCGCAATCCTTGCCGACCGGGCAATCGCCGCACTTGACGGTTCCGCCGCAACCGTCGGAAATGTAGCCGCACTCCGCGTTCTTGACCGCGCACAGTTCGGCCGTGCTCTTCGGCACGCACTGCCCGCCCGCGGCCTTGGGCGCCGGTTCGCAGCGATTGTAAGCCGGGTTACAGACCTTGCCGATCGCGCACGTGCCGCAGTCGGTAGAAATCTTGCTGCTGCCACAGCCCAGCCAGGCCGTACCGCACTCGATGCCGAGATCGGCACAGGTCGGCGCGCTGCACGTGGTGCATTGGTTGGTATCCGGATCACATTCCTGCCCGTCAGGGCAATCACCACAGTCGAGCCGCTGACCACAAGTGTTGCGAATGCGACCGCACGCCGCTCCAAGCGCGGCGCAGGTCAGCTTGGCGGTGCTGCAGCGGTGCGTATCGCGATCGCAGGCCAAGCCATCGGCGCACACGCCGCATTCGAGATCCAGCCCCGTACACGGATCGTGCACGGGACCGCACAAAGAATCGCAAGAGGTGTAGATCGGCTGACAAGCGGGCAATGAAGTCGTGCCGCCGTCGCCCGAGCCGCCTTCGCCCGCGCTGCCGGCGTCGCTGGCCGCGAGCGGCTCTTCACCCGCGGAGCCCCCGCCGTCGTCGGTGGTCGCTCGCCCCGCGTTATCGGACTTGGAAGACGCCCCGGCGGTGGGCGACGATGTTCCGCCGCTGCCATCGCCGACCAAGACCGGCGGGTGCTCCGCCGAGCTACAAGCCGAAGCCAAGGCAATCGCCAGCAGCGCTGCAAAAAGGCATTGAATTGCTCGTCCCAAAGGGCGCGCTCGGCGACTGCGGATCGGAATACTCATCGCTGGCTTCGACTCCCCGTGGGCTGACACAAACCGTAACGACAAGCGGAAGAGCCGAGTTGCACGCGGCACAGCGCAAACGACCGTACCTCCCGCGTTTTATCCGCCTACCGCACACGCACACAGCCGCCATCCCACGCACGCCGCACATGTCGGCGGCGATCGGGCTTGGTTCGCAGGAGTTGGGGCCTCCGGGGCGGCCGGAGGCCGACGCTTGGAGGCCCCCGGCGCGCGCAGCGCGCAGCGCGAGCACGCCGGTCGTGATGCGACGTGCGGCGCGGGAGGCATCTAGCCAAGCGAGTTCAGGACAGCATGCCGAGCCTCAATCGATCGACCGTGGGCAGCAGAGTTTGTCCGATTGTGCCGGCGACGTGCTCCAATGTTCTTTAGACGGGAGAAATGACGGCTTGCGCCGCCGGCTCGGTCCGGGATTTAGGACTGGCTCTTTAGGTCAAGCTGAGCGTTCCACTCAAGATGCTCGGATCGACCGATTGACCATAACTATCGCTCTCGACGCCGAACGCTTGCTGAATGGATACGAGCAAGCGATTGCTCGGTGTGCCCTCGGCACCGAGATCGATGTGGCGACCACCGCGCAGTGCGCCCCCCCAGCCGCCCGCGAGCAGCGTGGGTACTTGGCGAGAGCTATGCTTGGCCGGATCGCCCATGTCACTGATCGCGACCAGCACGGTCTGCTCGAGCAGCGACGCTTCGGCCAAGCGCTGCAAAATGCGGGCTATCTTGCTGTAGGTGTAGTGGTTTTGGCGCGCGAGCTGCGCCTGCGAAGTCGGCTCACCACCGCTGCCGCTACGGCCTGCACTCGCGTAGCGATGAGCCACATCGGTGTGCACGTCTTCAGGCAGCCCAGCGTCGAAATGTGTGCGGCTGAGGTCAGCCAGGAACAATGTGCTGACGTGAGTGACGCCGCAAGCGAGCGCTTGAACCATCAGATCGATCTGTAAATTGCTGATCAGGTCGAAGTAGGGCTCGCCCCCTTGGTACGAGCCGACCGCCGGAAACTGCGTCGCGTCGGGACGGGCGGGCACCGCGCAGCTGACCGCTTGACCGATCACGCGCTTCTCGAGCTCACGCAGCGCCGTCGCGTGCTGGTCGAGCTTATCGCGCTCGGCCTGAGGAGCGCGCGTGCGCAGCTCGGCGAGATCGGCCGTCCAATAGTCGAGCAAGCTTTTACCGAGGCGTTGTTCGCGCGCGGCGCGCGCGACCGCAAGCGGATCCGGATCCCGCAAGAATTGGCCGAAAGCGTGGTCGAACGTGGCCAGAGGATCGATGATCTTGGGTAGCGCGGTGCCGCCCTTTGCGTACGAAATGCACCACTGCAGGGCCGGTTCGGCCGAGCCCACGCCCAGCACCAGGCTGGAAAGAGGCGTCTCATTGCCGAGGCCTTGCTCGACGGCCAGAAACTGATCGATGGACGCGTTCTGACCGTTCGTGCCGCTGCCGGTCAAGATCACACGCGAAGCGTCGTGACCCACCGTGGCCGAGCGCAGGCCCGCGGTGAGATCGAGGCCCTCCAGCGCCACGATTTGATCGCGGAAGCTGCGACCGAAAGTGGCCGCGTCGTCGAAAGGAGCCAGCGAGCTGCCTTCGAACGCGATCTGAAAGCCCGGCTTGGGTACCCAAAACTCACGCGCCATGCCGTGCGGCATGTACACCCCAATGAAGTACTTGGCCGGTGTGGGCGCCGCGCGCAGCGGGCGTACCCGGGGAAACAACACGCTCAAGGCCGCCCCGGCCCCCAAAGCCGTCAGGGCGGCGCGCCGGCTGATGGGCAGCGAACTTCGGCGAATCATTGCGGCTTTCTCCAAGCGAACCAGTCGCTCTTCACGAACTCCAGAAATAGGCCTAAAAACGTGGTCCTGCGCTCTACACTCTTGCCCTCGAGCGAGTGCACGAAGGCTTGCTCGACGAGAACATCGGTTTTTCCAGCGGCGAAGCGCACGACCTGGCGCGCCGCGCACTGTCGCACTTGCTCCGAGTTGGCGAGCGCGCTCGACAGCGCGGCGCTGTCGGCCAACGTCAGCAGCTGGCCGTCGAGCTGAATGCTACCGCTGGTGTCGATGGCACGCCCCGACTCGGTGGTGCGCAAGTGTCCCGCGGCGTCGAAGTTTTCGAATAGGAAGCCCACGCCGTCGAGCGTGGCGTGGCAGCCCTTGCATGCGGCATCCTGCGCGTGACGCGCGAAGCGCTCGCGAGTGGTCGCGTTGGGATCCGCCGCGGGAAAAACGATGTCGAGGCCGAGGTCGGTGGGCTTTGGAAAATCCAGACACAAAAGGCGTGTGAGCACGGCCTTGCCGCGCAGCACCGGCGCGCTTTCGGACTCATGCGCGAACGTGGCCAAAAAACTGGCTTGCTGCAAAATGCCGGCACGGCCGAGCCCGGAAAGACTGACACGCGCGCCGGGCGCGGTCGGCTGAATGCCGTAGAAACCGGCCAGCGCATCGGGCACGATGCTGTAGTTGCCAGCCAGGAGCGCAGCGACGGAGCCTGCCTGATGGCTGAACACGTCGTCCACGAATTGGCTCGTTTCGCTGACCATGGCCGCGCGCAAAGTCGGAAAGTCACTGACGACTTGGCTGGATTTAGCGAGCCCGTTCAGGCCAATCAAACCCAGCCACTCTTGCACGAAGCGGCGATACAGATCCCGCGACTGAGGCAGCTGCAACAGCCTGAGCGCTTGCCGTTCGCGCTCCGAGCCCGAGCTCAGCTCGCCACGCGAGGCGGCGAGCAGCAGCGGCTCATCGGGGGGCTGACCGCTGATCAAGAGCGACAGTTCGCTGCCGAGCTCGTCGTTGCTCAGCCGGTTTGGGCCGGGTTCGCCCGTTCCCAACGTCGTTGCGTACAGAAATTTTGGCGAGCCGAGCAAGCCGCGCACGACTAACGCGACGCCGCTCTCGAAGTCGGCGCTTTCTGCGCCGAGCGTGAATAAGTCGAGCAATTGCTCGACCTCGAGCGCGCTCGGCGGACGCCGGAAGGCCGCGCGCGCGAGCAGCGTCACGGTGGCTGCGGCACACTCTCGATCTGCCGCCAGGGCCGTGCCCGCGCAACTCGGAAACTGCGCTTGGCTCAGGTCGAGCGCTTCTGTCGCGCTGCGGGTGGCGTCGAAGAGCTGCCCGAGCAACAGCGAATCCACGCTTTGCGCGACGTTTCGTGAGTAGTCGGATTGGCGTGCGTCGGGAGGCAGAGCCGCCGCCAGGGCCGCGCCGTTCCCGAGCAGCGACTGCGCGGTCACGTCGAGTTCGGCCGTGCTCAGGCGACGCAGCGCCGGCTCGAGGCTGTGCTCGGGAGCGCCGCCATTGGCAGTGGGCGCACTCGTCCCGCAGCTCAGTGAGAGCGCGAGCAACGAGCCACACAGGAGCTGAGTGCGTGTCATGGATTGCCTGGGCCAGAGCCGGCGCTCGGCCCGCCCGCGCCCGCGCCCGACTGGCCAGCAGCTCCGCCCGGGGCCGTGCCGCTCGTGCCGCTCGTGCCGCTCGTGCCGCTCGTGCCGCTCGTGCCGGCAGAGCCAGCGCTGTTGCTCTCACCGCCCGTGCCGCCCAGCCCCGCCGAGCCACTGCTGCCCGTAGCCCCGCCGAGCTCGCTCGTTCCGCCGCTGCCAGCCGCACCACCACCCGCACCACCACCCGCACCGCCGCCCGCACCACCCGCGCCCGTGTCCGTAACCACAAACGGCGAACCATCATCCCAGCCCACGTCGTCGAGCCAAACGTCGACCGGCAGCTGAGCGGTCTCGAAAGAGAACTGCAAGCTCATGATCGTTCCCGGCTTGAAAGGGACTTGTTTCGTGCCGAAGCCTCGCTGCTTGAAATCACTCCATTTGAAAGAAAACGCCTGCCATTCTGGGGACAACGTGATCCAAACACCGTGCGCGTCGTAACAAGTTTCGCCGGCGCTCCCACGACAAAGCCCCCCATACTGTTCGTCGATCACCTCGGGGATCTGCAGGATGACGAAGACTCGACCCGAGCCGCGCGCATGAAAGCGGTAGCCAGCAAAGCGCAGTGCATTGAATGGGCAGCGAATACCGCCATGGAGGTAGCTGATATTGGCTCCGAATGCCGCGCCCCAAACCGTGAAACCCGACGCCGTGATGTGCGCCGCTCGCGGCGAGCCGTTCGCGCCGCCCGGCACTCCGCCGAGGAACTCTTTTTCCGGCATCAGGATCCCGGTGCTGGCTACGTCGTCCTTGATCGGAAACCAGTACGCGTCGCGATCGACCTCGGGTACTGCGTCTTGATTGCCGTCCTCGAAGTCATCGATCAATGCCAGCTGGCCCTTGGGCACGTTGGCACACGGATCGGGCAGCGCGCTTGCGCCCCCGCCCCCATTGCCGGCCACGGGCGTCGAGCTCGTGCCCGCGAAGGTGGGCTGCACGACGGCCGGCGCCCCGCCAAAAAAGCCCGGCGGCAGCGGGGCCTCCGAGCTCGTTCGATCGGACGACCCACAAGCCTGCGCCAAAACCGAACCGAGGAGCAAGTGCCAGCTCGAGCGCCGAAAGTACGGAAACCCCGCCGTCCGCCAGTTTTGAACCATCGACCCAAAGAATGGCCGGCTCGATGGCGCGCGATCGAAAAAAATGCGCGGGGCGAAGGACGAACGCGCAAGCCGCGCAAAAAACCGCGACGAGCGAGCTTTTCAAGGCGCGTTCAACGCACCTTGACCACCTGCGTACCGGCGAAGTGATCGTGCAAGCAGCGTCGGTCTTTGCGGAAAATGAGCAGGGTGTCCGCGAGGATCATCGCGCCGCCAACGGCGGGAATGTTGGCGATACATGAAAAGGGCAGCGTGCGTAGGAAGACGATCTTCGACAGTGACGCGCGCCCGCCGGCAATCGACTCGATGCGAATACCGAGCAAGCGCTTGCCGATGGTCTGTGAATTTCTGACCAGGAAATAGCCATTTTCGACGAGCCAAAAGCCGAAGTAAACCGCGGCCCAGAGCACGAGCTCGCCCAGGCCGAGGCTCGTTTTCGCTGACAGCCTGGCAAATACGCCAAACTTGTACTGGAGCGGCGCGACCAGAGCCACGCCGAGCACGGAGTCGATCAGCGAAGCCAGGAAACGTTGAGTGAGTGAGGCCAGCCGTGGCGACGAGTCCGTCACCCGGGCGTTCGACTCGAGCTCGTCTGCTTCGGGTGGCTGATACGGGTTGAACGGCGAGGTCATAGTAGATTCCTAGCTTTGAGCTGCAAGTAGCGACCAACGAGCTTGCCGGTCAGGGTGCGCGCGTCGGTTTCCAGCACGAGCGCGCCCGCTCTTCTCATATCGACCGCCACCGCGCGCTGGTTTCTCAAAATCTCGGCCGCGGCCGCCTTGCTGTACAGATCCGGGGCCAAGCGCGAACCCGGCTCGGCCAAAGCCTCGATGTCCGTATCGCGAAACAGCACGACCAGCGGCAGATGCGTACCGCGCAGGGCCTTGACTCGACGCACCAGGACTTCGCCCACGGTAGCGTCGATGACGTGGGAGAACAGGATCACCAAGGTGCGACTGCGCACTCGGCTGGAGAGATAGGAGAAAGCACGCTCGTAGTCTGGCTCGACCAACTCCGGGTGCAGATCATACGCGGCCTGGATCAGCCGGCGCGTGGCGCTCGGCCCCCCACTGGGCGACACGAACACGCGCACCGTCTGATCGAAGCCCAGCATGCCCACGCGATCGCCCGCGCGACTCGCCACATGGGAGAGCATCAGGCTCGCGTTCAAGGCGTGATCGAAGCGCGACAGCCCGGCTTCGATGCCGGTCATCATCCGTCCCGCGTCGAGCATGAACAGCAAGTTCTGGTTGCTCTCGAGCTGATACTCGCGAACGGTCAGCCGTTGCCGGCGCGCGGTCGCCTTCCAATCGATCGAGCGGTGCTCGTCGTCCGGCACCTGATCGCGCAAACGCGCAAATTCGCTCTCGCCGCCCTTCATGCGCGAGACTCGCACCAAGGCATACTCTCGGCTGTCGCGCGCCAGCATGTCGAAGGCCTGCAACTGCTTCAAGTCTGGGTATACACGCACCGGGGCATGTCCGGTCACGCGCAGTTGGCGCTGCCACAAGCCGAGCAATGAACGGTAGCGGAGGTGGTGATCGCCGAGCGCGTAGGCGCCACGCACGCTGGGCTCGACGTGATAGCTCAGGCCCAGTTGGCCGCGCGCGTTGATCACGCCGCGGGCGGGCAGATCCGCGGAACGAGCGCCGTCGAACAAGTCGTCCTGGACCTCCACACGCAAGCGACGCCCAGCCCGGGAACTGAGCTCGAGCCGCACCAAATTGCGCCGTTTGAGCGACAGAACGTCCGGCGCGGTGCGCTGGATTTCCAGCTGGCGCCGGATACAAAATAGCAAATCGATCAGCGCGCAACCGGCCAACGCGCCGTCGAGGAGCAGGACACTCTTCAGCAGCGAAGGCTCCAGCGCCACGAAGGCGCTGAGCGCGAGCGGCGCCACGCACAGCCAAACCAAGGCCCGAGTAGGAACGACGGGGAGGCTCATCGACTCCGCTTCAGGCGCTGGTCTTGGGCACGATCGCGTCGCGCAACACGGAGTCGACGCAATGATCGGCGGTGATGCCCTCGAGCTCCGCGTCGGGTTGCAGCTGCAAACGGTGACGGAGCACCGCGTGCGCGTACGACTTAACGTCGTCGGGGATCACGAACTCGCGGCCCTCCCACAATGCGTGGGCGCGAGCCACGTTGAGCAGACCAATCGAAGCACGCGGTGAAGCGCCCAGACTCACCGAAGGGTGGTTGCGCGTGCGGCGCACGATGTCCGTCACATAGTCGATGATCTCTCGAGCAATGTGGATCTCGCCGAGTGAGCGCTGCATCTCGACGATCGAGGCTTGGCTGGAAACCTGCTGCAAATGCGACAGCTCCCCGGGATCGAAACCAGCCACGTAATTCAGCAAGATTTGCGCTTCGGCCGCTTGCGAGGGATGCCCCACCTCGAGCTTCAATAGGAACCGGTCGAGCTGTGCCTCGGGCAACGGATACGTGCCCTGCGACTCGATCGGATTCTGGGTGGCGAGTACCAAGAATGGCTCAGAGAGCGGCCGCGTGACGCCGTCGGTCGTGACGCTGCGCTCTTGCATGGCCTCGAGCAGCGCGGATTGCGTCTTGGCCGGCGCGCGGTTCACTTCGTCGGCGAGCAAGAGCTCGGTGAAAACTGGGCCGGGCACGAACGAAAATTCACCGAGTTTTTGGCTGTACAGCGTGCTGCCGGTGATGTCGCTGGGCATCAAGTCGGGCGTGAACTGAATGCGCCGGAAGGACAACCCGAGTACGCGGCCGAGCGCGCGCACGAGCAGCGTCTTACCTAGGCCCGGCACGCCTTCGATCAGCACGTGGCCACGGGCGACGAGGCCCACCAAGACATGCTCGACCAGCGACTCTTGGCCGACGAGCACGCGGCTCACTTCGGTTTCGATGCGCCGTAGTTCGCGGCTGAGATGTTCCAGATTCACTTCGAGCCTCCTGCCCTGACGGTCAACGTTTCCAGCTTTTCCAAGGTACTCAAATCGGCGGGGGACGAGCGCGCGGTGGCAAAATCGTCTTGAGCATCGCGCGCTTCGCTCAAGAGCAAGACCAGCTCCGACTCCGGCTGTTCGACCCGCCCTGCCATGCGCCCGGCGAGATCGATCAAGCCGATCGGCTGCTGCGGGCTGAGCCGATCACGCAGGCGCTCGATCAACCACGAACCGTAGCTGGCGAGTGCGAACCGCGTGGCCCGAGCGCGACGGTAGTTCTCTCCGAGCGCGAGCACGTGATCGCGAAAGGCGCGGCGGCGTACGGCGATCGGATCTTTGCGCAGGCCGAAGGCCGTTCCGCCATGCCAGCCGAAGAGCACGGCCAGCAGCGCGAGCTGAGCCAAGAGCGTTCCGAGCCCTGCCTTGAACAACGAAGCGAACGTGGACGACGACCCGCCGCCCGTCCAGGGGCCAACTAGCTCCAGCACTTGCCCGTTGCGGCGAAGCAGGCTGACGACGAAAAATGCGTTGTCACCGACGCTGAGTGAAGCGTTGGCCAGAAATTCGTCGTCGCCGAAGTACAGCACGTTGCCGGCGCCGTAGCTGCGTTCGGCGACATATGCTTTTTTCTCGGCCAGGGCGAACGTGCGTTCGTGAGCGACAGCTCCTGTTCCGAATTCGAGTGCGTGACGCGCGACAGCCGATAGCTCGAGCTGATTCGACTCGAAGCCGGGCGGAACCTGCAGCCGCCCCGTGTACGAATCGGCGCTGTAGTGAACGCTGGTCGCTTTGGCCAATTCCTCGCTCGATTGACTCACGACCAACATGCCACCACCCGCGGCGAACTCGAGCAATTTGGCCCAGGCCTCGCTCGGTTGTTCGCCCACGACCAGGATCGCGGAGACCTCTGGTTCGATCACGTTCAGCGCGCGGATGCGCCTTCGGACCGTGGTGTGTTGCTCGCGCAAGAGCTGCGTGAGCACACCCAAGCCATGACCGCCCGCTTCGGGATCTCCAGCGAGCGACTTGGAGCAGCCGCTTTGACCGAAACCGAAGGCGCACAGCAGCAAAAGAGAAAGCACGCGCGCCACGATCGGCTGCACCCGCTCGAGGAGCTGGCGATAGAGCTCTCTACTTGCCGGCGCGCCGCCGAATTGCACGGCCTCCACGGCGCGAAATACCTCGCGTGCGGGCCCATGCAAGCTGGGCTCGGGCCGCAAAGCGCGCAGGTAATCGCCGTTGGTTTGCGCGGGGCTCACGTGCAGCTTGCCCGAGAGGCGCAGGGCGTGGATCAACGCGCCCTGCAACGCCGCCACTGCCTCTTCGAAACGCGCGCCCAGGGCAGACTCTTCCGCCAATGCCCAGAGCCGAGCAACGTCCGTCTCGACCACATGGCGCGCCACCAGCGCCGCTTCCGCCGGCGAAGGCGACGTGCGCTTGCGCGGATCCGCCGGGGCAAATTCCGCGTCTGCGAAGACGCGCTTGAGGGCGAGGCCGACAGCCACCACTAACCCGGCCAAAACCAGCCAGAACGTCAAGTTGCCGAGCTGAGCTAGTTTGCTCTGCAGACTCCCGCTACTCGAGCTGGGCCCGACTTCGACGGGCTGGTTCGAGCAGGCTTGGCGCAGCCCGGGGCAGCGCTGACGAGAGGACAAGTGCGAGAGCGAGCACAAGAGCGGGTCGTGGCGCCCGGTGGCTTGCTCTGCCTTGCAGAAGGAGACATCAGGACCGGAAAGAACGCGGGACAGTGACCCCTCGACGCTGGCCGGCGGTACGACCTTGAACGGATCGAGGGGCGCGCCGCTTTCCTCGCCCGGCTCGTCTGCTTCCGCTTCATCCGGATGCTCGACGCCGCTGCCGGCAGCAGGCGGCAGCGATTGCCAGGCGGGTGGGGCATCTCCCGGATCAGCCAGCGCAACGGAGGGTAGGCAGACCAGCGCGAACAACGCGACGAGCCCGAGCCGCGCCGCACCCGCCATCACTCTGAGCCCTCACTCAGCACGCGGCTCAGCTCCAGAAAGCGTACCTGAATGTCCCACCCCTCACGGCGCGTGCGATTGTCGATGTAAGCCAAGAAGCGCAGGCTGGCGACGAGCGGTACGGACGCGAACAAGCCCGCTAGGCCGACCTCCAAACTCAAGCCCGCCCAGACCGAAGGCAACGACTCGATCGCCAAACCCTCGGCCGCTAGCGCGCTGGCGAAGATCTGAGCCAGGACGATGAAGGCCGCCGAAGCCGAGAGGATCGAAAGCCAGACCGCAAACGTTTGCGGCACCCGTCGGAACGTGAGCCGAGTCGTGCGCCGGTAGGCAGCCAGCGCGCCCGCGCCCTCCAGCGCGACGACCTCACCCATGTACAAGGCACGCGCGATTACGAGCGGCGCCGGGATCACCAGCGATGCTCCGCCCGCGATCAGGAGCAGGGCCAAACAGCGCGCCAAAATCGCGCGATAGAGCAGCCGGAGTGAGGACCTGAGCACTTCGCCGAGGGACACTCGAGCGCTAAACATCAAGCGACCAGCAGCGACCGTAAACGGCAGCTGCAGCAGCGAGTAGAGCGCGATCCCGAGCGCTGCCACGAGGCCGGACGGAGCGTCACGATGCAAGAGCAACCAGCACAGCGCGTACGCGGGCAGGAGCAGACACGCCCCGAGGCGCACGTACAAGCCCGCGCCCAGGACCAAACTGAAGCGCACCGCCAGATCCACGATTTCGGCCAAGCTGCGCTCGCGCACGACCACGCGTGCTTCCCATACGTTCATGGCACTGCTCGAGGCTTCGACGGCCGGCCTGCCAGCAGCAAGAAGGCAAATACCGACAACCAAGCCAAGGCCGAGAAGCCGAACTTCACGGACTCCGGCAGCGAAGACGGCGACCAGAAGGCCTCGAGCAACGCCGCGATGAACAGCATGGCGGCAGCGCCGAGCGCGAGTAAGGCGAGCTCGGACGCGCGCCGCCGGAGCGACCCGAGGCGCGTATGACCCTCGGTGCTGATCAACGCGGCGCCCATGCACAGACCCGCGCCGCCAGCGATGACGATCGCGGTCAGCTCGAAGGGCGAGTGGCCGCAGACGAACGTGAATAAATTGCGGCCATGCCCTGCACGCTGCACGAACCCGAACACGGTGCCGATGAACAAGCCGTTGTACAGCGTGTAATAAGCACTCCCCACACCGAACAAGATGCCGGTCGCGAAGCAGCGGAAGGCAATACCCACGTTGTTGTCGACGTAAAAGCCGGTCATGGCTGCGTCCGTTTGTTCGGAGCGCCCGTTGGCGAAACCCTCCGCGTAGGCTTGCGAGAGATCTTCCAAAGTCTTGAGTGGTAATACGGATGCCGCAAATGACGGCGAGTGCAGAGCGCCCAACCAGCCCACCAGGAGCGGCACCACGAACAGCAATGCGCTCACCAACATGAAGCGCCAATGCTTGCGAAAAGCGCGCGGGAAACCCTGATGCAGGGCGCGCAGCGCGCCGCGCAGGGCGTAGCTGCGCGACCCGTACAGTGCGTTGTGTGCGCGAGCCGTCAGCGCGTCGAGGTAAGCCACGATGTCTGCGGAGGAGCCGGTCTGGCGCGCGCGCATCAGATCACCACACACCGCGCGATACAGGCTCGCCGCTCGCGAGATGCGTGCCGCCGACAGCTCGGCGAGCGGCGCATCGCGGGCCAAGAGCAGCGTCAGCTCTTGCCAATCGGGCGAGCGTCGCGCCACGAACGCTTCTCTATCGAACACGAGCTCTCTCCCCCACCGCACGCGCGTACAACAAACCGAGGAAGCGCGTAGCGTTCTTGTAACGCACGTTCAGCCGCTGGCCGTAGACCGAAGCCAACATACTGGCCAGTTCGTCCTCGCGCAGGGTTTGCAGTTCGGGCGCGCGCCGCAGAAATAATTCGAGCGCCTCCAACACCGGGCCGGGCAAATCCAAGCGTTGTGGGAGCTGCTCGAGTTCAGCGGGCAGCGGTGGCGGATCCAAGCGGATCGGATCGCGCAAACGCGGGCGCTCTTCGAAGATGACCATGGTGTCTGCGGCCCAATCCCCGAGCCGACGAAAACGCGGATCGAGGCTCATGGTCAAGAGGCCGAGGGCGTAGCCCGTGGGCAGAAAATCCGCCGCGCGGAGCAGGTTTCTGAGCACGCTGCCAGCGAACGACACGGGCAATCCATTCAGCGTGACCACGCGCAGGCCGAGGGCTCGCTTGCCCACGCTACGCCCGTTCATGAACGCTTCACAGGCCACGAAGTAGCCCCATTCCAGCGCGAACATCAAGAGCAACACCGCGCCCAACTGAAAGCCCGAGATCTCGGCCTTGCCTAGCGAGGCCAGAGTGAGCGCCGTGCCGATCGCAGTCACGATCGCGCCTCGCACCAGCAGATCGATCAAGTAAGCCAATGCGCGGCGCGCAGGCCCCGCCAGACTGCAACTGAACACGACGTGCTCCGGCGTCTCGATCTCCACCGTGGTATCGAGTGCGCGACGACCGAGCGTAGCCCGCTGCGTGAAGACGCGCGGTGCAGGCATTAGCTACGGATCACGCGCGTACCGGCGAGGTGATCTCGCGCGGTGCGCCGGTCCGCCCGGAAGATCATGCCGATGTCGACGAAGTTGGCGATCGTGCCCACGCCCGGAAAGGCAGACACCCCGAAAAAAATCCAATTGCGCAGCAAAACACCATGCACGAAGCCCGGCGCGGAACCGTCCAGGCGCACTACGCGGTTTTTTGCAATGCGCTTGCCTAGGGATTGGCCCCGAGCCACCAAGAAGAACTGATACACGCCGAACGGGACGAGCGTGAGCAGGGTCACCGCGGCGGTGGCCCTGATCAGCGAATCGGATTTCTCCAGCGCGACGGCGCCGATCACGGCCGGGGCCGCAACGAGGGCCGCGAAAAGTTGATCGAGAAAGGCGCCAAGCCAGCGCTGAGTGAGCTCAGCGAGCTGAAAGTAGCCATCCTCGCGCGGTGCCACCCAACTGTGCTCTGCCTCCGCCGTGGGCGGCGCGTATGGATTGTCCACCGATTACCGACTCCCTCCAGAATACGATCGCTACACACGAGGCTAAGCGCATCCTCGCCGCTTGGCCAGCGCTCCCGGAGCCGTTCGCGGTGCCCCTTTTCGCTGGCGGCTCAGCAATGCTCGCTGCTGCGGGAGCCGCACTCTCAGCACCCTTCTATAACGCTTGTGAAACGGCACGCCGCACGCCACGCCGACAAACCAAGCGGTTTTCCAAAAAATTGCCGGATGCGTGCCTGAAACGCTGGCCAGAACCAGTGGAACGGGGCACGGTTGCCCTCGCCATTAGTCACGAGCGGCCCCGCTTGCGCAATCCTCTCGAAACGCTGTGTGGGCCAATGTGCGAAGGATTCGAGATTTGACGTTTTGGTGCGAGAAGCAATCCCCAGCATGGCCGTTACCCAATCGAGCATGAGCCGCTCAACCCGCACCCGCCTCCGGTCCGAGTCAACCGACCCGTTCGCCATGCAATTAGCGCTATCTCGGGTCCACGCCCGGTTGGTGCCAATGCAGCAGGGCGAGCAGGGCTACGTGCTCGATCCGAGTGCCGAAAGTTGGTTCGAGCTGCCGACTGGTCGGGGTTTCGCGGGCTATGGCTTGGGCCGTGCGCTACGCATGTTGCTGGACGTCCTCAGAGGCCTGACGGCACTGCATGACACCTTCGACGCCGAGGGCATCCACTTTGCGCACGGTGAAGTCGCGCTGACACACTTCCGAGTGGACCCCGAGGGCGTGTGCCGGCTCGTCCCATTGACGACACGCCACTCAGCGGCAGAGTCTCGGCCTGCGACGGAAGCGCTCGGCCATCTCGCCCCTGAGCGTTTGCTGGGCGAACCCGTCGACGCCCGGGCGGATGTGTTTAGCGCTGGGGTGCTGCTTTGGGAAGCGCTCGCGGGGCGGCGGCTGTTCGGCGAGACCAACGCGGATGCCATCATCGAGCGCCTGATGGGTGAGAAGTTGCCCATGCCGCAGCTCCCCCCCGAGCTGGCCTGGGCGATTCCGCTCAAGTCGATCGCGGCGCGCGCGCTGTCCGTCGATCCGTATCAGCGTTTCACCGATTGCGCAGAACTCGCGACGGCAATCGCCATCGTGGCCCGCGAGCGCGTCGCGACCCACGCTGAAATTGCCGCATTTTTCGGCTCGAAAGCGCGTCCTGTCGGTTCAGTGGCGCAGCCACGGCCCGTGCCGACCCGCAGTTCCACCTTTCCCAGCGTGAGTTTGCCCGTCGCGCCGGTGAGCGTGAGCGCGCCGCCGTCTTCGCGCAACGGCTTCCCCTTGGCCACGCCCGCACCGCGCTCGGTCACCCCCGCACCGCGCTCGGTCATACCCAGCGCGCATTCGCTCACGCCTGTACCGCGTTCGGTCCCGTCTGCACCGCATTCCCTCAGTTCGGCAACCGGCTCGAATACACCCGCACCGCATTCGCTCGGTTCGACAACACGCTCGTCGCACAAGTCGCCGTTTGTCACGTTGATCGGAACCGGCGAAAGCGTCCCTGTCTCCCAGCGTCGGAAAACGCTGACGTCCGTGGGCACGCCGCCCTCCGTACTCGACTCGTCAGACGCAGCGCCCGCGAGCAGCGAGCGGTTGTCCAAGTTCTCGCCGCCGCTACCGGTTTGGCCCGACAGCATGGCGCCGAGCGCGTCAGCGCCGCCCTCATCGCGCGCACCCACGTCATCGTCGGCCATAGTGGCTCGCGCCACGCTCGAATCGATTCCTCTGGCCGAGGTGGCCAAACTTCGGGGTTGGTCGTCGCGCCGTACGTTGATCCTGCTGGCGCTGCTGGTCGCGGTTGGCATCGCCGTCGCTGCGATCGCTTCGGGCGGTGGCGACGCGCCGCAAACCGGTGCTCACGACCCCGGTCATGCCCAGTCCCCGGTGCCTGCCGCCCAATTGCGCGCGGCCCCGATTGCCGAACCGGCGGTCACGGCGGATGAGCCTGCCCGCGATCCAGCTACGCCTCGCTCAATCGTGGAGCCGAGCAATGGCGCGCCCGCAAGCGCGCCGAAAGAGTCGCGCCCCAGCAAATCCGCAGCGCCCAAGGCCGCCGCTGCCGGCATCAAAGACTACGGGATCTGAGCTCGGCTGAACGCCATCTCGCCCACGCCGTGTGGGCTGATTTTGGTTTTTGGGCTCGGCACGCTAAACCGGGCTGATGAGCGTCTGGTCGAAACTGTTTGGCGGTTCGGGCGATGCGCCGAGCTTGGCCGAGCTCGCGCCGCCGAGTCACGCGCTGCCGACCACGTACGTCGCCGTCCCCGACAAGCTGACGGTCACGTTTCACGCGCACGACGTTGCCGACGGTAGCGAAGGCAACTTCCTGACGGCGGTCAGCGACGGTTTAATGAAGCGCCGTCAGCGCGAACTGGTCGTGACCTTGCGTCTCGCCAAGGACGACGACGTGCGCGATCGCATGCGGGAGCTCGGTCGCTTCTTCGTGACCGTGCTCAGCTGGGCGCAGCAGCGGAACTTGGTCGATACCGGCGGGGTGACGCGCTTCGGCAAGCGCGGCATGTTCGGCGCCAGCGGCAACGGCTTCTTGTACGTCGATGCGCGACCGATCCGCGGTGTGACGATGCCTGGCCGAGCGCTGGCCGCGATCATCGTCGATGCGGCCGAAGTGGAGACGGCGTTGGCCCACGGCGTGTACCGGGTGCTGGCGCGGATCGGCGAACAATCGAGCTGTTTTCCGTTTCCGACTTGGAGCGATCTCACACGCCGCAGCGTCTCTAGTCCGCGCGAGGCAGAGAGCGCTTTGAGCAAGATCTCCCGCACTCGGGCACCCGGAGTGCACTTCGTAGTCGAAGACAAGCGCCTGCGCGTGCGCATCCCGAAGGCAGCGCGCGGGATATTGGCTCATGGCGTGGGAGCGCTCGCCCCCGGCACGCCGTTTGCGCTGTTGACCGAACCCGCTGCCAACGCCGATGCATTGCTCGTTTGGTATCCCGGCCAAGCCGAACCCAAAGCGACCTACGCGGATGGCTCAGAAGGGGCACGGCTCACCGGCGGCTGTCTGACGGTCGTCCCCGGCGGTCAGAAAAACGAGATCCGGGTGATGGAGGACGGCTACACCCTGCTGCTGTCGAGCGATACCTGGGGCTCGCTCGCCAGCGCGCTGCTCGGCGAACGCACCGTCTCGATGCCCATGGCCGACGGCGCTACGCTCGAGATCGAGTGGCTGTACGAACTGGCCACCCGCGACGAATGAAAAAAAAACCACCTCACGCGCCGCGCTCCGAGAGGCGCTTCGCGTGAGGTGGTTGCCTCGTTCCAGCTAGAGCGAGAGATCAGGTGCTGGCTTTGCCCTGCACGCTGGCGCTCGCTTGCACGGACACGTTGATGCTCACCTGAGCTTCAGCCGCGATCGCCACCGACGAACCGGCGCAGGCGAGACCCGAAGCACCGATGTCACCCAGTGCGCTGAACGTCGCCGTGGTCTTCCCGGCCAACTTGGCGATCGGGTCTTTGAGGGCGATGGTCTGCGCGAACGCCGCCTTGATGTCGCCGATGTGCGCCTGCAGCACGCCGTACAGCTCGGAGTCACCGGTCACGACGAGCGTGGCCGAAGAATCGCAGCTGGCCTTGGCGGAAGCCGAACCCTCACAAGAAGCCTGACACTCGGCAGCGCCATCGCAGCTCAACGTGCCTTCGCAAGAAGGCGGCGAGACCGCGGCGTCGCAATGACCGTGGCATTCACCCTTGCAGTCGGCCTTGCCGGGAGCATAAGTGCAAGTGCCTTCGCACTTACCGCTGCACGTGGCGCCGCCCGTGGCTTCGCAGGACCCTTTGCATTCCGCTTTGCAGCTGCCGCTAAACTGACCGGTGCACTTGGCCGAGCAACTGCCGTTGGCCTTGGCCGAGCAGCTACCTTCGCACTTACCAGCGCAAGAACCGCTCGAGTTCATGCCGTCGCAGGTGCCCATACAGGTGCCGCCACAGGTGCCACTGAAATCCGCAGTGCAACCGGCGTCACAGCTGCCGCTCCAGGCCAGATCCGAACAATCACCCGTACACGAACCCGAGCAAGCCACGGCCACGTCGGCGGTGCACTTGCCAGAACAAGTGCCGGTACAGCTCGCGCTGGGCGCTTGCACGTCGCACTCACCGGTGCATGCGCCGTTGCAATCCACGACCACCTTCCCGGGCTCGCACTTGGCTTCGATGTCGCAATTGGGCAGCTTGCACTTGGCTTGGCAATCGCCTTGCACGCTGACGTCGGCATGGCACTCCGCCTTCACGTCGAGAGTCACCGTGGCCCCGGCAGAGAGCGCTTTCTTCACCCGCGCGTTCAACACCCCGCAGGCCTCGGCCGCCTTGGTTTGCGTCGCATCCTCGCCCAGCTCCTTGTTGATCGAGTTGCAGGTCGCCAACCACTTGGCTTCGACGTCGAGCGCGGCATCTTTGAGCGCGCTGCTCGCTTGACCAAATGCTTTTACGGTCGCTTGCGCGCTGACGTTGGCGTCGAGCCCGCTGCAGCTGGTTGGCGTGCCCGTGCCGTCGGTGGCGCTACAGCCAGCCCCGGAAACCATGGCCAGCAGGCCGATTGCCCCCACCGTAATGAACGCGTGCTTCAAGTTAGAGCGATTAAGAATCTTCATGTGTAGTGACTTCCCGACTCAGTGTGACAAAAGGTGTCGGCATTCGCGCCCAGCCTGCTGGCGCAATCATGCCGACGATCGTTGGAATTACAGGCGAATTTGGTATTCCGAGCTTACGGCTCGCTGGTGCTTAGGCAGAAAGTGCGCCAGCCCGAGAACTCCGACGACGCGAGCTCGCATCTGATTCAACGTCGTGTAGGTCTAGCGGCGTGCTCCGGCGGCGGAGACCTACCTTGGCTCACGCGCTCAGCCCTCGCTCAGCGGTCGAACGTCGACCTCGGCATCGGTCAGGATCGCTGCGTAGCGATCGGCCCAAGCGACGGCATCGTGCAGCGTCGCGACTTCCAGGATCGAGAAGCCGGCGATCAGCTCCTTGGATTCCGCGAACGGGCCGTCGACCCACGTTCGCTTGGCCGAGCCGGGTTTGGCGCGAACGCCGAGAGAACTCGGAGCGAGCCGTCCGGCAACCAGCAAGGCACCCTCATTGCCCAGTGCTTCTTGCAGCGTACCCAAGGCCACCGCGTGGGCCTCCTTGCTGGAACTCCCTCGTTCGAACGCGGCATCCGCCTTGGTCAGCAGCAAGACTTGCAATGGGATATCGCCTGCGGGCTTGGGCATGATGCCGATATCCCAAGGCTCCACGACCGGACCGACTTCGACTTCTGATTCGCCTTCGGCGAGCGCGTAGCGTTGAGCGTGCGTTACGGCAACGGCCAGCGACTTCACTTTGATCATCGCGTACGAAGCGAGCAGCTCGTTTTCACCCGCATATGGGCCGGGCGACAGTTGACACTGCCCGTTTGCGCTCTTGATGCGGACCCGCTTGGCGCTCGCATGGAGCCCAGCGCCCGTGATGAATACGCCATTTTTCAGGCTCTCTTGCACGAGCGCTCCCATATTCTGCACGATCCGCGGATCGGGCGGGCCGCCCGCTTCCATCTTCGCGTCGACCTTGTGCATGACCATGAAGCGCATGAACATTTCTCCGTTGGGCTTGGCGCACGGTCTTAGCCCCGACGGTGATAGACGTCGAGCCCAGAGCAACGCCGCTCGCAGCCTGTGAATTTTTCGGCGTGGACTGAGCCTTTGAGCTAGGGTGCGCGCGGAAATGTGGGCTATCTGGCGCAAATTGCGGCAACTTTCGGCGAGCGACGGGATCGGCGCGCTGGCCTGGCTCGGTGCGCTCGGCGTGCTGCGCTACCGCATTCCATACGGGGTGAGTCACCGCGACGAAGCCTTCTACAGCGCGATGCCCTATTCCTTCTTGATCGGCAATCAGCCCTACTTCGACGAGCGCGCGATCCATCAGAACGCGGGCATCTTGCTGATGCCGCTCTACCGGCTGTACTTGGCCATTGCCGGCTCTGCCGATGGCATCATCCTGTTCAATCGCTACCTGTATCTCGTCTACGTCGGGCTCACTTCGCTATTCGTCTGCCGCCTGGTCACGCGCATCGCTAGTTTCAGCAGTGCTTGTTGGGCGGCGGCGCTGGTCGTAAGCTTCGGCTACTTCAATCTGTTTGCCCTGAGCTACAACAGCCAAGGCGCGCTCGGCTTCCTGTGCGGGGTACTGTTGTCGGCGCACGCCTTGCTCGGCCCTCGCCCGGGCCGTGGCTTGTTCGTCGCCAATCTGTTCTTCCTGTCGGCGGTCTTCAGTTATCCGGGCCTGATCGTGGTGCTGCTGCCCTACAACTTGTCAGTGCTCGGCTGGTTGTATTGGAAGACCCCACGTTCGACCTGGATCAGTGGGCTTTTCGGGCTGGCCGCTGGGCTCGGCGTGGCACTCGCGGTGCTCGTGCCGTTCGCACTTTGGCTGGCCGGGGTCCGCTACGAGCGGTTGAGGGGACTACAGGCCGGGCTCGGCTACGCCACCGTCAGTGGTCTATCCAAGTTGGATTTCTATCACAACGCCGCCTGGACTTGGCGCTGGGCTCTGCTCGCCTACAGCGCGCTCTTCGTGCTCTTGCCGCTCGCCTGCCACCGGCTTTCGCGCGGCCTTTGGCTCGTGGCGCCGGTCGCTGCTTTGGCCTGCATCGCTTGCTACCGGGTTGGCCCCAATCCAACCATCGTTACACCTGCGACGCTGTTCTACATGGCCATCCCGGTGTTGGCTCCGGTGTGCGTGGCGCTCAATCGCGCCTGGCCCTACGGACGCTTCTTGCTGGTTTTGGTTTGGACGCCGTCGGTGCTGTCGATGCTTGCCGTCACCTACACCAGCTCGAACGGCTGGCTGGCGACACTGTTGGGCGCGCTCGGCGCCTTGGTGAGTGGTATCGCCGCCTTCGGCGCGCTACTCGAGGCGCGCGCGCTCGAAAATCCGCGCGCGCGCCTCGCCTACCCATGCGTGTTGGTCGGCTTTGCCGGCGCCTGCCTCGGCATCGAGGTGGACAGCATGTTCGCCTACATTTACGACGATACGGCCCCGCAATTCAGCGGCCACGACACCCGCGTGAAGTCCGGACCAATGCGCGGTGCGATCGCCACGCGTAGCGAAGCCGAGCTCTGTGAAGCCGTCGACCGAGACTTGAAAAGCCTGGCCGAAAGTGCACGAACCCTGACCATCTTCGATGGTTTTGCCACCGGCTACATGTCCACGCGGCTTCGTCCGCGCACCTGGACACAATGGATCTACTGGGGCATCCCAGGCCCGTACCAAAAGCAGCTGATGCAAGAGACCTTCGGTGATCCTGCGCAATTGCCGGACTTGGTGCTCAAAATCCGGGTCGAGAAGGGCTCGAGGCGAGCCTGGGCCAAATACGAGCGTGGCCGGTACCACAAGATTATCGAGCGCAAAGATTTGGGTTACGAAATCCTGCGAAGAAACGGCACGGGCAAATAGCGCTCAGAGCCCGCGTTCGTTTCGAGATTGGCTCCAAAGGCTCGTCGGCCCAGGCGTGTCGAAACTTCGACCGATGCGTTGGCCAATCGTCCTCGTGGCTCTCAGTTGCTTGGCGGCGGCGCCCGAGAGACCGGTCGTGGGCTTAGCAGCCGCGAAGCGGTTGCTCACGACCTCGGTGACCTGTGAGGATGTGCCGTGTCTAATCGAGCACGCTTATCGGGCGGACCCGAAAGCCAGTCAGCTCGCGTTGGCGCTCTTTCAAACCACGGGTGACGTTGCTGGTGTGGGCCCGGAAGAAGTGATGGACGGTGGTTTCCGAGGCAGGATCCGGCTCGTACCCCAGCTACCGCTCAACGGTTACCGACGCCACTTGCAGTGGGTCGAAAGCGGCACGCGGGCCATGGATCGCTTCTTCGCTGGTTTGTTTGCAGGACAACCCCCACCCCAATATCGCTGGAAGGCGCTCGAATTTCGCTTCGTTCGGTCGCTGTTCAAGCATCGGCCGAGCGCCTATGCATTCGGCTGGACGATCGAATACAACCTCGAAGGGTCGCTGAACATCAGCGAAAAGAGCGTACACGAGACGCTCTTTCACGAACTCTTTCACCTCAACGACGAAGCGCATGGGGACTGGTCCGCGCGCCGGCTATCGAAAGACTATCGGGGCATCCTCGACAAGTGCGGCACGCGACCCACACTCGAGTGCCTCGCTCCCTACGCGCCAAACGATACGCTGGTGCGCGGCGGCACGTACTACGCCTTCCAGCAGAACAATGGCATCACCGTTCACGAGTATGCGGCAGAGCTCGCCGTGCGCTACTTCGAGGAACAGAGCGAGCTGCTCGCCAAAGGCAAGCTTTCCCGGCGCGCGTTCAAATGTGGTCCCGCGGAGAACGCGCGCGCTTGGAGCGCGTTGGTCGGCGAGTTCTTCGCCGACCGAGATCTGACGCCGGCTTGCTGAGCCGCGCCAACCAGCGGTCATTCGCTCGCCCAGCGATAGCGGATGCCGAGCTCGGTGAAGTCGCCCCCAGCGAGACCGATGCGATCGGGGCTCACGACCGTGAAAATGAAGCTGCCGCGAACATCGACGCGACGCGACAGCGCGAGCCGCACGATCGGACCAATGCGGATGGTGCGCGAGTCATCGCGTTTGGGAACGTCGAGCAGATCGACGGCCGCACCGATCCCGTGCTGCTTGCGCGCGCCGAACGTGAACGCATAGGCTAAGCGCGTACGCCACACCAGCGGCGGATCGACGATGATGTGCAACGTCTCTTCGAAAGCGTCGTAGCCAGCGGGCACGCCCGTCACATAAGAAGCGCTGCCGCGCAAGAGCAAGCGCCCCGGCCCCAAGTCGAAATTGAGATCCAGCTCGGCTTCGAAGGTCAGGGTGTGCGAGGCGTCGCCCGAGTTGCTCTCCAACTCCAAGCGCGTGTAGCTGTCTTGCGTCGGTAAATAGGTGTGGCTGAAGGAAGCGAAGTAACGCGGGCCGATGCGAAAATCGAGGTGCGGCACCTCGAGCCGCAGGCCACCATACGCGCCTAGGCCATTCTGCGCGGCGATCGGATTGGCATCCACGCCGATCCATTGCGTGAATGGTCGACCGTAGCCGAACGACAAACGCGGGCGCAGGTACACGAAGCCCACATCCACGGTCGTGGCAATGAACGTGCGCGGCGGCAAGGTGCCCCAAGAGCGCGCCATTCGCGGATCCATCAAGGCGTCTTCTGGCGTGGGCAACAAGCCGAGCGGCGGCTCCGGATCAGGAAAGCGTTCACCGACGGGCTCGGCAGCACGAACAGGGCCGACCAGCGTGAGCAGCAAGGCGCTGAACGAGAGCGCGCGCAATCTGACGGTCAGCGCGCCCATCAAAAGATCCCCAATAGGCCGAGCCCACCGGCAGCCGGGATCAGATGCAATTGCATTCCGGCCAGGGTGGTCGCGGAACTGCCGCGACGGCTGTAGTGAAGCAAGGGGACACCGTAGCCAACCAGCGTACCCATGAGTGCTCCGGTGAGCACATCGCTCGCGTAGTGCACGTCGGCTACGACGCGAAAGGTGGCGGTGGTGGTCGCGACAGCGTAGCCGCCCGCGCAAGTCAGGGCGTCCCAGGGTGGACCGAGCAACTCATTTTCGAAATGGTGGACGCAGATCAAGGCGGCACTGGTGAAGCTGAACGCCGAGTGCCCGCTAAAAAAACTGCGGTAATGCACCGGATTCGCGCAATCGATCGAGTCGCTGGGCAGCTCTGCGGAGCCACAATCACGACCGTAAGGGCGCTCGCGGCTCACGAGCACGTTGGTCACGCCTTGAATTGCGCCAGACACCGCGAGCGTCTCCAGATCGATCAGCGCCATCTCCTGCGCGGTCTCGCGGCTACCGCGGTACCACCAAGCGGTGGTGAGCGCGTCTGCCACGAAAGGCCAAGACACCATCAAGGACAGTCCCACGTCCGACGCATCGCGGAAGATGTAACGGTTGGGCAGGCTATCGACCCGGAGCGCATTCCTCACGCTTTCATCGAACCAAAGCCCACCGCTCAGTGAATGCTGCGCACGCGGGTGAACGATCGCGGTGGCCAGGGTGATCGCCCCGCCGACCCCAACGACGAAGTAGTTCGGAGTCGAAAAGCGTGCCCACTTCCACACCAGCGGCGGCGGTGCGTCGACCGAAACCAGGGTCGTCGGTTCGTATCCGGGCAACAGCGGAGGCACGGGCGCGCGCGCAGGCGGCACCGAAGCGGGCGCACTGGCGGCTGACTCGGTGGGCGGATCGCTGGTCGCGCTGGCTGCGGAAGACGCTGCCGGCGCCGGCTGATCAGCGAGTGCAACGCGCCCCGAAAAGCACACGCTGCTACCGAGAAGCGCCGCGCAGGTCGTGATCGCGAACGAGCCCGAGGCATAGGGGCGCTGGCCGAGGGAGAGAGACACGGAAACTCTCTCAGCGTCTAGCAGCTTTCCGCTGTCGGGAGCAGCACCCGTGCAGCACATCGATCGCGATGACGACATTTTGTCACGCTGACACCGGTTGGACATCTCCCGGTTGCATCGTTTCACGGCGGAGCCGAAGTCAGCGCGCGAGATGGATGCTATGGCTTTCGCCATGAAAAGGACCGCGTTTGCAGCTGGAATTCTCTCCGCCCTGTGTCCTTGCGCCTGTGATCATCCAGCCTCTGCGGTAGCCGCTCCAGCAGTAACCGAGACGTCGGCCCCTGTCGTCAGCAGACCGGAGCCTGCAGCAAGCGAGAGCGCGCCGGCTACGAGTCCGACGCCCCCCCGAGGCAAGCGTGCACCGTGCACGACCGATCAGAGTTGCAACGGCGATCCGTCCGTGAACGCGCTCTGGGGGCATTGCGTGAAGGAACGCGGAGTGTGCGAGTGCAACGCCGGCTTCGAGCTCCACCCGGGTGGCTCGTGCCAACCGATCGCGAAATGAGGCGTTCGCTCAGCAGCGCTGGGAGTTCGCGCTCGACACCGACCTCGTTCGGCTCGCGCAGCGTGCCCACCCGAAGGCGACCCGCGACCACCGCTTGCCGAACGAGCTGACCCATCCCTGGTCAACTTGCCTTCCGGGAAAAATTCAGACGAGCGCTCCCTTCCGCGAGCGCCTGGGCAATTCGTGCGAAAGCCGCGTCCGACACGTTTGCGTTCTCTGTCGCACCCGCAATCCGGATCTGCTTGGCATCGCGAAACAACCGACCCCTGCGTGCATGGCGGCGGACCGGTGACGATCCCGACCTTCCAACCCTTTCGAGAAAGCCAGCCGATCAGCAATTCGGACACGATAAGTTGCGTTTCCTCAGGCAATCGGCGAGGCTCGAAGCAATGAAATTCGGGGTAAGTTTACTGGGAACGGTTGGGCTATTGGGGTTGTCGAGCGTTGCGCTGGCGCAAACACCGCCCGCGCGGAAGGGCTTTCAGATGGACATTCGCACGGGTTATTCCGTGCCCATGGGCTCGTCGCAAGCGAACGTGGATTTGTCGAACATGGTGTCCGGGCAAGTCCCGATCTTCGTCGACATCGGTGCCAAGCTGATCCCCGAGCTGTTCATCGGCGGCTATTTCGGTCTGGGTATTGGCGGTGCGGGCGGCACTTCGAAGGACGCCTGTAACGCCAATGGCTTGGATTGTTCGGCCGTCACGGTCCATATCGGCGTCGAAGCGCAGTATCACATTCTGCCGGCCGGCTTCGTCAACCCGTGGATCGGATACGGCCTAGGCTATGAATCGCTCGGGCTGGGAACGAGCAAGAACGGCGTGACCAACTCCTCCAGCGTGGGAGGTTTCGAGTTCGCTCGCTTCATGGGCGGTGCGGACTTTCGGGTCTCGCGTGTGTTCGGCGTGGGGCCGTTCGTCGACCTTTCCATGGCCACCTACAGCTCGGCCTCGAATGGCGCAACGATCCCCGACACGGCCACGCACGAGTGGCTGACCCTCGGGGCACGCTTCGTGTTCTTCCCGTGAGCGTTCACGGAGTTGGTCAAGCGCGGCTCGCGTGCGCGAGCGCGCGCAGGCCGCCGATCCGCTCGGCCAGCGGCGGGTGCGAGTAGTAAAAGGCCGCGTACAACGGGTGCGGGTGAAGGTTCGACAAGTTCTCCGTCCCGAGCTTGGCCAGCGCACCCGCCAACTCGAGCGGCGCGCCGTGCAGTTCGACCGCGAATCGATCGGCCTCGCGTTCATCACGCCGCGACCAGGCGGAAAACAGCGGCGTCAAGGGGAACATCAAGAGCGACGCAGCGACCACCAAGATCGTGATTCGGGCCGGAAAAGAAGCCACGCTCAGCCCGAGCAGCTCGGGCAAGGCGGGGCTCGGCGCCAGCCGGAAGCCCAGGTAGGCGAACGCAACCAAGAGCACCTGCATCGCGATCATACGCGTGAGCACGTGCTGTTTTTTCCAGTGACCGAGCTCGTGCGCCAGCACGGCCAAGATCTGTGGTTCGGTCATTTGCGCGAGCAGAGTGTCGAACAAGACCACTCGCTTCTGCCGACCGATGCCGGTGAAGTAGGCGTTGGAGTGCGAACTGCGGCGCGACGCGTCTACCTTGAGCACACGCCCGACGTGCACCCCCGCACGCTCGGTGAGCGCGCGGATGCCTTCGCGCAAGCCCGCGGCATCGAGCGGTTCCATGCGATAAAAGAGCGGTTCGATGAGATATGGAGAGAGTACGGTCAAGAGTAGGCTGAGCGCGCTGATCAACGCGCTCACCCACAGCCACCAGGTGTGGGGTGCGGCCTGCACCAAGCGCAGCGCGCCCGCTGCGAGCAGCACCGACAAAACCAGCGACAGCGCCGTACTCTTCAGCCAATCCGCGCACCACAGACCGAGCGATTGCCGGTTGAAGCCATGGCGCGCCTCCAAACGGAACGTGGAATAGAGCTGAAACGGAACGCCGAGCAGTGAATTGAGCAGCAGCAAGCCGACCAAGTAAGCGACGCCACCGGCCACGAAAGTCGGAAAGGCGCTGAACACCGCCGCGTCGTACCAGCCGAGCCCGCCCGCGAACAAAAAGCCGCCGAGCAGCAGCGTGAACGAGACGCTCTGCAGCAGGCCCAGGCGCCCACGGGCGGCCGTGTAAGCGGTGATACGTGCCAAGCGCGCGCTGTCGACCTCGGCCGCCAAGACTGGGGGGACGGCGTGCCCCTCGCGTTGCAAGTGCCGGAGGTTGAGCCACGAAAGCCCCAGGCGCGCCACGGCCACGATTGCGAACACTGCCAGCGCAACTTGCATCATCCGCGCAAACGTAGAGCACGGAACGCGGCCGCGCAATCGAGCGACCCTGTGAGTTCAGCGCCGACGCGCGAATCAGTGTTCGTGTAAGGAGGATGCGCGCGCGACCTCCGCTGCCTCGCGCACCGCTACTGGCTCCGTATCGTTCGCGTGCGCGCTGATGCCGCGGATCTTGGCCAGCTCGGCGGCCACGTCTTTGGTCGTGGCGGGGGCCTGCGCGTGTTCGGCTTTGCCCGGTTTCTCTTTGGTGTCTTTCGCGACTTTGAGGTCTTTCGCCTCGTGCGGGCCCAAGCGGCCGTTGACTGCTTCTACGAACGACAGCATGCGCTCCGGGTCGGCATTGCCGTTCACGTTGACGATCACCAGCTTGCCCGCGCCTTGACCGAGGTCATTGCGAAAGTCGTAAACCGCGCCGACGACGGTCAGTGTCCCTTCGTGCACCGCGTGGTTGAAGCGCTTGAGCGAGAAGGCCACTTGGTTGTTCACATTGGCCACCACCGCTTCCGCCCAGGCATCGTCCGGGGCCTTGGTCGCGTCGGCGGGCGGAACCTGCAAGTGCTCGAGCTCCTTGCGAATCGGTTCACTGAGCTTGCTCGTGTCCCCCATCGCCGCTTTGACCGCACCGCAGCCGGTGTGGCCGATGACCAACAAGAGCGGCGTGTGCAAGTGCTCGACGCCATACTCGACCGAACCTTCGACGTTCTGGATCTGGTTGCCGATATCGCGCACCGTAAAATCATCGTTCTCGGGCGTGAGATCCCAAGCTTGGCTGTGCACTCGTGAATCGGCGCAAGTGATCACGGTCGCGCGCGGGCTCTGCTGGTCTGCGAACGCGGCGAAGAACTTGTCACCGCGGCCCATGTAGGTCTCGTTGTCCGTGAAAGCATCGCGCAAGAACGAGCGGGTCAACGCCAGCGGCTCCTCTTTGGCCGCCTCCCAAGCAAACGGCACCGTGAACTTCTCGGGCTCGTGCTCGGCCTCCTTGTGGGCCTCGGCCTTTTTGGTCGCCTTGGCGCCGGCCTTCTTGGCCACCTTTTTGGCCGGTTCTGGCTGAACTTGAGGCTGCGCGTGGCAACCCCCAATCAGGATCGCCAAACACGGCACGAACGCGAATCGAAACCAGCGCACCTGGCGTGAAACGGCCGGGGAGCGTGGAACTTGAGAGCCGGCGGCAAGACCGGCTCACGGAAAGCGCACCCAGGCGAGGTTCAGCCGTTTTTCTGCTCCTACTCGAAGCTCGCGCGCTGGGAGCGACCGCTTGTTCGCTCAGGGCGTAAACGCGAAGGAGTCGCCGCACACTGAAGCGTCGTAACCCGTGGGCAGCCCGCTGCTCGTTCCACGCGCCGCGAGCCACAACCAGTAGCTAGTATTTGGCTGCACGGCAAAGACCGCAAGCTCGAGGCTCGTGTTGCCATCTCCGGAAAAGAACGAAGGGCTGGTGCTGCCCGCGGCGAACAGCGCGTAGTCGAAGTCGGCGCTGCCCCCTGCCCAATCGACGCGCAAGCTGATTTGGGTGGTCAGCGCGCCCGTCTGGAATGAAAAGGTGTCGCCGTCTTTGTATGCGCTGCCCAGGGCTTGGGCAACGTCCGCGGACACACCGCTGATGCGTTGTTTGCTCCCAGCCTGCACGCTGAGGCCGGTGGGCTCTGGTGCATCCGTCGTGGAGCTGGTCAGGCTGCTCGTGCCATTGACCAGATCGAACTGAAAGACGTCGTTGCCCGTGTTCGTCGCGCCATCGTTGGCTTCAACGTAGTTTGCGCTGGCCAGTGCCTTCGGACAATGCGTGTCGCGAATCAAGCTCACCTTGTACGGGATCGCGCCGACGATGCCGAGCGAATGGACGGCTTGGATCGTGAAGGTGAAGCTCCCGCCCGCGGTCACGTGCTTGCCAAGCACCGCGCGCCCGTTTGCAAACGCCACTTTGGTGCCCAAAAACTCCAGCGTGACGCTGGTCAACGCCTCACTCCCCGGCGCCACCACCTTGACCACGTAGTCCCCCGCAGACGGAATACTGACGGTGAAGCCGTCTCTATCGACCACGTTGTTCGCGCCAAAGTGCCCGGAATCGATCTGTCCGCACAAGATCTGCGGCGCGTCGACGTAGAGCGACGTCGGCTCACTCGCGACGTTCGAAACGTCATCGAGCTCCGTATAGTCACAAGCGATGGGCGGTAGGCTAGGGCCGCCAGCAGCGCCCGCACTGCCGCTCATGCCCGCACTGCCGCTCATGCCCGCACTGCCGCTCATGCCCGCACTGCCGCTCATGCCCGCACTGCCGCTCATGC